>MDTF01002373.1_pt1 | contig 43458 bp, 43 predicted proteins | sample 811191 | NCBI WGS metagenome assembly MDTF01 (sample SAMN05326649, study PRJNA326480) | marine metagenome | isolation source: seawater | place: Southern Ocean | collected 2011 | reverse complement strand
TTTGGTAAAAAATGTTCTTATAGTAATGATATTTCAGGTGAAGTTCTTAAGTTTTCAACTAGCCATTTGTTTAAAATACAGATGGAGTATATTAATGATGTTAAATGCTTTCTCCCTAATAAAGATGATCAATTTAGTAAGTTAAATAAATTTCTTTATAGGTTTTGTGAAAAAAATGAAGTTAAGAATAGCGAGATTTTTTGTAATAATTTCATATCGTATATTGATCAATTCATTCAAGATAAGCCTCCAGTAATAAATAGTGCCCTTTTTCTAAGTTCTAGTAATTTAATCTTAAATAATAGGATTATTGCTTCCCATTTTTTGGAAAATAATAAGAGTGTTATTGCTTTTGCACATGGGGAGCATGATATGCTTGCTTTAGATGATCCTGCCTCGGGTTATGGAGAAATGTCATATTGCACTTATTTTGTATCTTATGGAAGTAATAATTTAGTTTATGAGAAATATAATAAACCCCTAAAAGGACATAGTCCTATAATCAAAAGAAGAGATTCCGCTATAGTTAGATCTTTTTATAAGTCAAGCAAAATTAACACCCAAAAAGATAGCGATAATGGACTTTATATTGCTAATGGCTTTAATGCTAATTATAAATGGGGCCCATTTCAACATCATGATGATGAGTTTTACATGGAATGGCAAAATATTTTATACTCTATAAATAATAACCTCGCATATAAGAGTCATCCTTCTAGTAGAAGTAATGAAATCCCATTGAAAGCAAGTACCATATTGGATGGAAATTTAAATAAAATTAATTTGCAAAAATATGGATACATTGTTATTGATTTTTTTTCTACTGCAATGGCAGTATCTTCTGCATCAAATCTACCAATAATTTATTTTAATCTTGGACTTATGAACTTAAATGATAAGGCAAAGTCAGATTTAAAAAAAAGAGTATATTGGGTAGATATTAATCTTAAAGGTGACATTAAAGAGCAAGTTACTTCTGGATTTAAAGGTTTTTTTTCAAGTACTAGGAAATTTAACAAGCAATATAGTGTAAATTACTCCCTATCTAATTCAAAGCTTAAAAATATACTTAATAGTATAATCTTTAAGTCAGAATAACAAACAATATATAAAAAATAATATGAAGGCAATAGTTACAGGCGGTGCAGGTTTTATTGGTAGTCATATTTCTGAAATATTGTTAAAAAAAGGCCATGAAGTTGTAGTTATTGACAATTTGTCTTGTGGTAGCCTAAATAATATTAATCATCTTAAGGTTCATAAGAAATTTTTTTTTAAAAAAGTAGATATTCTCGATATAAATAAACTTTCAAAATGTTTTATTGGTGTTGATTGGGTCTTTCATCTTGCGGGATTGGCTGATATAGTGCCTTCAATTGAAAGTCCTGCAAATTACTATAATGTCAATGTAACTGGAACTCTTAATGTTTTAGAGTGCGCAAGAAATTCTAAAGTTAAGCGCTTTATTTATGCCGCATCTTCTTCTTGTTACGGGATTCCTGATCAATTTCCCACTTCTGAGCTGTCAGATATTAAGCCAGAGTACCCCTATGCACTCACAAAATATATGGGTGAAGAGCTAGTTTGTCACTGGGGTCAATTATATAAGCTGCCATCAATCTCCTTGCGATTGTTTAACGTGTATGGCCCAAGATCAAGAACGTCAGGTGCTTATGGAGCAGTTTTTGGTGTTTTTTTGGCTCAAAAATTTCATGGAAAACCCTACACAGTTGTTGGTGATGGTTCACAAACGAGAGATTTTACTTATGTGACAGATGTTGCAAATGCCTTTATTAGTGCTGCAGATTCTGATATCTCTGGTGAAATAATGAATGTTGGAAGTAATCAGCACTACAGTGTTAATCGGCTAGTTGAGCTTCTTAAGGGAGATGTGGTTAATATTCCTAAAAGGCCAGGAGAGCCCGATTCTACATTTGCAGATATTTCCAAAATTACTCGGCTCTTGGGATGGAAGCCAGAAGTCACTTTTGAGGAGGGCGTTAGAGAGATGATAAAACAATTAGATTCTTGGAGAGAAGCTCCTGTATGGAGTCCAGAATCAATATCAAATGCCACAAAAAGTTGGTTTAAACACCTTGGGTAGAAGGTTAATTTAGTTATGAGATGGAGCGAAAGAAAAAACGTATTTTTTTTGAAGATTCAATCTGGTAATTTCTATCAATTGTGGTTCTTAATTTACCGCCGGTTGAAAATTAATTTTTTAATGAAGCCAATTGGAGTTCTCATAGCAATATTAGTAATTCCGTTAGTATATGCTCTCAAGCCTTTTATTAAAATTAATTTCTACAGTATCCCAACTGGAAGACTTGGGCACCTCTTATTGCAGCCAGAAATCTATCTAAGACAAAAAAAAATATCAATTAATACCAAAAAATCTTTTGATATTTTCTTTACTTCTAGGTCAATGCAAGGAGGTGTTGTTGCAAATAAACAAGTACTTAAAATGCTTAAAAGAAACATTCTAGTCTTAGATAGTTATTTCAGTTCGTTTATGTTTTACTCTGCAGAGTGGCTTATTCTTTATACCGATTTAATTGCTGAGCTTCCTCATCTTGAGACAGTTGAAGCTGAATCAATTTATAAAAAAGTGGACTCATCTTATGAGTTTACTGAGGACGAGGTTAAATTTGGTAATTTAAAATTAGAGGCAATGGGAATTAATCCTGATAAAGATTGGTTTGCTGTAATTTTTGCACGTGACTCATCCTATTTGGATAAGACTTACCCTCATCATGATTGGGGATATCATGATTGGCGAAATGCAGATATTAATAGTTATATTGAGGCTACTAAGTTCATTATTAGCAAAGGTGGTTATGTTATTAGAATGGGGTCAGTCGTTAATAAAGATATGGATTTTTTAGATAGTCATTATATTGATTATGCAAAAAAACATTGGGATGATTTCATGGATGTTTTTCTAGTTTCAAGATGTAAATTTTTATTAGGTTCAAATTCAGGCCTTTCTGATATGGCAGTTGCATTTGATAAACCAAGAGCAATTGTAAACACAATTCCTTTAGGTCATATTCCATATGGTAGAAATGACATATATATACCTAAAAAATACTATGATAGCTCAAAATCTCGCTTTAAAACTTTGAAGTCAGCTCTAAAAAATAATGAAGATATAATATTTGATCAAGAATTATTTCTTAAAGGCAAATATCAGTGTATTGATAATACACCAAAAGAAATTTTAGAGCTTACAAGGGAAATGATAAATAAGCTAGATAATAGTTTTTTCTTATCTGAAATTCAAAAAAATCTCCTCAATGAATATATTGAGTTATTTAATAAAAATAATTCTGGCTATCAAATTCAGAATAAAATTGGAATGAATTTTCTTGAAAAAAATGAGGATTGGATTTTTAATAGAATTCAATAGGATTATTGATTTAATAAGTCAGAATATTTATCATAGGAATTAAATTATGTATTATGAAACTAACAGATCAAAAATTCAAATAATAATAAGAAACATTATTGTTAAAGTTTTTAAAAAAAATTCTTATTTATTATTCTCATTTAAATCAAAGTTAATTTTTTCAATTAAAGATGTATTTAATAAAATCTTTTTGATATTTGTTTTCTTTTTGGATAAAAATAAAAAAATTAAACAAAATATTAACTTAATTAATAAATTAAATTTTGATAAAGAAAAAATTGAATTAATATTAAATAAAAATAATAAGATATTTCATGACATAAATTTGAAATGGCATCATCATCTTTTTGCAAATTTTTCTTCCGATGAGCAATTTCAAATACTAGAAATAGGCACTTATAAAGGTGAAACAACAAGATTTTTAGTAAGTATTTTTCCAAATTCAAAAGTTACTTCTATTGATTTATCAGATAAAAAATTCATACAAACTGATAAATCTGATTCTCAGAGAAACGTAATTGAGGAAATTGAAGATGTTACATCATTGTCAAGTGGGTATTTTGAAGTCCCTTTAGGGGCGCAACTTTTATCTGATAATTTAAACTCAATAAATTTTAAAGAATTAAAAAGACTATCAAAAAAATTTATTGATACTCGAACAAAAAATTTAAATAATAGTAATATTAATTTTGTTCAAATAGATAGTTTTCAGGCAATTCAAACATTTGAAAAAAATTCTTTTGATTTTATTTGGGTTGATGGAAATCATATTATGCCTCAAGTTGCTTTTGATATTTTTCAGGCATATCATTTATGTAAAAAAAATGGATATATTCTTTGTGATGATATTGTTATGAAAAAACATCAAAAGCCATCATCATCAGATGATGGCTATAAAATTATCTCTAATCTTAGCAATAACGAATTTCTTGAAACAGATTATTTTAATCAAACTACTGAACCAAAAAAAATGATTGGCTTTGATAATTTTATTTCTCTGTCAAAGAAGCTAATATAGTTGGCCCTATTAGTACAATAGTTCACAATAATTTAATTTTTACTGTTGAGATATTTGAGTTAGTTTTACTTCTAATTTAGAAAGTATAATATTTTTTAAAAATAAACTACTGTTGTAGTAATATATTTTATTATGAATAATGTTAATTTACCTACTGAATTTATTTCTGAAAGTGAAAAAAAGTTATCAAATGACTTTATTAATAATGGATATGTAATAGTTGACATTGATAATAAAAATCTTCTTGATCATCTAAAGAGTGAAATTTCATCTTTAATTAGAAACTATTTTGCTTTAGATGAGTCATATCAAGCTGATGAATTATTAAATGAAACTAGTAAATTTCTTAAAGATGGAGATCTAAACCACTTTAGATTAAATATTCTTAATAATATTAATGCAGAAATGTGGTTCCGACCAACTTACTATAAATTAGTTGAGAGGTATCTATCATTACTTGTTGGTAATGAGCTTGTTATGCAAAAAAAAGTAAATCTTTCTATTCAACTTCCTCAAGATAGTAGCTCACTATTAAATCTTCATGCTGATACCTGGTCTGGCGATTCTCCATTTGAAATAGTTTCATGGCTGCCTTTAGTTGACTGCTACAAAACTAAGTCGATGTATATTTTGCCACCTAGTAAAACAAAGGAATTTCATCAAAATTTTTCATCTTTCTCCCATCTTTCTGGAGAAGAAATATTTTCTCAAATACAAGATAAAATTACTTGGATTGATATTCCTTATGGAAGTGCGCTTTTATTTAATCAGAGTCTGCCTCATGGTAATAGAGTTAATGAAGAAAAGAGCTCTAGATGGAGCATGAACTGCAGATTTAAAGGTGTTTTTTCACCGTATGATAAAAAACAAGTAGGTGATTTTTTTGAGCCTATTAGTTTAAAGGCTGTTAGTAAAGCAGGTATGTCATATAAATTACCATCTCTAGAAAAATGAATTCTTCATTAGAGCTCTGTCGTGGATATATTTCATCGAGGACCTTCTCTGGGAACTGGGTCCCTCAGCATATTCAAAATACTATTATTCGAAATTATTGTAATATTAATAATTTACACTACCTTCTAAGTTCAGCTGAATATTCAATTGAAAATAGTTATATAGTTCTTAAAGACATAGTCTCAGAGTCAAAAGTAATTGATGGTATAGTTTTTTATAGCATTCATCAGCTTCCACCTGAGCAAAATTATCGTAATGAGCTACTAAAGGAAGTGCTTTTAAACAAATGTTTAATTTATTTTTGTGTTGAGGACAAAATTGTTAGAGATGAAAGGGGTCTTGATGATTTAAACACTATTTTAGATATTCATAGAGTAGTATCCGATTTAGAGCCATTAAGTTTAAAATAATATTGCCTTTTAGAAATTTAATTTAAATAAGTTATTATGGAAATTAATCTATTAAAGTCTTACCCTAAATTAAAAAGAAATACAAATGAACGTGGGGCTTCAAAAACAGATGCAGACCAAAAAATAGCAAGAAAATTTGATAAAGATTTTTTTGATGGTGATAGGCGCTATGGGTATGGAGGTTATAACTATAATGAAAAATATTGGGGTCCAGTTGTTTCTGATTTTATGAAATTTTATGGACTAAATGCACAATCAAAAGTCCTGGATATTGGCTGTGGTAAAGGTTTCTTTTTGTATGATTTAATAAATTTAATTCCCGGTTTATCGATTTCTGGAATTGATATATCTTCATATGCTATAAGTCACTCACTATCTTTTGTAAAGCCTTTTTTGCAGGTTTGTGATGCAAAAAAACTCCCCTTTGACGATAATTCTTTTGATTTAGTAGTATCAATTAATACAATTCATAATTTAGATATTTCTGAATGCAGACAGGCAGTTAAAGAGATTGAGAGAGTAAGTCGTGGATCTTCTTATATTATTGTTGATGCATATAGATCTTTAAGAGAAAAAGAACGAATGAAAGAGTGGAATTTAACAGCAAAAACTTTTATGCATGTTGAAGACTGGCAAAAGTTCTTTAAAAATGCTGGTTACACTGGAGACTATTATTGGTTTATTCCGTAATTAATAAGATGAACACTAAAATACTTTTAGACTTGCACTATTCTATGTTGAGGACGCGTTTAGTAGAAATGGAAATAGCAAGAAGATATTCAGAATGGAAGATGAGATGTCCAACTCATTTATCTATTGGGCAAGAAATGGCTGGCTCAGTTGTGGGTATGATATTAAATAATGATGATTATGTAGTGAGTTCTCATAGAAGTCATGCACATTATTTAGGTAAAGGTGGAAATTTAAACCACTTTATTGCTGAACTATATGGAAAAGAAACTGGTTGTTCTGGTGGGCGTGGAGGTTCAATGCATCTTATTGATGATTCAGTAGGCTTTAAGGCAAGCTCTGCAATTGTAGGTAATTCTATTCCAATTGGAGTTGGTCTGGCATTATCAATTCAACTTAACCAAACAAATCAAATAAGCTGTATATATTTTGGTGATGGAGCAACTGAAGAAGGTGTCTTTTATGAATCCTTGAATTTTTCTGCTGTCAGAGCGCTGCCCGTGTTGTATATTTGTGAAAATAACCTCTATTCTGTTTATTCATCTTTGTCAGATCGTCAGCCTAAAAATAGAAAAATATTTGAAATGGTTAAAGCAATTGGTATTGATTCTCACCATATTGACGGTAATGATGCTATTGAAGCTTATAGAGTTGTTAATGAAATAGCAGAAAAAATTCGTACAACTGGTAAACCTCAATTTATCGAAATTTCAACATATAGATGGATGGAGCATTGTGGTCCAAACTATGACAATGATATTGGTTATAGAGAATTAAAAGAGTTTGAAAAGTGGAAAAATGATGATCCAATAAGGAATTTGGAGAATTGTTTGAAAGAAAATAAGGTGATAACTGATTTATATATTAAAAATATATCTAAAGAGATAGGTGCTGAAATACAACAGGCTTTTACTTTCGCCGAGGATTCAGATTTCCCAGCTGAAGATTCTCTCTATGATTATATTTACGAGTAAATATGAAAAAAAATTCAACTAATAGTCAAAGTACTTTTTCGGAAGCAGTGAATCAGGCTTTAGACATAGCATTAGAGATTGATGACAAGGTAATATGTTATGGTCTTGGCGTTGATGATCCAAAAAGAATTTTTGGAACTACTTTCGATTTGCAAGAAAAGTATGGAAAACATAGAGTATTTGATATACCAACATCAGAAAATGCCTTAACTGGAGTTGCTGTTGGGGCAAGCATTGGTGGTTATAGGCCTATTATGGTTCACCAAAGGTTAGATTTTTTTCTTTTAGCGCTTGACCAATTGGTAAATAATGCTGCAAAGTATTACTATACCTTTAATGGTAAATCTCCCATTCCCTTAACAATTCGACTTATTCTTGGTCGAGGATGGGGTCAAGGTCCAACTCATTCTCAAAATTTACATGCTTGGTTTTCGCACATCCCAGGAATAAAGGTTGTGATGCCAACATTTCCTGAAGATGCAAAAGGCCTTTTACTTGCTAGTATTTTTGATAATAACCCTGTGATATTTATTGAACATCGATGGCTTCATAGTCTTAAGGGCTTTGTTCCAATTGGTGATAATCGTATTGAAATAGGCCTAGCAAGAAAAGTTTTTGAAGGGAATGATTTGACAATTGTTTCAATGTCTTATATGACTATTGAAGCTCTTCTAGCAGTTAAAAAACTTAAAAAAATTAACGTCAATGTTGAGCTAATTGATCTTCGGACAATAAAACCAGTAGACTGGAGTTCAATTTTTTCTTCGGTAAGAAAAACAGGTAAATTGTTAGTGTTAGACACTGGCTCGGAGACTAGTTCTTTTGCTGGTGAAATAATTACTCGCGTATGTAAAGAATGTTGGAATGAACTTTTAATTTCCCCAGAAAGGATAACTATGCCTGATTGTCCTGAGCCAACTAGTTATGGTCTAACTAGAAATTTTTACCCTACAGCAAATACAATCATTGCTAGAATTATTCACATGTTAAAACTCAAAGTTAATATTGGAGAGATTGCTGTAGATAATAAAACCCAACATGATGTACCTGGAGATTGGTTTAAAGGACCATTTTGATTGATTTATCTAAAATATAAAATTTATGAAAGATACTATTTTGACTATTGAATCTATATCAAAACTACGAGAAAGTGGTGAGATTAAGAGAGTTGTTTTTGTTTCTGGTGTATTTAATATACTTCATCCTGGGCATTTTCGACTATTACGATTCGCTAAAGAAAACGGTGATTTTTTAGTTGTAGGAGTCATAGCAGATAAAAAATCAAATGATGCAATAATTTCTGAGACTCAGAGATTTCAAGCTATTCAATCTATCAGCTGGATTAATTTCTCTTTAATGATTCACTCTAGCCTTGAGGATGTTTTAAAAGATATTAAACCTGATATTGTTGTTAAAGGGGCTGAACATGAGAATATGGTTTGCCCAGAGTTAGAGGTTCTAAACTCTTATGGTGGAAAAATTATATATTGCTCTGGTGAGATTTCATTTTCATCTTTGGATTTGATTGAAAAAGAAATTAAATCTACTAACTTTTCTAGCATTGTTAAGCCAAGTGGCTATTTATTAAGACATAAATTAAATTTCAGCGATTTAAATAAATCTCTTGATGATTTTAAAAATACAAATGTTTGTATTATTGGAGATAGTATTGTTGATGAATATGTTGATTGTAGGGCTGTAGGAATGTCTCAAGAAGACCCTACTTTAGTTGTGACTCCTGTAGATAGTCAAAAATTTCTAGGAGGCGCAGGAATTGTTGCAGCTCACGCAAATAGTCTAGGCTCAAATGTGAGATTTATTTCAATTATTGGAGATGATAGTGAGGGTGAGTTTGTTACAAAAAAATTACAGGAATATGGAGTTACATCACATTTAGAGATTGATAGGAGTAGGCCAACAACAAAAAAAATTAGATATCGTTCGTTAGAAAAAACATTGTTACGTGTTAATAATTTTAGACAGCATCACATCTCTTTAGAAATTCAAAATTCCATTATTCATTATCTAGAAAAGCATATCGAAAGTTTAGATTTATTAATTTTTTCTGACTTTAATTATGGGGTTCTACCCCAATCTCTTGTCGAAATGATAATAGAAATTTGTCAAAAAAATAGTGTTTATATTACTGCAGATAGTCAATGTTCTTCTCAAGTAGGAGATATTTCAAGATTTAACAATATGATGCTAATTACTCCTACTGAAAGAGAGGCTAGATTATCAGTTAATAATTTTGAGAGTGGTTTAGTAGTAATGACAGAAAGTTTGAGAAAAAAAGCATTATCAAAAAATATAATTGTTACTTTGGGATCAGAAGGTCTCCTGATACATGCTGGTGAGGGTGATAATTTTGAAACGGATCAGCTTCCGGCTTTTAATAAGATGCCAAAAGATCCTGCAGGAGCGGGAGATGCTTTTTTAGTTTGTGCTTCTATAATGATGTCCAAAGGAAAAACAATTTGGGAGGCTGCGTACCTTGGTTCTTTAGCATCAGCACATCAAGTAGCTAGAGTAGGAAATGTCCCGCTCCTACTTATTGAATTAAAAAAAGAATTATTAAGTTAACTTATGAAAGCTATTTTACTTGCAGGTGGTTATGGTCTTAGACTTCGACCTATTACAAACTCAGTTCCTAAGTGTTTGGTTGAGATTGATAAAAAACCCCTTCTGCTATACTGGATTGAGTTGTTGGTTAATGCTGGGGTGGATTCAATTTTAATTAATACTCATTATTTATCTCATCAAGTAGAAAGCTTTGTTCTGAATTCTGGTTATGCCAAAATTATTACTTTGTCATATGAAAATGAGTTACTTGGAACTGCTGGCACTATAAGAAATAATTTAGACTTTATAGGAAAGGACCCATTTATCTTAGCTCATGCTGATAATTTTACTTGTTGTGACTTAAATGATTTTATATTAGCCCATCAAAAAAAACCTACTTATACTGACATGACAATGATGTTGTATAATTCTGATCGTCCAAAAGATTCAGGAATTGTTAAGATTGATAAAAATAATGTAGTTATAGAGTTTTATGAAAAAAGTGAGTCACCTCCAAGCAGCTTGGCAAACGCTGCTGTATATATACTAGACTATAAAGTGGTTGATGTTATAACTAAAAAGAAATTATCTGACTTTAGTACAGAGGTAATTCCAATTTTTATGGGTCTAATTTACACTTGGTATAATGATTTTTTCCATATAGATATTGGAACACCCTCTGCATTAGCTATTGCAAATGAAAAAGCATGTAAGATGATATAAATAGTTAAATTTAATATAATTAAAAAAAGGTTCTATTCAATGAAAAATTATCCTACTAACCAAGAGAGAACGGCTGAGTATCTTGAAAATTTTAATCGAGAAAAAACTCTTAAATTTCTCCTAAATGAAGAGCATCCTATTATTTTTGATGTAGGGGCAAATATAGGCACTTCACTTGATGAATTTAAAGAATGGTGGCCAAACTCTCAAGTCCATTGTTTTGAGCCTCAAGAAGAGTGCTGGAGCTCGTTAGATAAAAAAGCATTAAAGTATAATCATGCATATATAAATAAATATGCAGTGGGTAATAATCATAATCAATTATCTACTTTTTATTCTCATGATATAAGTAGTGGTATATCTGGATTCAATAAGGTAAATCTTAACAGTCAAGATTCGCTTTATTTAAATAAGATTAAGAACTCTAAAAGTGAGTCATTAGAATTATATGAAGACTCACTAAACCATGAAAGAAAAATTAAAATTAATAGATTAGATGAATATATAAAATCAAAAAAAATTGATAAAATTAATTTATTGAAAATTGATACGCAAGGCTATGAGCCAGAAGTCATTGAAGGTTTTGGTATTGATATTAGTAAAGTTGATGTAGTAATTACTGAACTCATGTTTTATGATTACTATGAAAGAAGCCTTTCGTTTTTTGATATTGAGCGTTTTTTAATACCTGCAGGATTTCGTCTTTATGATATCAATCATATTGCAAAAAACCCAATGAATGGACGAACAGATTGGGTTGACGTAATTTATGTGAATGAAAGAGAAAGGGGCGCAAAAAATGCTGAAAAGTAAATTATTGAATAATGAATTTACAATGGGCTCATGGATAACAATAGGTAGTCCAGATATTGCTGAGATTATGGCAAAGGCAAACTATGATTGGTTGGTTGTTGATCTTGAGCATAGTGTAATTAGTATAGATGTTGCTGGTAATTTGATTCGCGTTATTGAATTAAGTGGCGTAGCACCATTGGTAAGACTAACTTCTAATAACTCAGATCAAATAAAACGCATAATGGATGCCGGTGCTCATGGAATTATTGTGCCAATGGTTAACAGTGTTGAAGAGGCAAAACATGCAGTTTCCTCTACTCGTTATGCCCCTAAAGGTATTCGTGGTGTTGGACTTTCAAGAGCTCAAGGCTATGGTTCAAAATTTAAAGAATATTTAAATTGGCAAGCCACTGAACCAGTTGTTATAGTTCAAATAGAGCATATAGATGCAATAAGTAACTTGGAAGATATTATTAAAGTGGAAGGAGTTGATGGCTTTATTATTGGTCCATATGATTTATCATGCTCTATGGGAATTCCAGGTCAATTTGATGATAAAGAGTTCATTAGTGTGATGGCTAATATCCTTAACACTGGGAAAAAACTCGCTGTTCCAACTGGAATTCATATTGTTGAGCCAGATTTAAAGTTACTCGAAACATCAATAGCTCAAGGTTATAACTTTATTGCATATAGTGTTGATATTAGAATGTTGGATGTAAGTTCTCGTAGTGCTTATAAAAAAGTAAAGAGTATGAAAAAGTGAATGTTATTGGAGTAATTCCAGCAAGGCTTGATGCTAGTCGTTTCCCTGGCAAGCCCTTGGCTAAAATACTTGGAATGCCAATGATAGGTCATTGTTATCACAGAACTAAGCTTGCACTAGGAGTTGAGTCAACTTATGTAGCAACTTGTGACAATGAGATTGCTGATTACATATATAGTATAGGTGGTCAAGTTGTAATGACCTCAAATTTACATACTAGAGCTACTACTAGAACAGCTGAAGCGCTTGAAATGATTGAAAAAAAATCCAAAGAAAAAGTTGACATTATCGTCATGGTTCAAGGAGATGAGCCCTTGATAACTCCAGAAGCCATTGGTGAAATATTGCCACATTTTAATGATACATTTGTTGATATAGTGAATATTATGTCTCGATTATCGACATATGAACAATTTATTGATCAGAATAATGTCAAGGTAGTGGTAAATAATAAATCAAATGCATTGTATTTTTCAAGAGAGCCAATTCCATCTCCATGGAAAGGCATCGAAAATTTATCAATGTATATGCAAACTGGAATTATTGCATTTAGGCAACAAGCACTTTTAAAATTTAACTCTATGAGTGAAACTTCGTTAGAGCAAATAGAATCTATAGATATGAATAGAGTTTTAGAATCAGGAGGAGATATTAAGATGATGCCAATAGAATCAATAACTCTTGGAGTTGATACTATTGAAGAGTTAAAATATTCAGAAGAGCTTATGAAAATTGATGTAACTTTGAAAAGGTATTTATCTTTATAAATTAATGAATTAGAATTTTATTATGAAAAAACTCAGAGTAGGTATTGCTGGATACGGGATTGTTGGTAAACGAAGAAAAGACTGTGTAGAAAAACATCCTAACCTAGAGTTAGTTGCTGTTTGTGATCAAAGTTTTGATAGTTCAGGTGTGTTTGATAATGAGATACAATATTTTCAAAAATATCAAAATCTCTTGAGTGTTAACTTAGATATTCTCATAGTTTGTTTGACTAATGATATTGCTGCAGAAGTAACAATTGAAGGACTAAAAAAAGGGCTTCATGTTTTCTGTGAAAAACCACCAGGCAGAAATGTTAATGATATAAGAAGTGTTATTGATTATGAAAAAAAACATCCATCACTAAAGCTGATGTATGGATTTAATCATCGTTATCATGAGTCTGTGCAAGATGCACTAAAGATTATTAAGTCTGGTAAGTTGGGTCGAGTGATTAATATGCGTGCACTTTATGGAAAAGCTAAACTTATAACTTTTAACCAGCCTGATTGGAGAACAAAGCGGAATATTTCTGGTGGAGGAGTTCTCCTAGATCAAGGTATTCATATGGTAGATCTAATGCGACTTTTTGGTGGTGAGTTTACTGAAGTCTATAGCTTTATTTCTAATAATCATTGGGGTTATGATGTTGAAGATAATGCCTATGCTTTGATGAAAACTGATGATGAAGTTATTGGAATGTTAAACTCTTCTGCAACTCAATGGAGGCATCGTTTTAACCTTGATATTAATCTTGAGCATGGAAGTATAATTTTAGGTGGAATTATTTCAGGTACTAAAAGTTATGGTGCAGAAACACTTACTGTAGTTACTGCAGACTCAGATAATGATAAAGGGGATCCTAAAGAGCAAATTACTCGATATAATCATGACCCATCGTGGTACGAAGAAATTAAAGTCTTTGTCGATGCTATTATAAATAAATCTGAACTGGAAAGTAGTACTTCCAATGATGCATTAAAAACTATGGAACTTGTCTACAAAATTTATTATGCAGACCCAATATGGCGAAAAAAATATGACATTCAAAACCCAGAAAAAAAATAATATAGATTTATTCTATTCATCAGATCCTAAGGTTTTTGCCAAAAAATATATTGATTATTTAAGTCATATTTTGCATAACATTAGTACTGATGAAATTGAAACTTTTATTAAAAGCCTCTTAGATGCCCGTGAAAGAGGTGCGTCAATATTTTTTGCTGGTAATGGAGGAAGTGCTGCAACAGCGAGTCATTTTGCGAATGATTTAGCAATAGGAACTAATGATTATGAAAAACCATTCAGAGTTGTCAGTCTTACTGATAATGTTGCTGTTATTAGTGCTATTGGGAATGATTTTGGTTATGATGAGATATTTGTTCGACAGCTTCGTGTTCTTGGCAACAAAGGTGATTTAATAGTTTGCATTTCTGCGTCTGGAAACTCTGCTAATTTAATCAATGCTTTTGACTATGCTAAATTAGCTGGAATTAAAACGATAGCTTTGACAGCTTTTGATGGTGGAAAAATGAAAGAAATAGCAGATGAAGGTATCCATATTCAAACAGCTTTGAGGGAATATGGCCCCGCAGAAGATGCGCATATGATTTTAGATCACCTAGTTGGTGCATATCTAATGAGATATATTAAAAATGCATAAAATAAATGAATTGCTTGATCTTGTTAAGTCAATAGCCTTAAATGCTGCCACTAATATAGAAAATCAAGATAATTCAAAAAATAAGAATTATTTTTTTAGTGCAGAAAATCCTAAAGAAATGAAAGCTGAAGCAGATAATTTAATTGAGCATCAAATTCTAAGTAAATTGATGCCTCTGGGACTTCCAGTTTTAAGTGAAGAGTCAGGATATCTTCCAAATAGCAATAAATCAGATTTTTATTTCATTGTTGATCCTCTTGATGGGACTTATAATTTTGTTAAGGGTCTTGGGCCATGTGGTATATCGATAGCATTTTGGGAAGGAAGTAGGCCTATTTTTGGTGTTATATATGACCTTGTCAAAAAACAATTAATTTATGGAGGTGCTGATTTGGGTTCCTTTTGTGAAGGATCTAAAATCCATGTTTCTGACACTAAAAGTAAGAGTAAAGCTTCAATTTGTACTGGATTTCCAGTCAGGTTTGATTTAACTAATAATAATGCTGTAAAAGACTTTTTTGAAATGGTAAGTCCATATGCAAAGGTTCGAATGCTTGGTTCTGCAGCTATATCACTTGTTAATGTTGGATGTGGAATATCAGATGTTTATTCTGAAAGAGGCATTATGCTTTGGGATGTTGCAGCTGGAATTGCAATAGTTGAAGGTGCTGGAGGGAAGCATATTATGAGCAAGTCCTCTGACGAATGGTCTTATGATGTTACTGCTTATAATGGACATATTTTAATTTAATACGTGGTTTCTTATGACTAAACCTGATTCTTCTTCTAAAATTGCTGTTTGTTCGCGTTCTTTTTCAAGAAATAAATTGCTTCGTAAAGAATTATTATCAAGATATTCAAATGTAAAATTTAATGATGATGGACTAACTTTATCTGGCGAGTCTTTAGTTAATTTTTTAAATGGATGTGATAAAGCTATTACAGCATTAGAAGTCATCGATGATAAGATTCTTTCACAGCTTCCAGGTTTAAAAGCAATTGGTAAGTATGGAGTCGGTCTTGATATGATTGATATTGAAGCTATTAGAAAATATGGTATTCATCTGGGCTGGACTGGTGGAGTAAATAAACGTTCTGTATCTGAACTAGTTGTTTCGTTAGCAATTTCATTATTAAGATTTATCCCTCTATCGAATAGTGAAGTTCTATCTGGCCGCTGGAAACAACATGTCGGTTCTTTGCTAACTGGCAAAACTGTTGGAATAATCGGCTGTGGAAATATTGGAAAAGATTTAGTTAAATTGTTGCAAAATTTTAATTGTAATATTATTTCTAATGATCTCAAAGAGTTTCCAGAATTCTATCAGCAATACAACATAGAGTCTGCTCCTTTAGATTTATTACTAACTAAGTCTGATATTGTTACATTGCATGTGCCCTTAGACATTAGCACAAAGAATATTCTAAACTTAAATAAATTAAAGCTGATGAAATCATCAGCAATATTAATTAATACTGCTCGTGGTGGTTTAGTAGATGAAATTGCTTTAAAAAATATGCTAATAGGTCGAAATATTGCTGCAGCTGCATTCGATGTTTTTCTTGAAGAGCCTCCAACAGATTATGAGTTATTGAAACTAGAAAATTTCTTTGTAACACCTCATATTGGTGGAAGTGCTAAAGAATCTATCTTGGCAATGGGCATGGCAGCAATTGATGGCTTAGATAATAATATTTTAGATTCTAACTTTTGATTAAAGATTAATATGACTAAAAAATTTATTCTCTGGGATGATTCTAATGATCCTGTTGATATAAGTTGCGATTTGTATACTTGGACGGGTTATTCAGAAAATGAGAATATCAAATCTTTACTGAAGTATGTTGATTCTAATGGAGCTCATTTTAGAAAAGTCTACGTAAGGTGGAGTTATGATCTAGGACAGAGTAAGATTAAAGGTAAGTCATTAGTTGATTATTTTGCATTAGACAAAACAATGAGTTTTTGGTGGCTAACGTCATTTGTGGAAAAGAGTCCATGGAAAAGCCCATCAATTATTGATGCTATTCGTTTGATAGCATTGGAGGATTTAATAAAAAAAAGCTCATATGATAGTTTTGAATTAGTTAGTTCTAATAAGAATTTAAATAAGATATTAAGTGCATTATGCTTAAAATTAAATATTCTTTATAAATGGACCAAAGTCAAAGAAAAGCCTAAAAGTTTTTTTTCATTTAGATATTTATTTCATAGATTACCGTATTTTTTAAAAGGAATTATTACATTATTTTTTTATATTCAAAAAAATTGGACATTTAAAAATAATAAAAGAAATAAGTGGCTCAACTCTAAAAAATCTATTTTTATATGTTCACAATTTACACATCTTGATAATAAAGCTAGTAATGCTGGAAAATTTTATAGTCGTTTATGGGAAAACTTGCCTGAACTCATAGATAGTAAAGGCTATAACGCTAATTTCATGCACCTATATTTAAAAAGTAATGAAGCTAATAATCCACTTCAAGCAAATAGTCTTATTAAAAAATTTAACGCCTCTAAAGATAGGGATGATTTTCATTGTTTTTTATTTTCATACCTTTCACTTGGAGTTGCTTTTAGAGTATTAAGATTGTCTATAAAATTTAATTATAAGAGTTGGCAAGCTTCCAGTATCCAAAAATCTTTTAAACCTAGTAACTCTGATTTAAATTTTTGGCCTATTATGCAAGATAATTGGTATTCTGATCTATGTGGTTCAAATGCAGTTATTAATCTTTTATGGCTTCAACTTTTTGATAAAGCTCTTAAAGAAATTCCACATCAGCAATGTGGCTTATTTTTGAAAGAAAATCAATCTTGGGAGAGGGCATTAATTCACGCTTGGAATAAGAATAAACATGGGCGTTTAATTGGAGTAGCACATTCTACTGTTCGTTTTTGGGATTTAAGGTATTTTGAAGACAATCGTTCAATGATGTCATCTAAGAGATATTCATTACCTACGTCAGATCTTACAGTCTTGAATGGAAAGTTAGCTATACAGGCGTATAAAGATTTTGGAAGCCTTGATGAAACATTCGTTGAATGTGAGGCTATTCGCTATAACTACTTAGATAAACTAAATCGATTTCAACCAAGACCTCATATTGAAAATGGACCAAAAAAAGTTTTGATACTTGGGGACTATGCTCCAAAGACAACCGTAAAGTTATTACGTTTATTAGAAGTTGCTTCTTTAAATGCCTCTCAAGAATATATATATACAATAAAGCCGCATCCAAACTTTATAGTAAAATCATCTGATTATCCTTTGCTTAAATTGGATATAAGTATGAAGCCTTTAGTTGAGATAATGGATAAATTTGATATTGCGTATTCTGGAAGTTTAACAAGTGCTGCTTTGGATGCATACCTTTCAGGCATGCCTACTATTATTGCCTTGGATGATGAGGCTTTAAATTTTAGTCCTTTAAGAAAACAAAAGAGTGTTTTATTTGTTAGTAATCCTAAGGAGCTTCAAGTTGCATTGTTTAAGTCTATTTCTAATAAAATAATCCAGCCAAAGCCAAAAGATTTTTTTTGTTTGAATTATGATTTGCCAAAGTGGAGTGAGTTGTTGTCGTTGTAATTTTTTTTATTATCTGGTAGTTATTATATGAAAGTTGTAGTTTTATGTGGTGGATTAGGAACTCGGTTGAGCGAGGAGACTCATATTAAGCCAAAGCCAATGGTTGAAATTGGCGGTAAGCCAATTCTTTGGCATATTATGAAATTGTATGAACAACATGGTTTAAATAACTTTACATTAGCCTTAGGTTATAAAGGTGAAGTTATAAAAGATTATTTTATGAACTATCATGCACGATCAAGCAATATTATTACTCACTTAAAAAGTGGTCAAATTGAATATAGTAATCCAACTACAGAAGATTGGAAAGTTTCAATGATTGATACTGGTAAAGACTCTCAAACTGGTGGAAGATTGCTTCGTTTAAAGCCTTACTTAAATTCCAAAGATGCTTTTATGCTAACTTATGGAGATGGATTAAGTAATGTTGATTTAACTCAATTGATTAAATTTCATAAATCTCATGGACGTATTGCAACTGTTACAGCTGTTCGTCCACCTGCTCGATTTGGTGATCTTAATATTAGCGATAGTCAAGTAAAGCATTTTGAAGAAAAACCTCAAGCTGGTGAAGGTTGGATTAATGGAGGTTTTTTTATTTTTGAACCTTCTATCTTTGACTTCATTCAGGATGATTTAACTATTTTAGAGAAATCTCCATTAGAAAAATTAGCAGAGAAGGGAGAGCTTATGGCCTTTAAACATCCAGGATATTGGCAATCAATGGACACTTTGAGGGATAAAGAGGCGCTGCAAAAAATTTGGGAAAGTGGTAACGCACCTTGGATGATTTGAGATGACACATTTTAATAATATTTATGCAGGACGTCGTATTCTAGTTACTGGTAATACTGGATTTAAAGGCTCATGGCTTTCGTTATGGTTACACCATCTTGGTGCAAAAGTTGCAGGCTTTTCTAATAGTATTCCAACCTCACCTTCTAATTTTGATTTACTTAATTTAAAGAGAGACACTAATCACTATCAAGGTGATATTAGAGACAAAGGCAGATTATCAGAAGTAATTGATGATTTTAAACCTGAAATAATATTTCACTTAGCAGCACAAGCTATTGTAAGTGAGTCTTATGCTGATCCAAAAGGTACTTTTGAGACTAATATTATGGGGATGGTTAATTTACTAGATTGCATTAGAAGTAGAGAGTGGATCGAGGCAGCAATTCTTATTACAAGTGATAAAGCTTACAGGAATGATGAATGGTGTTGGGGTTATAGAGAATCGGATGCTCTAGGTGGTTATGATCCTTATAGTGGATCAAAAAGTTGCGCTGATCTAGTTGCTCAGTCATATTTTCATTCATTTTTTCAAGGCTCGAACACAAGAGTTGCTATTACTCGTGCAGGCAATGTAATTGGAGGTGGAGATTGGGCGGTTAATAGGATTGTTCCTGACTGTATTCGTGCTTGGTCGAACAATGAGTCTGTTAATGTTAGAAAACCTAATGCTACAAGGCCTTGGCAACATGTTCTTGAGCCATTAAGTGGCTATCTTTGGCTTGGTGCGCATTTACTTAAAAAATCTAAAGGTGTTAATGGTGAAGCCTTTAATTTTGGTCCAGATGCCCATGTAAATCAGACTGTTGCTGAGTTATTAGATGCAATGTCTAAAAGATGGCCACATGCCAAATGGAAGTCATTAGAAGCTAATAAAATAGAAGGACATGAGGCTACTCTGCTTAAACTATCATATGACAAGGCATTATTTTTTCTCAATTGGAGGGCTGTTCTAGAGTTTCATGAAACAGTTGTTTTTACTGTTGATTGGTATAGGGTATTTCATGAAAAAAATGAAAATATTCAAAAATTTAGCCTTAATCAGATTGATGAGTATTGTAAATTAGCAAATAAAAGAGAGTTAGTATGGGCACAAAATTAAATAGTTATTCTGTAAATATTAATGGAGTTTGTAGTACTGATTTAGCACAAATTTCTGATTCTAGAGGTTCTGTACTTCATATGTTGAGATCTGATTCAGAGGACTTTGTTGGTTTTGGTGAGTGTTATTTTTCTGAGGTATTGCCGGGCTCGATTAAAGCGTGGAAATATCATAATTTACAAATTCAAAATATAGCAGTACCCGTTGGACATTTGCGCTTAGTAATTTATGATGGAAGGGCATTGTCAAAAACGTATGGTAATCTATTGGAATTTGAGCTAGGCAGGCCTAGCTCATATAAGCGAATTACAATTCCGCCAAAATTATGGTATGGTTTTGCATGCATTGGAGCTTCGCCAGCAATTTTAGTTAATTGTGCAAATATTCCCCATGATCCTAGTGATACTGAGAAATTAGAAATTAGAGATCCTTCCATCCCTTATGAGTGGGTTTTATGAATATCCTAATTACAGGTGCTTCGGGATATATTGGCGGTAGGCTTATAGAGGCTCTATCATCTGGTTCAAAAAATCACATGCTTACTATTGCTCTGCGCTCTAAACCATGTAAATCCATTCAAGATTTTTCAAATATTAGGTTAAAAAATATTAATTTAGAATCTTTGATTGAGTTGGAGGATTTATGCAAAAACATTGATATGGTTATACATTTAGCTGGTGTGAAGGCTGAAGATTGTAAGAATAATCCATCATATGCTCTTAGTGTAAATACGCTTGGCACGTCTAATTTATTACAAGCTGCAATTAACCAGAAAGTTAAACGTTTTATTTGTATGTCATCGATCCATGTATACGGTGAATTTTTAAATGGCAAGATAACAGAGGAAGCAGCAACAAACCCAATTAATCCCTATTCAAGTAGCCATAAGGCTGCTGAAGATATGGTGCGATATGCGCATAATCAAAAACAGATTGAAGGAGTTGTGATTCGTCTTTCTAATGCTATTGGTCGGCCGATTGATTCAGGTGTTGCATGTTGGAGTTTGTTAGTAAATGATTTATGTGCTCAGGCTATGGCCTCAAATACAATGGTTTTAAAAACTGCTGGTATTCAGAGTAGAGACTTTGTTACTATGACTGATACTTGTAAAATTATTGAACATCTTATTGAATTGCCATCTGCTATGTTAGGAGATGGTTTGTTTAATGCTGGAAGTGGAAGAAGTAGATCAATATTGGGTATGGCTAAAATAATTAGAGATAGAGTCTTCTTGGTTACTCAAAAACAGACAAAAATTTTTTGTAAGATAAGTGACCTCCATAAATCAGATGTTTATATGGAATACTCAATTGATAAATTGATTAAATCTGGTTTTAAGTTTGAAAATGAAGCTGAATTTAATCAAGAAATTGATAGTTTAGTTGAATTTATTTTAAAAAATAATATTCAAACTGATTCCATTACAGATCAAATCAGATCTGAAGTAAGTTTTTTTAAAAATTATCTTGAGTTTAGTGAGTCTACAATGGTTGTTGAAAGTCATGATTTACAAGATGGTCTTCAAACAAAATGCCAGATTTGTGGCAATACAGAATTAGAATTAGTTATAGATTTAGGAACACAACCTTTAGGAGATAAATTAGAGAGCATCAATAGCAAGTATAAAAAAGATGAAATTGCTATATCCTCATATCCATTAGCGCAACTATTTTGTAATAATTGTAGTTTAAACCAGCTTAATTATATTTGTCCATCACATGTTTTATTTGGAGATGATTATAGTTATAAAACTGGAGTAACAAGTGAACTGGTTGATTATCAAGCTGGAATGGCAATGGAGCTTGTCGATCAGCTAAATCTAACTCAAAAAGATTTAGTATGTGACTTAGGTTCAAATGATGGCACTTTATTAAAGGGATTTTTAAAACAAAATGTTAAGGTTATTGGGGTTGAGCCGACAGATATAGCTGATCTAGCAAATGATGATGGCGTTCCTACTCTTAGAATGCCTTTTGGAGAGTATGCAGCAAATGGAGTAGTTTCTAAAGCAGGGAAAGTCTCACTTGCTACTGCAACAAATGTTTTTGCCCATGTTCAAAAATTAGGAGATTTTATAAGGGGTCTCGACATTCTTTTGAAAGAGGATGGTTGGTTTTGTTTTGAAAATCATTATCTTTTTGAGATTATAGATAAGTTACAGTATGATACTATTTATCATGAGCATCTTCGCTCATTATCAGTATCAGCAGTGGTAAATCTTTTTTCACAGTACAAATTTACTGTAATGAAAGTAGAAAAGACAGCTAGATATGGTGGAAATATGAGGGTTCTAGTTCAGAAAGGTAATCATGAGCCCCTCGATAATTCAGTTAAAGATTTTATAAAATTAGAGAAAGAAATGGGGCTTTTTAAAAAAGCTAAATATCAACAATTTAGAGATGGAGTTATTGCAACAAAAATAGATTTGCTAAATTTTCTTTTAAAGATAAAAAAAGAAAATAAGACTATTGCTGGTTATAGTTTACCTGCTAGGGCTATTACACTGATTAATTATGTAGGAATAGATAATGATTTATTACCTTATGTTGTAGAACAAAAATCTTCCCTTAAATTAAATAGATTCATACCTGGCACAAAGATACCAGTTATCTCAAATGAATGCCTAGAAGAAAATAAACCTGATTATCTTTTAGTATTTGCGTGGCACTTAAAAGATGAGATTCTTTTCCATCTTCGTGAAAGAGGTATAGAAGGAATTTGTATCTTCCCATTACCAGAGGTAAATTTGGTTGAGCTATAATCAGCTAAGGTTTATTGGTGGAGGGAGATGGGCTTTTATTGTTTTAAATGAGCTTATTGGGATTTATCCTGAATTAAAAATAGACTGGATTTGTAATTCAGAATTAATAAAAAAAAATGAATATATTAAGAATCTCCCATCTTTTAGGAATGTAAAACTAGTAAGTCCAAGTCATATTTCAAAATTATCTAGTCCAGATAAAGTAATTATTGCATCACATTCAAGTCATCATTGCTCAGATTTATCAAGCCATCGGAATTCAGCTCAAATTTTAATTGAAAAGCCAATATTCCCATTTTTTCAAGAATTTAAAAATTTATCTGATGATGAAAAAGATCAAACATTTATTAATCTTGAGTTTTATTATGCTTATTTCATAACTGACTTTTATAATGAATCAAAGCCTATCAATCTAGAAATTGTCGAAATTATATGGCATGACCCCCTTGAAGAGTCTCGAGATGGTAGTGAAGAAAAAAAATATTCTGAAGTATTTTCTTCAATTTTTATGGATCAATTGTTGCATGTAATATCAATATTTAAAGCTTTGGATATTGATCCAGGATATTTTAAAAATATCGAAATTTCAATCAAAAATAATAAATCAAATGGGTCAATAAATATTGAATGTAGTTGTAAAGGCATATTAATAAAAATATCTTTATCACGCTTTGCTGAATTTCGAGAGCGAAAAGTTATTGTTAATAATGGTGCAATTTCATTAGATTTTACGTCAGAGCCAATTATTAATAAAAATGGCAATTTCTATAATGAGATTTTAATAAAAAAAAGGCTTTTCCCAATTGCTAAAACTCTCGATAATTTTATTAGTTTCCCAGAAAAACCAGATATTTCCTCGTTATCATTAAGATCATTATCACCTGGAATTAGATTCTGCTTTGAGTGCGAAGATTTATTTACTAAAATTTATTCAAACTACTTAGATGCTTATAATACTAATATTAAGTCAGATGTTAATATTAATCCATATCTTACGTATTATGCTGGAATCTGTTACTATAAAAATAATATCATCTTTAAAAATATCCAAGTTAATCAGTATTTAAAAGGCACTGCTGGGGTAAAAGATCTTATTAGTTGGTGGAAAAGCTCAATAAGTCAATAAAATAAGACTTTTAGTCTTAAGGATATTTAGACTTAATTATCCAGATAAAATATATTTTTTAAAATGGTTTAATTGCATGATGTCTGAAAAATCTGTCAGCATTATTATGAATTGTTACAATGGTGATAAATATCTCCATTATGCAATTGATAGTATTCTTTCACAAACCCATGAGAATTGGGAGTTAATTTTCTGGGATAACCAGTCTACTGATGACAGTGCAAACATTTTTAAAAGATATACTGATTCTAGATTTAAATACTATTATGCTGAAAAACATGAAGTTGTTGTATCTAAAGCTAGAAATTATGCCTTAGCGAAAGCTAAGGGGAGCTTTATTGCTTTTTTAGATGTGGATGATGTTTGGATGCCAATAAAACTGACTGAGCAATTAAAATTTTTTGATCAGCAAGATGTTGGTGTTGTTTGTGGAAACTATTGGGTTACAAATGAGAGAAAACATAAAAAATATTTAGCATACCGAAAACAATTTAACCCAAAAATTACAACTAATTTTTTGCTTAGAAATTATGTTGTTTGTTTAGTTACATTGATTATTAAAAGAGAAATTTTAGAAAAATTAAATTATGTTTTTGATGAACGTTATCATATTATCGGTGATTTTGATTTAATTCTTCGCTTATCAATGATCACAAGCATTGCTTATATTAAAAAGCCTGTTGCTGTTCTGAGGCTTCATGGTAATAATGAAACTAACAAAAATATAAATCTACATTGGGAAGAATTAAATTCCTGGATTCAGCTTGGAGAGAATATTAATGAAATAAATTCACTAGATGGTTTTAAGTATCGTAAAGATTGGTATGTGTATACTAAGGCATTACATAAGATTATAGACAATGAAAAAAAATATGCCTATGGTATTTTAAAGAATTTACCTTGGGGTATGTTAAAGTTACGATTACTCATTGCTATATTGATGCCAGTTGCTATTGTTAAATCATTAAAAAATTAAAATTCTAATAAATATTTTTCAATTTCATTATCATGACACCCCTTATTTCCGTAATTATTCCTACTTTTAACAGACTTAATGAAATAATAAGAGCAATAGATTCTATAACTTTGCAAACTTTTAAAAATTGGGAAATTATTGTTGTTGATAATAATTCAGACGATGGAACTTCTGATTTTATTGAAAAAATGAATAATAAGAAAATAAGGTTATTTTCTATACAAAATAATGGAATAATTGCCCTGTCCAGAAATCTTGGCATTTCAAAGGCTCAAGGAAAATACGTAGCGTTTCTTGACTCAGATGACTGGTGGGAACCAAGTAAACTTGAAGTCTGTTTAGAATATTTAAATAATGGTGCAAATGTTGTATATCATGACTTGTATAGAGTTAAGAAAATTAATCAATTTTTAAATTTTTCTAAATTAAAAACTCGAAGTATGAGTCCACCTATTTTTGATGATTTAATTTTAAACGGTTGGGCTTTATGTAACTCAAGTGTTGTTGTTCTGCGTAGTCTCTTAGACGAAATTGGTGGAATTTCAGTGAATAAGAAGCTTGTGGGATGTGAGGATTATGATGCATGGCTAAAAATTTCTCAAATAACCGAAAAATTTGTAAGAATACCTAAAACTCTCGGATATTATTGGGATGGTGGGGGAAATACAAGTAATCCAACTCGGTCATTAAACAATCTTGCTGAGATTGAGAGAATTTATAAACATCAATTCGATAATTTCAGATTAATGGACACTTTTTATTATTTATATTACATTAAAGGAAGGCTAAGCTTTTTAATTGGAAAGTACGATCTATCAAAAAGTAATTTAAAAATTGTTTTATCAAAAAAAATACCATTTAAAATTTATTTTAATTGTCAAATAATGAGAGCTCTAATCTTGCTAAAAAATAAATGAGTATTCCAGCCAAATTAATAAATCATTATCAAACAACTATTAGTAATATAGTTGTGTGTGCACTTTTTTTTCTATGCCTATTGCAATTTTCATTGAAAATCGATGGTACCGGTGTTTCAGCCAATTATTTGTATATGTTTTTTCCTTTTATCTTTATGATTCCATCCCTTGAAAGAAGGCTTATTTTTCGTCGAGAAGTTGCTCTCATAATCTCTGTTCTTACAATAATTTACTTACTAAGAATTCCTTTTGAAATATTTGAATCAGACCCTAAAATTTTGCGCCGCTTTGGAAGCTTTTTGGTATTTATTTTTCCTCTAACGTTGGCATTTATTGAGTTCAAAAAAAGAGATTTATATCTTTTTAAAATGGCAGTTTTACTCGTATGTATTTTTTATGGTATTCATAAAATGATTCTCTTTTTTACATTAATCCTTGGATATGAATATTATTTTCTACTCGAAATATCACTAAGGCGTGATGGTATTGGGAACTTTTGGGGTGATACTTTAGATGGAATTAGAACTATTAATTTGAAAGGTATTGTTGGGTCTCAGCGCTTTGGATTTATGTATATATTTGGACTATTTATAGCACTTTTTGAACCTAGATTATTTTTTAAGAGGGCGCTAATCTATCAAAGAATTTTCTTGTTTCTAATAATATTTTTTTCATGTATATTAACTTTTTCACGCGCTACTATTGTTGCTTTATTTCTTGCTGCAATTTATTTAATTTGGAGAAAGTTTTTTTCTAGGAATAATTACACTGCTAATTTGAACTTTAAAAAATCTTTAAAAATTAAAGTGTTTGTAATTGTTTTATCCATCTTATTTGTCGTATTTATTTCTTGGCTTTTTTATTTTTATGGTGATGTTGGCATATTAAGTTATTATAAAACTAGATTTATTCAGCCATTCTTGATAGGTACAGATAGTTTTATGACTAATCCTAATTCTTCTGAAGGTTATCGTGTAGTGCTTATCTCGTATGTAATAGATTATGTAACTTTGCACCCTTTAACTGGATCTGCATATCAAGGCCTTTCTTTATTGTTTGATGAATTTAATGGAGTAGGATCAGTCCATAATCAATATTTTGATGTATTCTTGAGAGTAGGAACTATTGGTTTTGGTTTATGGGCTTTTCTTCTTTTCAGAATCTTTAAATTTTGTAAAACGGACAATGCTCTTTTATTTGGTTTTGTTGGTATATTATTTTATGGTCTAGTCCATGAAACTTTTAAGTTGTCATATGGCTCCTTTATTTTTGGAGTCTTGTTGAGTTTTTCTTATTCACTTATGAAGGTCAGAGATGAAAATATTCATTAATGCTTTATCTTCAAGAAGTGGAGGTGCGCAAAAATATTTAGAAAATTTACTAGCCCATTATGATAAATCTTCTAATAATGAAATTTTCATTGTTGCTCCTAATAATCATAACATTCCATTAAATCAAAAGAATATAATAAAAGTTGAATTATCTAATTATGTTGGGAAAAATCCTTTTTTGCGAATTATATGGGAAGTTTTTTTCTTACCAAGGATTCTGATTAATCTTCAAATAAATATTCTTTTTTGCCCAGGCGGTTCTTTTAGTGGGAACCTTCCAATTAATTGTAAGTTGGTTACAACATTCCAAAATATGATGCCTTTTGATTTAGAGCAAAGATCGAAATATCCATTTGGATATATGAGAGTTCGAAATTGGCTGTTAGAGAGGAAGTTGATGAGTAGCATGCTTAAGTCAGATTTGGTTATTTTTATTTCTGATTTTGCTAAAAACCTTATTGAAAATAAAGCAAAGAATAAAATTATTCATAGTGTGACGATACCACATGGTATTGATCCTATCTTCTTTAGGAAATTAGATGATAATATGCCTCTTCCAGAAGGTTTTCCACAAGAATTTTTATTATATGTTTCTACAATTGATGTCTATAAAGCTCAAGTTGAAGTTGTTAAGTCTTATTCACTTTTAAAATCACGTAATCCCAATACACCAAAATTAATATTTATTGGGGCAGAGTATGCGCCCTACGGTAAGGTTGTAAGAAAACTAATTGAAATGTATAAATTGGAAGATGATATTTTAATAAAAAAAGCAATTCCAAATCAAGACTTGCCTTCACTATATCAGCATGCAACAATAAATATTTTTGCCTCCATGACTGAAAATTGTCCATTTATACTCTTAGAGGCTCTTGCATCTGGACGCCCCTTGGTAGTATCAAACTTCCCACCAATGCCAGAATTTGGCTCGGATGCAGTTGAGTATTTTGATCCTTCAAACCCTGTTGAGCTTGCTGATCTGCTTGAAGAGCTTCTGAGTAATGATAATTTATCAATTGAATTATCTCAAAATGCTCTAGAGCGCTCTAAATTCTTTGATTGGAGCGTTTCAGCAAAAAGGACATGGGAATCAATAAACTCTTTATAATTTCCTTTTATGTGTATCAAAATATTTTCTTAAATCTTAAAATATCTTATGAAAGTTTTAGTAACGGGCGCAAATGGATTTATTGGATCAAATCTAGTTTCTCGGCTTGAGGAAGAAGACAATATTCAAGTTATTAAATTTACTCGTGATACTAAGATCGATGAGCTAAAAACTGAACTTTCAGATGTTGATTTTATTTGCCATACAGCAGGTGTTAACAGGCCTAAAGATGAAGATGAATTTGATAAAGTTAATGCAGATTTAACAAAAATACTTTGTCAAGAGGTTCAGAAAGTAAAAAGACATATTCCTATCTTATTTACATCATCAGTTCATGTAGAAAAAAATAATAGATATGGAAAGAGTAAGCTTGCAGCTGAAGAATTTTTGTTAAAGCACTCTAGTAAAACTAATGTGCCAGTATATATTTTTCGCTTACCACATGTAATTGGGAAGTGGTGTCGACCTAACTATAACTCTGTAGTCTCTACATTTTGTCATAACATTTCTAGGAATATACCAATTCAGATTGATGATTTTGACTATCAATTAAATCTTGTTTATATTGATGATTTTATTGATATGGTCATAAAAATTATTTCTCAAGAGATTGAATGTGACACATTTTGTGAAGTTAACCCCTCCTATCCAATCTCAGTTGGAGATTTGGCTGAGTTACTTCAAAAGTTTAAAGCTAGTAGGGCTACTTTAATCAGTGAACCCGTTGGAACTGGTCTCATTAGGGCTCTTTATTCGACCTATGTTAGTTATTTGCCTCCAGAAGATTGGTCCTATTCTTTGCAAAAACATGGTGATAAGCGAGGAGTTTTTGTTGAATTTTTAAAAACTAAGGATTCAGGGCAATTCTCATATTTTACTGCTCATCCAGGGATAACTAGAGGGGGTCACTATCACCACACAAAAACGGAAAAATTTTTAGTTGTAAAAGGTTTGGCTGAGCTATGCTTTAGAAATACCTTAACAAATGAATTACACAAAATTTCAGTTTCATCTGAAAATCCTGAGGTTGTTGAAACAATTCCTGGATGGGCTCACGACATCACAAATATTGGTAAAGATGAAATGATTGTTCTGATTTGGGCTAACGAAATCTTTGATTTAAACAAGCCAGATACATTTTATAACCCTGTATAGAATATGAAAAAATTAAAAGTAGTAACAGTAATAGGTACAAGACCAGAAATAATTAGACTCTCGAGAGTAATTAATAAGTTGGACCAGTATTGTGAGCACATCATTATTCATACTGGTCAAAATTATGACTATGAGCTTAACGAAATTTTCTTTAAAGATCTCGATGTAAGAAAGCCTGATTATTTTCTTAATGCTGCTGGAGATAGCGGCGCAATAACTATTGGAAATGTGATAATTTCTGTTGATAAGGTCTTGACTGAAATTAACCCAGACTCAATGTTAGTTCTTGGAGATACAAATAGCAGCATGGCGGTCATTGCAGCAAAACGTAAAAAAATTCCAATTTTTCATATGGAAGCAGGAAATCGATGTTTTGATCAAAGAGTTCCAGAAGAAATTAATCGAAAGATAGTTGATCATACCTCTGATATTAATCTTACTTATAGCTCTATTGCGCGTGAGTATCTTTTGAAGGAAGGGCTTCCATCTGATTCAATTATTAAAACTGGAAGCCCAATGTTTGAAGTACTAAATCACTACCTTAGTGCAATTAACTCCTCAAATATTTTGGAGCGCTTAAAACTTGATGAAAATTCATTTTTCTTAGTTAGTGCTCATAGAGAAGAGAATGTAGATTTTGATGACAATTTTTTGAAACTTATGGATATTTTAAATACTCTTGCAAAAGTATATAAAATTCCAGTAATTGTATCAACTCACCCGCGGACTCAAAAACGTATTGATAAACTTGAGATCGAGTTTCATCCTCTTGTTAAGTTGTTTAAACCACTTGGTTTTTTGGATTATGTTAAGCTTCAGATCTCATCTAAAGTAACGTTGTCAGATAGTGGAACTATCAATGAAGAGTCATCTATTCTAAATTTTCCTGCAATTAATATTCGAGAGGCACATGAGCGCCCAGAGGCAATGGAAGAGGCTTCAGTTATTATGGCTGGTCTTAACATTGAGAGGGTTATGCAATCAATAAGTATTCTTGAGAACCAATCTAGAGGGGCGATGAGGACTCTTTTAGAGGTAAAGGATTATAGTAATCCCAATGTCTCTGAAAAAGTGGTAAGAATTATTCTTAGCTATACTGATTATGTGAATAGAAATGTGTGGAAAAAAAATCTATAAATTTTATAAATAAATTAACTTGGAATTATAATTATGAATTACTCAGATAAAATTTTACCCAATCAAAATGAAAATAAAAAGCTATATACTGACTCAGAATTTTTTAATGATAGGCTATATTCTGTAATCTTAGATAGTTGTCAACTAAGAGATTTTGATGAACAATATTCTTTTAAGGTGCATAAAGATTTTTCAATGCAAAGCATGTCTGTTTCTCCTATATATTTTTCTATGTTAGAAACATTGATCTCAATAAAGCCTTATAAAAATATTCTTGAAATTGGTACTTTTTTGGGTGCTACTTCAGTAAGGCTATCTAATATTGTTGGAAAAAATGGACGCATTACTACGATCGAAAAATATGATCAATTTGCTAATATTGCACGGGAAAATATAGCCAATAATTGTAAATTTGAAAATGTTGAATTAATTGTTGAAGACGCCATGGAGGCGTTAAAAAATATGAATCAAATTAAAAAATTTGATTTTATTTTTTTAGATGGAAATAAAGAGCGTTACTATGAATACATAATGTTAATTGATGAGCTTATTGAAGATGGAGGGATGATAGTTGTAGATGACATTTTTTTTCATGGGGACGCATTAAATGAAAAACCTTCAACTGAAAAAGGCATGGGTGTGAAAAGAGTTCTTAGAAGTTTGGAGGGACTAACAAAATATAAAAGTACTGTTCTTCCAATTGGTAATGGCTGTTTATTGCTAACTCGCAAGTCAGAAGACGAGCTGTAATAGTTTTTTTCATTTTTTTCATTTTTTTCTTTTTTTTATAAATGTGTCGATCAGATGAAAATATTAATAGTAAGTCAATATTTCTGGCCAGAGAATTTTAAAATTAATGATCTTGCATCTGAATTGTATCTTTTGGGTCATGAAATTACTGTTCTTACTGGGTACCCAAATTACCCTGATGGTAATGTATATAGTGCTTTCCAGGCCAATCCGAAATCTTTTAAAAAATATAATGGTGTTAACGTTCTAAGGGTTCCAATTATTACTCGCGGTCAAAATAATTTTAAGTTAATATTGAACTATATTAGCTATGTTTTATCTGCTTCATTTTTAGGTTTATGGAAATTAAGAAAGAAAAATTTTGACATTATATTTGTTTTTGAGCCCTCCCCCATTACAGTTGGTCTTCCAGCTATTTTGTTTAAAAAAATTAAAAATGCTAAAATTATATTTTGGACTTTGGATTTGTGGCCAGAAACTCTTCAAGTTCTTGGTATTATTAAGTCTAATTACAGTATTAAATTTTTTTCTAGCCTGACTAAATTTATTTATAAAAGATCTGATCTTATTCTAGGGCAATCAAAAGGTTTTGTTCATCAAATCAAAAAGTATTGTGAGGATCATGAGAAAATCAAATATTTTCCCAGCTGGGCTGAAAGTGTTTATTTGGATGAGGCGGCAGTTTTTGCCCCTGAAGTTGAATACAGAAAAGATCTATTTAATGTAGTATTTGCTGGAAATATTGGTGAAGCCCAAGATTTTCCAGCTATTTTAGATGCAGCAGAAAACTTAAAGTATGAAAAAATACGTTGGATAATTCTTGGAAGTGGTCGACTTTATGATTGGGTTAAAGATGAAATCACTAAGCGTGGGCTAGAGTCTTCTGTTTTGTTACTTGGCCAGTTTCCAATTAATCGAATGCCTTCATTTTATAAGCATGCACAAGCATTACTTGTTACTTTAAAATCTGACAAAAATTTATCACTTACTATTCCTGGCAAACTTCAATCTTACTTGGTTTCTGGTATACCCATTCTTGGAATGCTAAATGGAGAAGGAGCTAATGTAATTATTGAGGCACAGGCTGGCATTGTTACTCCTGCTGGTAATGGGATATATTTAGCAAACTCTATAAAAAAAATGTCAAAAATGTCTGTTTCTAAAAGAAATGAAATGGTTTTAAATGCAAAAAATTATGTTAAAACTGAATTTGATAGAGACAAATTAATTAAACTTTTGGAGTCCTGGATGATTGAATATTCAGATAATAACATTCCTAAAAATTAAAATGAAATATGCACTCATAACTGGAGCAAATGGTTTTATAGGGAGGCGCCTTTGTCAATCATTATTGATGACTGGGGTAAAGATTAAAAAACATGTTAGATTGGAAGATCCATTAGATAAATGTGAGCAATATGAGTGTGATTTAGAAGTAAATGAATTTTCAAAAAATGCTTTGAATGGTATTGATGTTGTTTACCATCTTGCCGGTTTAGCACATGATGTAAAAAGTACATCTTTAAATTTAAATCAGTATCAAACTGTAAATGTTCATGCAACAATTAGAATTGCAACCATTGCTGCTGAACAAAAAATTAAACACTTTATTTTTATTAGTAGTGTCAAAGCTGGAGGAGCTTCAATTCCAGGCGAGTGTAAAAGTGAGGGTAATCAAAGTGAGCCTCAAGGAATTTATGCACAAACCAAAAGAGATGCTGAAATTAAGCTGCTTGAAATTGGTCGTCTGACTGGCATGAAAGTTACTATTATAAGGCCTGCATTAGTATATGGTCCAAATGTAAAGGGTAATCTTGAGTTAATGCTTCTAGGCATAAGAAAAGGGTGGTTTCTACCGATTTCTGATGCAGGCAACATCCGATCAATGATTCACGTGGATGATTTAGTACGTGCCCTCATATTTGTTACTAATAACATAAATGTTGATAAGGATATATATATAGCTACAGATGGATGTCCTCACTCTACACGAGAGCTTTATGAGGCAATGTGTTTTTCTTTAGGTAGAAGAGTCCCAAGCTGGAGCATCCCTTCATCGTATTTAAATATTCTTTCACTTTGCAGTCGAGGTATGAAAAATAAAGTAAATAAACTATTAGGAGATGATTGTTATTCTTCAGGTAGACTTCAGGCTTTAGGGTTTAAACCAGATCGAACACTTAATGAGATTAATGAAACGAATTTTTGATATTTTTCTTTCTTCTGCTTTGTTAATAGCTTTATCCATGCCAATGTGCATTATTGCGATCTTAGTGCGCTTAACATCACCTGGGCCAGCATTATATTGGTCAAATCGAATTGGACAGAATAATGTGACTTTTAAAATGCCCAAATTTCGGACAATGTTAATTAATACCCCAGTAGTTGCAACTCATTTACTATCTCAACCAGATCATCACCTTACCTCCATTGGTGGTTTTCTTCGCCGTAATAGTTTTGATGAGTTTCCTCAGCTCCTTTCAATTATCAAGGGAGATATGAGTTTTGTTGGCCCACGTCCAGCTTTATTTAATCAAAATGACTTAATTGATCTTCGAAATAAAAATGGAATTGATAAGCTTCTTCCAGGTTTAACTGGGTGGGCCCAAGTTAATGGTAGAGATGATTTATCGATTCCAGAAAAAGTCACTTTTGAGCTTTTTTATATGGATAGAAAATCATTTTTATTTGATTTAAAAATACTATGTATAACTATATTTAAGGTTTTAAAAACTAAAGGCATCTCCCATTAACTAATTGAAAAATTGAAAAATTTATTAAATAAAGTAACTCAGCTTAATCGAAGATCAAAGCAAATAATGATGGCTCTGATTGACTCAGCTATTGCCATAACCTTGCTCATATTTGCTTTTTCACTTAGGCTTGGATACTGGTATTGGCCTAATGAGGAAATATTTTTTATTATAGTTACAGCTCCAATTTTAGTAGTTCCTATTTTTTATAGTTTTGGACTATATCGCTCAGTTATTCGATATATTGGCATTAAGGGATATTGGTCTTTAGCTCAAGCAGTTTCGCTATATTCAGTAGTTTGGGGACTTCTTGGATATATGATTTCTATTGAGGGGATTCCAAGGTCTGTTATTTTAATTAACTGGATGATGTGTATTATTGTGATTGGAGGGTCAAGAATATTTGCAAGATGGTTATTTTCTGATTCGGGCCAAGTTAGTAAAAAAGGTAGAAGTAATGTAATTATTTATGGTGCTAGCTCAGCAGGAATTCAGCTATCTCAGTCATTGCAGTTATCGCAAGAATATAATCATATAGCATATGTTGATAATGAAGCCTCTCTTAAGTCCACATATGTCAATAGTATTAAAGTTTATGAATCTAGTCAAATAGAGTACTTAGTTAAGAAGTATGATGTAAGAGATATTTTTCTTGCTCTCCCATCAGCTTCTAGAAAAGAAAAAAATAAAATAATAGCAAGTTTAGCCTCATTATCGCTCCATGTCAGAAGTTTGCCCAGCATTTATGAAATGGCCGAAGGAAAGGTAAAGGTTGATGATTTACGAGAAATTAATATAAAAGATTTACTTGGTAGGGAATCTATAGAGCCAAATAAAAATTTACTAAAAATTAAAATAACTAATAAAGTAGTTCTAATAACTGGAGCAGGTGGCTCAATTGGATCTGAACTTTCAAGGCAAATAGTTTTATTGAAACCTAATAAAATTATTCTTTATGAAATAAGCGAATCTGCGCTTTACCAAATCGATCAAGAATTAAAAAATCTTAATGTTGCAAATGTTAAAATATTCCCATTATTGGGCTCAGTTAGGGCAAGTAAGAAATTTCAAGATATTTGTAATCATTTTAAAGTTCAGACTATATATCATGCTGCTGCTTACAAGCATGTCCCATTAGTTGAATATAACCAATCTGAAGGAGTGTTAAATAACTCTATAGGAACAATGATAGCTGCAAAAGCAGCAATTGCTGCAAAAGTTGAAACTTTTGTTTTGATTTCTACTGATAAAGCTGTTAGACCGACTAATACGATGGGTGCAACCAAAAGAATTGCTGAAATGGTTTTACAAGCACTAGCAAGTAAGTCACATAAAACATGTTTTACAATGGTTAGGTTTGGAAATGTTCTTGACTCGAGTGGCTCCGTTATACCATTATTTAAAAAACAAATCAGAAGTGGTGGGCCAGTCACTGTGACAGATAAAAAAATAGTCCGTTATTTTATGACTATTCCTGAGGCAGTAGAGCTAGTCCTTCAGGCTGGTGCCATGGGAAAAGGAGGTGATGTATTTGTTCTTGATATGGGCGAACCAATCAAAATCTTTGATTTGGCTGTTAATATGATCCACTTGAGTGGCTTACAGGTCATGGATACTAACAATCCAGAAGGAGATATAGAAATAAAATATACTGGCTTACGCCCTGGAGAAAAACTTTTTGAAGAGCTCTTAATTGATGACAATGCTACTATTACAGAAAATCAATTGATTATGCGGGCTGAAGAAAAAATGATAGATTGGGCTTTATTAGAGCCAATAATGCAAAAGCTTTTGGATGCGTCTTTAAGCTCTGATCAGGAAATGATTCGAGAATTAATTATTAGTATAGTGCCAGATTTTAATCCACAATCTCCAATTGTCGATCTGTTGTATAAAAACTAAACCTTTCAAAATATTTTTAACAATTTTTAAAGATTAACTAATACCTAAAATTTTTGCAAAATGATTTGTTGCATCAAGGTAGCCTTTGATGCTTCCGCAATCAAATCGCTCGCCTTTAAATTTATATGCAATAACCTTTCCTTTTTTTGCTTGATTTATTAATGCATCTGTTAATTGAATCTCTTTATCTTTACCTGGTTTAATTTTTTCAAGAATCTTAAAAATATCCGGCGTAAGAATGTACCGACCAATAACTGCTAAATTGCTCGGAGTATTTTCACTGTCAGGCTTCTCAATCAAATCAGTTACTTTATAAATATCATTAGAGCCTTGAATCAATTCACCTGTAATCATGCCATATTTATGAGCCTGATCAAGTGGTATTTCCTGGACAGCTAGTATTGAGCATTGAAATTTTTTATAAATATTAATCATTTGAGAAATAATACTTTCATCAAAGTTTACACAAAGATCATCTGCAAGAATTACTGCAAAAGGCTCGTTTCCAATAAGTGGTTGACCAGTTAGAATTGCATGGCCTAATCCTAGTTTTTGCTGTTGACGCACGTAAGTAAAGGTAGATTTGTCAATTACATCTTTAATTTCCTTTAGGTAGTGTTCTTTGGGAGTTCCAAGAAGTTGTGATTCAAGTTCAAATGAATTGTCAAAATGATCTTCAATTGATCTTTTTCCTCTTCCAGTAACAATAGCCATATTAGTGATTCCTGCAGATAAAGCCTCCTCGACTCCATACTGTAATAAAGGCTTTGTTAAGATAGGAAGCATTTCTTTTGGAACTGCTTTGGTTGCAGGTAAGAACCTGGTTCCATACCCTGCAGCTGGAAATAGACATTTATTAATCAACTAATTAATTCCTTTCATAAAATATCATTGTTATACCAGACTAATAGCATGGTGCCCTGAATACCTTAAAAAAACAAGGGGGTATGTAGAGGATTTTATAATTTGCTGCTATCTAACATTTCTATATAGTTCACTTAACTTTTTCTGAAATTCAGCCTTTCCTTTGCTTATATTATTTTCCCAATTCGTAGAGGCATTGTTATCTGCATTATCAGAAATATATTTGAAGCATAAAAAATTGATTTTCTTTAATAGACAAACTTTAGCTATAGCATATGCCTCCATATCTACCAAATCAGTTATTATCTTTGGTGATTGAGTTACAAAGCTATCCCCAGTTCCAATTGACAAACCACCTTCACCAAAAGAAATATTTGAAAATTTATCAAAAGGTGTTTCACCAGTTTTAAAGCCTAATCCAGAAGCATCCATGTCTCTCTGAAAAAAATTAGTAACCTCACAAAGCCCACTTAATGTTTTTTTTAAACTTCCTGCAGTGCCATAATTAATAATTAATTTAGGCGAAAACTTATTAATAATTTCAGTGGCTTTAAAGCATGCGTTAACTTTCCCAACTCCAGTATATTCAATATGAAAATCTTTCAATGAGTTTTTAGGTAATTCTTTCTCTAGCGCAACTAAAATTACTAAATCTTTCATTTTTTAATGAACACATCAAAGTTTGTAAGCTGATTATAATACTCGTTAAACAAAAACTTTAAATTACAATCTTATTTAAATTATTATTATTTTTAATGACTCCTAAGCAAAAACAAAAAATAAAAGAAATAATATATTTATTATTTGGTAAAGCTTTTTATAATTTCTTACATTCTTTTTATTCAATAAGATTAGAAATATTCTCTCCAAGAAATATTGATAAATTTTTATTAAAAAAAATACTTTTAAATAAAAAAAAAGTATTTTATAAAAATAAGGTTTTATTCACTATTAGAAATTATGGTGGTGGAACAAGATCAAGAGTGCATGGTCTCTTCACTAAAAACTACGGAGAATTTGAAACAGTTGAGTGGATTAAGCAATTTGATGAAAATTCAAGTTTTTTAGACATTGGTGCAAATATAGGGGTATTTTCATTACTTGCAGCAAAAAGAAATCATCATGTCATAAGTGTTGAGCCTGAAAGTTTAAATTTTGCAATGCTTAATCTAAACATTTATGATAATAAACTGAACAATAGTATTACCGCCTACCCTTTGAGTATTGATGAGCATAACCTAGTATCTCGGCTCAATATACATAAAATGGGTTGGGGTCGTTCTATGCACTCATTTAATGATGATATTAGGATAAATAATAAAATATTTGAGCCAGTGTTTTTTCAAGGGAGTGTGGGTAGTAGCTTAGATGACTTTCTTGAGCAAATTAAATTTTCCCCTGAATATGTAAAAATTGACGTGGATGGAAATGAATTAAGAGTTATTAAAGGCAGTGCAAATTTACTAAAATCAAAAAAAGTGAAATCAGTATTGATTGAAATACAGCCACTATTAATTGATGATAAACTAGAAATTATTGATATTTTTGAAAAAAATTCATTTATCTTAGACAAAAAATGTTCAACTGATACGAATTATATATTTAACAAATTAGTTGCAATACCTTTAGTAAAGTAATTTTTAAATCCAAGGAAATTCTCAACTAGTGTCAATAAAAAAGTAAAGTATTGACCTCTAGAGGTTACAAACGAAACTACTTTACAGTGACTGATTAGTTTCATCCGTGTCTTTTTTTGATCACCTTAGATTGAAGTGGTTTGTTAATTAATTCTTTATTTGTTCCATACGAATATAATGATTATCAAGACTAACTAATCTCATTAAGCGACATACCTCATAGATGAGGACATCATTTTTGATGTTCCATGGGTAGTCAGAGAACCTATTAGGTGGGTCTTTTTGTATTTGATTGAACGAATCAGGGCCACAAGGTATTTTTTCCACTCTATTAGATGTAAAAAATAAAGAGTCTTGTTTTCCAACTCTTTGAATCAATTTAAAGTATTCGTCAATTTGAGTGTGAGTCATCTCTTGAAAGGAATTAATATTTACAGAAAGATCAATGGATTGATCCTTTATTAAATTAATTTGAGATGGTGTTAGAAAGACGAAGTCATACTCTTCAAATTTTTTTCCTGCAGCTTCATGAGGAAACAATATTTTGGCTTTGGGGAAGAGGTCTGCGATAAATGGTATTGATAGGCTTATTGTTTCAGGAAGATCAATATCGATCATTGTTGTCTTATCAGTTAAATGAGACAAAAGTGCTAATAAATTTCCATTTCCTGAGCCAATTTCTAAAACAGTTTTTAATCTTTTGAGAGGGGTTTTGGACATTAAAATATTGGCATAGTAGTAACTGCAAACGACAGAAGGAGTAATGGAGTATTTGTGACGAGCAAAATATTTTTCTGACAACTCTTTGTCAGAGGAGAAAAATTTCTCGGATTCAGATAATTTCTTAAAGTTAAGTCTGAAAGGAGATAGATCAGGGTCTGAAAGAGGATCATGCCACATCACCCTATTAAATGCATCATTATGACTTAATAATTTGATGTCTAATTTTTCTAATCCAAGTTTTTGCCTAAGGCGAGGTATCACTAGCGAAGGACTTTTTAGCGCCTTGTAGAATAAATCTTGTAATCTCTTCATTCCTACCTGATTTGGAATGTAATTTCCAGATTGTCCTTCGATAGAGATTTTTTTGAAAAGGCACTCTACATGTATTTTAGAGGCATGGTCATGCCAGTAAGCGCTTTTTGAATAAGTGCTGCTTGACTTATAAGTTTCCGAATTTAAATAATCGTTATATTTTTTGGTAAGACTGGGTGAAAGTTCATACTCAATCATAATAAGTTGCCTCTTATCGTTATATTTGGGTTATAAATGAGGTTGTTAGACTCTATCTCAATAGTGAATTCTAAGCAGGGTATTAGTCCCTGTAAACATGTAGAAGCGATTCTATTCAACGGTTACGGAATGAATTTGTATGCACCCTTTTTTACCAGTACCGTTCCACATCTTGAATTTTCTATTCAATTTCAATCCAATTCCTTAATATACGATAAAGGATACAGTATCCGTCAACATATGATTTTTTCTTTGATCCAGTTGATGAAAGAAGAAGTATTAGTATATAGAAGGATCAGTAAGAAACTAAACCAATGTGGAGTCAAGACACTCAGAGGATGTGAATGGTTTAATACATCTATTAGTTCTATCATTAAAGTTAGAAATCTATAGAAATTAATAAAAAATTATTATTATTTAAAGATATATTTGAAATGTTCCTTTTCTATATTAAGTAATGACTCATTAATTTTCTGAGTAAAAGATTGTTTGGGTTGATTTTTTAAAGCCTTTTTAATTAAAGATATATCACCCCACATAGAGCCACGTATATTTCTTAAAATAAGATAATCGTCATAATTACATGCTATTAAGACAGTATCAGAGATATCATGACCACGTTTAAAACTATTTCTAGTTATTCCTTCAGCTTTAAAGCCAATAATTTCAAGTAATTTATTCCAACCAATTAAATTTGGATAAGCTTGTCCAGCATAAATTCTTTGCAAGCCCATTAACTTAAACCCATGCTCAGCTATCAAAGCCATTGCCTCCAAAGCAGCTAAACTTGGCATTAAAGAAAGTTCCGGATTACCTATATTTATAGCTATTTCTGCAGAATTAATGGAAAAATTAATTGATTGCAGCGAAACAATTCCAAAAGCTTGATTATTTTTCTTCTCACAAACTAGTAAGTTCAATTTTTTCTGATTTTCAGTTTCTTTAAATTGATTGTTAATTTCTGCTAAGATTTTTTTCTGATTTTGAGTAGTGTTAGGAAAAATACCATGACTGGTATTTTTTAAATTCTCTAAATTATTAAACCAATCAGTCCATCCATCCAGTTCAATAGCTTCTTCATTAGGTATACATAAGTTAATTAATTCGCCTTCTATAAAAACTTTATAAGTTCTTTGAGTCAAATTTTGCTTTTCTATAGTCATAAATTTTCTTTTAACTTTTTTTAAACCTGTGATTAATCTCAATAGCCTCTATGAGAATCCTTTTAGGTGTCATATGTGGTTGAAGTTTATTTTTTAAAAATTTTAGTAAAAGATTTTTATCTAGCTTATCATCTTTTGATTGAACCTTTATTTCTACATGTTCTCCAGTTATTGGATTCTCCATTGAATATGCTTTTACAAAAGAAACACCAGGAAACTCTAGCACCACAAGCTCTACTTCAGATGCCATAAATTTCAATCCTCCAACATTTATAACGTCACTTTTTCGCCCCACAACCTTATAATACCCATCTTTCTCCTCAACGATATCTTTAGTATCGTACCATCCACTTGAATCAAAAGGAGATGGCGCATTTAAGTATCCTAACATTCCTGATTGTGAGCGAATATGTAGAACATTATTTAATGTTTTTGTTTCAACTCCTTCACCTCCTATCTTCATAAAAAGACTGCCTCTACTTTCAGATTTTACTCTTACTATACCAAGTTCAGACATTCCAAAGGTCTGTCTAAAATCTATATTTGGGAGTAACTTACATAGTTCATCTAATGTCAGTTGGTCCATTCTCTCTGTTCCATAAGTAATGATTTTAAGGGATTTAGGGACTTTGTTAGGAATAGCACCACTTATTAACATCATCCTCAAAAAAGTCGGTGTAGTAGGTAGAACTTCAACATCATATTTATTACAAATTTCTAGAATAGATTTTACAGTGCGCTCATTAGGTGCTATTACAATGCCTTTATTAAAGAGAGTATGAAGAAGTGTATTAATACCACCTATATGATCAAATAAAAGAAAATTTATGGTTCTTAAGGTTTGCCGAGGTGTTTCAAATCTTTTTAAGAATAATGTTAGATCATGAAGAATTGCCTTAGGTCGCCCTGTCGTTCCCGTTGAAAATAAGACTAACCCAGCATGCCTATTTCTTTTCAACTCATCGATAAAGTGATGCGAACCCTTAGGGTTACGTCTAATAACAATACTCCCATCAATTACTACATTCACAAACGCTGATTCAAAAAAATATTCATGCTCATATTGAGTCTGTTTTGTTAATGGAACAACAATCATTTCCATGTCAATAAGTCTTAATAGCGTAAGAATTGAATCTGGATTAAAGTCACCAATAATAGCAACAACATCACCTTTTATAACTTCTGATAGGTCTATTAACTGATGTGACTCAATATCCGAAAATCGAAGTTCATTATTACGATAAATTAAAAATGGATGGTCAACGTCAGTCCAAATATTATTTAGATGCTCTAGTAATTTTATTATGCACCGCCAACTTGAAGTAACTGCCCTGAAAGCGACTTACTTCTATCATCAAACAATAACTCTACAAGATCACAAATATCATCTGGACAAAATTGTTTAGGAATAATTTGTTGTGTAACAATGTTATGAATTTGTTTGGGTGTAATTCCATTAAGTAAACTAGTATCAATAGGACCAGGAGCTATACAGTTTACATTAATATTAAAATCTGCCATTTCGCGCGCAAATGATCGTGTAAATCCTTCAACTCCTGCCTTTGATGCCGCATAGACAGATTCACCTTTAAGCCCTAAAGAAACAGCAATTGTTGAAAAATTTATTATCGAACCATGCTTGTTTCGCATCATAAGTGGAGCAATCAACTGAGAGCAAAATATTGTACCCAATAAATTAGTTTCTATAATATTTTTTGAAATATTTGGAGGGGTAGTGACAGCTAAATTCATTGATGCAATTCCTGCTGCATTAACTAATCCAGAAATTTTTTTGCCATCTTTTTTTATTGCCAAAGCAACTTTTTTTACTTCTTCATATGAAGAAACATCACAAGACATGGATGGGAAAGTAGCATTGGAAACATTTCTTGCTAAACCAAAAACATCAAGTTCTAAAGATTGAAGTCTTTCACATATTGCCAACCCTAAGCCTCTGCTAGAACCGGTAACTACAATCATTTTTTTACACCCATCTGATGTATAAATTCAGTTGCTAAAGATCCGGCTGTTTTAAACATACTTCGTGATCTTGACATTGCTTGACTGGATATCCAGTCAAATTCAAAACCCTTTTCCTCTGCAAAATCCTCTAGTGCAAGACATAGTTCAACAAGCTTCATAGAGTCTAAAACAGAGCTATCACCTATTAGTGGAGTACTGTCAGTTACTTTAAAATCTTTATCATCAATTCCGTTCGATATTATTTGAAAAACACCATCTTTAATATTCACCACTTAACTCCACCATACAAAAACATAGACCATTATATCCCTTTCAAGTTATCTCTTGCAAAACTACTCCACAGTGACGGAATGAATTTGGATTGTACCTTTATTACCAGTACCATTCCAGTTATAGAATTTTATATTCAATTTCAATCCAATTCCTTAATATACGACAAAGGA
>MDTF01018626.1_pt1 | contig 43487 bp, 39 predicted proteins | sample 811191 | NCBI WGS metagenome assembly MDTF01 (sample SAMN05326649, study PRJNA326480) | marine metagenome | isolation source: seawater | place: Southern Ocean | collected 2011 | reverse complement strand
TTTATCGGAAAAATATACAGATTCAGAATTATCAGAAAAATTAAAGAATGTTGCCAAATTAATTTCTGGAGGAATAAAAACAAAGGTTTTTGTAGTACAAATTGGTGGTTTTGATAATCATGATAATCAAGTTGTAGAAGGTGAAACTAAAACGGGGGAACACGCAGAATTACTACAAGAACTATCTGATGCAATGCATGCTTTTCAGGATGATTTACAATTGCTAAATATTGATGAAAAAGTAATTGGAATGACCTATTCTGAATTTGGAAGAAGAATTCGTTCTAATGCTGGTTTAGGCACAGATCACGGAACAGCTGCTCCTCTTTTTGTATTTGGAACTTGTGCTAAAAATCAAATTTTCGGCGATACTCCAGAAATTGACACTCAAATTGATGAGAATGAAGGTGTACAAATGCAGTATGATTTCAGAACTATCTACAGCACAATTTTAACAGATTGGTTGGGAGCTACAGAAGCTGAATCTAATACCGTTTTATTTGATGATTTTGATACGTTACCTCTTTTTAAACAAGGTTGCTCTGCAGCACTTTCTACTGACGATTTTCTTTTAGAAGAATTTGAAATTAATGTGTTTCCAAATCCAACAATCGACTTTATAAATATCCAATTTATTGGAAATAATGAACAGGTGAAAATTACTTTGTACAATACAATTGGTGCCATTGTAAAAGAAATTACAAATAAAAAATATAGCGCCACCAAATACACTTTACATGTTGATGTAAAAAACCTACCTAAAGGAAATTACTTTGTGCATTATCAATCAAAAGGAATTTCTAAAACTAAAAAACTATTGAAGTATTAATTTTTAGCCTAATTTTACATTAGCGAACTCTTGATCATGAAACTCCAAACTAAAATCCCTCTAAAAAGAGCAACCAGAAATCAAATAGATTATCAATCTAATTTGCTTTTATTAGGTTCTTGTTTTTCAGAAAATATTGGCGACAAATTAAGGTACTTCAAATTTCAATCTACTCAAAACCCGTTTGGCATCCTTTTTCATCCAAAAGCAATAGAAAATTTAATTACAAATGCCATCAATAAAAAAGCATATTCTAGTGATGATCTTATGTATCAAAATGAAGTTTGGCATTCTTTTGATGCACATTCTAGTTTAAGCTCTGCAAATGAAAGCGTACTTTTAAGCAAAATTAATTCAGCCATTTCTTTAACTAGTAAAAAGCTGGAAGAAGCTTCTCATATTCTAATTACTTTAGGAACTTCATGGGTTTATAGATTTATAGAAACAGATACTATTGTCGCTAATTGTCATAAAATTCCGCAGAAAAAATTTTTAAAAGAATTATTGACTGTTGCTGAAATTACAGAAAGTTTAGAGGCGATAATTGTCCTTTTAAAATCAGTAAATAAAAATGTAAGTATCACTTTTACCGTTTCTCCTGTAAGACATTTAAAAGATGGTTTTATTGAAAATACACAGAGTAAATCACACTTAATTTCAGCAATCCATACTATAATTAATAAGCAAAATGTATCTTATTTTCCTTCTTATGAAATTATGATGGACGAATTACGTGATTATCGTTTTTATGCAGAAGACATGATTCATCCAAATAAAACAGCCGTTAATTATATTTGGGGGAAATTTGTAGACACCTGGTTTTCTGAAGAAACCAACTCAACAATGAAAGAAATTGATGAAATTCAGAAAGGGATCTCACACAGACCTTTTCATGAAAATTCAGAACAACATCAACAATTTTTACTAAAGTTAGAGCAAAAAAAAAGTAGTCTTCAAGAAAGACTACCTTTTATTAACTTTTAAAAAAATTATGCTTAGATATGTTGTTGTACATTTTGCCATGGCCCACCATTAATAGTATCTATACCGTTATTAGATAAAAACTGAGCAGCTTGACCACTTCTAGCGCCACTTCTACAAACAGCTATTACAGGTTTACCCCATGATTTAATTTGTTCTAATTCTAACGGAATTACCGTTAGAACAATATGTTTAGATCCTGACACATGGCCTTCATTCCACTCTTCTAACGTTCTAACATCTAAAACTACAGCGCCTTTTTCTAAATAATCTTTAATTTCTTGATCCATATATTTTCTTTTAAACAAGTTAAATAAACTTATGCTAACTTATTAATTTTCGCACAAAACTAATCCATTCTCAATTAATTTCGTATAACTTTTGTTACATTTCAATTCTTCTAATCTTTCTAAAATTGAAGCTTTTAAAGCGTAATTATTTTGCAAAGCTAATTCATAGATTTCTAAGTTTAGTAACCAATCATGAGAAAAATTAGTTTTTAACTGGTTAAATACTTCTGTTATTTTTTCCTCTGTTGCTGAATTTGTTTTGCGCATTTGTTTAACTTGATCATATAAAAAGTACAATTCTTTTTCAGATTCTGTATACTTAATTTTACGAGTTTTAACTTCAGAAACTTTACTACTGTCTTCGAAAGAATCTACATCAGCAGCGCCAGCGTAAGCAGAAACCACTTCTTTACCAATTGCCATGTCGTAAATACCCCATTCTGGTTGAAATAAAATTTCATCTTTATAGGTTACAGTACAATCGTCTAAAGAAATAATTAAAATTCTACCTCTTAAATCTCTTGTTCCTGTAATTGCTTTTCCTTTTATAATAACACCACTTTCAAACTCTAAAGTCATAGACTTACCTTCATAAATTCCATAAGCTCTTAAATCTCTAGGACTCATGTTTTCAATTGGTAAATTAATTCCCTTTAATTTACCAACAGGACTTCCAAAACCACCTGCGTGACTTGTAATTCCATGGCCAATTAATTCTTTGTCTCTGTTAGCTAAAGCAGTTGCACCTATTGTTTGAAAATAAGCAACTTTATTGTTTTTGTATTGAATTACTTTCGTGAAGACTCCAGAGATTTGAATTCCGGTTGATAATTCAATCGTTCCTAAGTTTTTAGAATTTATTAATTTTCGAATACCTTTTATACCTCCAGTTCTTAAAGCCATTGTATTTGCAAATTCGTTTAAAACTAAACTTAAATAAGCGAAATCTGGCGTTACAAATAATTGAGGTTGAGGTTTTGTAATATCAAAATTTGTGGTTGCGGCTTCAAATGAATAGGAAAGTTTTTTAACTTCATCTTTCATACACCAAGCACTTTCTCCTATAGAAGATAATAACCCTGCTCCATAAATTTTTGGATTCTCTAAAGTACCTATTAGACCATATTCTACAGTCCACCAATGTAAATTTCTAATTTGTGCCATTTCAGACAATTCACCCATATTATTTTGCAACCACTCTACTTTTTCTTGGGCATCATCAATTTCAATCTGAGAAGAACTTGGATCTTCTTTTAAAATAGATAAAAGACGAATGGCTTCATACATCTCATAATCTTTAGAAGAAGAAATGGCTTTACTTCCTATTTCGCCAAAACGCCTTAAATATTCAGAATATTCAGGATTCGAAATTATAGGTGCATGACCTGCTGCTTCATGAATAATATCTGGTGCAGGTGTATATTCTATATGATTAATAGTCCTCATATCTGAGGCTATAACCAAAACATTGTATGCTTGAAATTCCATAAAAGCATTTGGTGGAATAAAGCCGTCAACAGAAACTGCAGACCAACCAATTTCTTTTAAAATTCTATTCATTCCTTCCATAAATGGAATATTTTCAATAGAAATTCCGGTTTTTTGAAGTCCTGTTAAATAAGATTCATGAGCAACTTTGCTTAAATAATCAATATTTATCCTCATTACATACCTCCAAACTGCTTGATTTTGAGCAGTATACTCATCATAAGGCTGTTTAACCACAAACTTATGCAAATGCCTGGGTAACTTCTTAGTTACTTCATTAATTTCAAAATGTACTTTCATTAAGGATATCATAAAATTTACGTTGTAAAATTACAAATTTTACAATTCAACTTTACTTCTTTCCTGTTAAAAAATTTGGTATTTATATCTTTATATCTACATAAAAAGAAATAGGATACTTAAAAAAGTAGTTTTATGTAACATTTATTGATTTTTACTTACTTATAAGGTAAAAACTTTCAACTATGAGTTTTCCAAATACAAACACACGTTTAAAAATAAACAAAAGAAAACGTGTGTCAGGTTTTGATAAACAGATAAAATTTAAAAAGGGAACAAAATCAAAGTAGATTTTTCAAAAAAAGCAACAACTAAAGAATTAGATGAACTAAAAAGAAAAATTGATTATAGAAATGAGTTCGTTAAAAAAATTATACTCTTTTTAATTATTTCCTATATTGTTGTTACTATTTTTTATTTAATTTAATTCTATAAATATAATTGTTATGAGTTCAATATCAGGTATGATTACGAGTTTAAAAAACAACAAAAGAACGCGTGTTTCAACTTTTGAAAAAATGAAAAATTTTAAAGAAGGAAAAAATATTCAAGTTTCTTTTGATAAAAAATCGACACCTGATCGACTCAAAAGAATTAAAGAAAAACTGCAAGCCGAAAATAAAAAATCGTTGAAGAGAAATATTATTATAATTATAGTTGCTATATCTATAATTATTTACGTTATCGGTTTCGTTAAAATTTTATAAAACCATTAAAATCTTTCTTACTTTTACTGTTCAATTTAAGATGATGAACAAGAAAGTTATACTAATGATTTTGGATGGATGGGGGATTACACAAGACCCAAAAGTGTCTGCCATTTACAATGCAAAAACACCTTTTATTAATGGTTTATATGATACATATCCTCATGCAGAATTAAGAACTGATGGAGAACATGTTGGATTACCAGAAGGAAAAATGGGGAATTCTGAAGTTGGTCATATGAATCTTGGTGCTGGAAGAATTGTGTATCAGAATTTAGCTAGAATAAACAAAGCGGTAAAAGAAAAAACATTAGGGCAAGAAAAAGTATTGTTAGACACGTTCAAATATGCTAAAGAAAACAAAAAAAATATTCATTTATTAGGATTAGTTTCTAATGGAGGAATCCATGCACACATCGATCATTTAAAAGGAATTTTAGACGTTGCTAAAGAGAATGAAGTACATAATGTCTTTTTACATGCATTTACAGACGGTAGAGATTGTGATCCAAGATCAGGTACTTACTTTATCAACGAAGTGCAAGAATACATGAAAGAAAGCACAGGTGAATTAGCTACTGTTACAGGACGTTATTATGCAATGGATAGAGATAATAGATGGGAACGTGTTAAAATAGGGTATGATGGAATTGTAAATGGAATTGGCGCTAAAACTACAGATATACTAGCAACTATCAATAATAATTATGAAAATGGTTTAACAGATGAATTTCACAAACCAATCATTATTACCAATAAGAATGGATCTCCAAAAGCACAAATAAAAGAAGGTGATGCGATTATTTTCTTCAACTATAGAACAGACAGAGGAAGAGAATTAACAAATGCTTTATCGCAAAATGATTTTCCTGAATTCGGAATGAAGAAATTAGATTTGTACTTTACAACTATGACTTTGTATGATGCTTCTTTTAAAGGAATCAACACGATTTACAATACCGATAATATTAAAAACACGTTAGGTGAGGTTTTATCTAAAGCTGGAAAAAAACAAATTAGAATTGCTGAAACAGAAAAATATCCACACGTAACTTTCTTCTTTTCTGGAGGGCAAGAAACACCTTTTGAAGGTGAATCTCGAATTTTAAGAAACTCTCCAAAAGTAGCTACGTACGATTTAAAACCAGAAATGTCTGCATATGAATTGAAAGACGTACTTTGTGAAAATTTAGAAAAAGGGGAAGCAGATTTTGTTTGCTTAAACTTTGCAAACGGAGATATGGTTGGTCATACAGGTATTATGGAAGCAGCAATTAAAGCTTGTGAAGCCGTAGATGAATGTGCAAAAGCAGTGATAGAAACGGGTTTAGAAAATGGCTATTCAATTTTATTAATTGCAGATCATGGAAATTGTGAAACAATGATGAATCCTGATGGATCACCTCATACAGCACACACCACAAACCCTGTTCCTTTTATTTTAATTGATAAAGAAATCAAATCGATAAATAGCGGTGTTTTAGGTGATATTGCTCCAACTATTTTAGAATTAATTGGTGTTAATCAACCAACAGAAATGACACAAAAATCCCTTTTATAATGATGAAAAATATTGTAATCCTTTTCTTATTAACTTTCTTTCTTGCCTGTAGTGCTAATAAAAAGATAATAAAAACAACTACTATAGAAACCGAAAAAGTTGAAAAGAAAAAACCGATTCGAAAACTTGCTAGAGAAGTAACCGCTAAAAAAGATGCTAGTGGTTATTTAAATGGTATTGCAAATAAAGAATCATTTCAAGACGACTCTTTTAAAGGTTGGTTTAATAGCAGACAGGCAGAATACACGTCAGACAAAGAAACTATAGCAAAATTAACAGATGCTTTAAAAGGCTATACTATAAAAGGTTTTATGGGTACTTGGTGTGGAGATAGTAAAAGAGAAACTCCTCGTTTTTATAAAATTTTAGAAGAAACTAGTTTTGATGAAAACTATTTTGAATTAATTACTATAAACAGAAGTAAAAAAACACCGGATAATCTTCAAGAAGGATTTAATATTATAAGAGTACCAACTTTTATTTTTTATAAAGAAGGTAAAGAGGTCGGTCGTTATGTAGAATACCCTAGAGAAACGCTAGAAAAAGATATTTTAAAAATTGTTACTGGGCAAGCTTACAAACATTCTTATGATAAAAGCAAATAGTTTTTCTTTGTCTTTTCTTAAGAAATAAATCCTAATAAATATAGTAACTTTGTGGTTCAATTTTTTTTTTAAAAATGATTAAGATTAAAACCACAGAAGAAATAGAAATCATGCGCGAAAGTGCATTGGTAGTTTCTAGAACATTAGGCATGCTTGCAAAAGAAGTAAAACCTGGTGTTTCTACTTTATATTTAGATAAACTTGCAGAAGATTTTATTAGAGAACAAGGGGCAATTCCTGGTTTCTTAGGGTTATATGATTTCCCAAACACCCTCTGTATGAGTCCGAACGCTCAAATTGTTCATGGAATTCCGAATAAAAAACCGCTAAAAGAAGGAGATATTATTTCTATCGATTGTGGTGCTTTAAAAAACGGATTTTATGGCGATCACGCGTATACTTTTGCTGTTGGTGAGATTGCTGCTGCAACCAAAAAAATGTTAGATGTTACCAAAGAAAGTTTGTACGTTGGTATCAGAGAATTTAAGGCTGGTAATAGGGTTGGCGATGTTGGTTTTGCAATTCAGAATTTCACGGAAAAACATGGTTATGGAGTTGTAAGAGAATTAGTGGGTCATGGTTTAGGTCGTGAAATGCATGAAGATCCAGAAATGCCAAATTATGGTAAAAGAGGAAGAGGAAAGAAATTGGTTGAAGGGATGGTTGTTGCCATTGAACCGATGACAAACCTAGGAACTCATAAGATAAGACAACATGCCGATGGCTGGACCATTACGACTTTAGACAATAAACCGTCTGCACATTTTGAACACGATATTGCGATTGTTAATGGAAAACCAGAACTATTGTCAACATTTAAATATGTAAATGAGGCTTTAGGAATTGTGACTGATGTTGAGGATGAGTTTCGACAATAAAACTTTAGACACGAATTTCAACTATTTCACTAAATGAAATTACGAAGCAACTTTTAGAAGATAGTTTAAAATATAAAAGAGTAATCTTGTAGTATTATCACTGAAAATCCGTGAAAGTCGTGTCAAACAAAATCTTTAAATCAATTCTGAATACCATCCCAAGGCCTTGGCTAATTAAAGTTAGTTATTTAGTAAGGCCTATCATTGCTTTTTCTTTAAAGGGCGATAAATTTACAGACCCAATTGATGGGAAAAATTTTCGTAAGTTCTTACCTTATGGTTATGGAAAACAACGTGAAAACGCACTATCTCCATCAACCTTATCACTAGAAAGACACCGGTTAATGTGGCTTTTTTTAAGAGATGAAACTACTTTTTTTACATCAAACAAAAAATTAAAAACACTACATATTGCCCCGGAACAATGCTTTCTAGATATTTTTAGAAAACAAGAAAATTTAGAGTACACAACTTCTGATTTAGAGTCACCCATTGCAGACGTTAAAGCAGATATTTGTGATTTACCTTTTAAGGATAATTCTTTTGATGTGGTATTTTGTAATCATGTTTTAGAACACATAGCTGATGATAAAAAAGCAATGCAAGAGTTGTTTAGAGTGATGAAAAAAGGTGGATTTGGTGTTTTTCAAATACCTCAAGATATCGCAAGAGAGACTACTTTTGAAGACAATTCTATCACAGATAAAAAAGAACGTGCCAAAATTTTTGGACAATATGATCATGTGCGAATTTATGGCAGAGATTATTTCAACAAACTACGTTCTATAGGTTTTAAAGTGGATGAAATTGACTACACACAAAAAATCTCACGAGAAAAACTAGAACGATTTTGTTTAATGAAAAATGAAATTCTTCCAGTTTGTTACAAGGAGTAACTGTAACTACCATTTTTTATAGGAAATAAGTAATTGACTACTAAAATTAAAAGTTGCCTACTCGTAAGTATATGTAGCATATTCTTCAATAATTCCTTTACCAGAAGAAAATAATAGGATTACTTTTATACTTGGATTTTTAATTAAAAACTCTTTAGTTTTCTCTAAACCCATAGCCATAAATGCAGTTGCGTAAGCATCTACATCTGCACAATCTTTGTTTGCGATTACAGAAGCACTTAACAAATTACTTTCTGTTGCGTACCCCGTTTTCGGGTTTATCGTGTGCACGTATTTTTTTCCTTCACTAGAAACTCTAAACTTCCTATAATTTCCTGATGTTGCCATTGATTTATTCGAGAGGTTAATGGTTTTAAAACCCTCATTATCTATAGATAACACAGGATTAACCAACCTAATTAGCCAAGGTTTATTATTCTTTTTTAAACCTTTTGCTCGTATTTCTCCTCCAATTTCTATTAAGTAATTTTCTATGTTTTTTTTGTCAAAAAAACGAGCAACAACATCAATAGCAAAACCTTTGGCAATTGAATTAAAATCTAAATATACCTGTGAGTCCTGTTTTATAACCTTCCCCTTTTTTAAAGAAATTTTATCTAAACCGACAAACCTCATCTGTTCTTTTATTTCATCATCAGTAAGATTGCTCTCCTCCTCTTTAGGTCCAAAACCATAAGCATTCACTAAATTTCCAACAGTTGGATCAAAGAAACCGTTAGTTTCTTTATAAATTCTTTTCGATTTTTTAAATACTTCGGTAAATATTTCATCAACAATAACGGTTAAATCTCCACTATTTATTTTAGAAATATCTGATGTAGAAATATAGGTTGATGTAGATTTATTAATCAAAAAAAATAGACTATCTAAAGATTTTTGATAGTTCACATTCGTATTAAAATAAGTAATGTTGTAGGTTGTTCCAAAAACATGGCCCTGTAAAGTAAAATCACTATTCTTCTTTTCCTTGTTGCAGGCTAATAAAATTAACAAAACTGTAATAAAAGTTATTATTTTTTGAAGTTTCATTAATTTGTTATTTTTTTAACAAAAATAGGGTATAAATTTTTCACAAAATATTGTTAATCGTACTTTTTATTCATTCTATTTGTTAAATTTGTTATCTTAATTTAATCTTTATATAATGAAAAAATTATCATTCCTATTATTAACTGCTGTTATAGTAAGTTCTTGTGTTTCAAAAAAAGATTTTGTTACACTACAATCAAGACATGATCAAGCAAAAACAGAATTGGTAAATGTAAAAGCTAATTTACAAAAGTGTTTAATTGAAAGTGAAAAAGAGTCATCCAAAGTATTTTCTTTAACAGAACAAGTTAAATACTTAAAAGAAGATAAAAAAACTGCTTTAAAGCAGGTTGAAAACTTAACTGTTTTAACACAATCTTCTTCTGACAATATTAAAAATGTAATTTCTCAATTAAGTGAAAAAGACAAATACATAAACGGTGTTAGAAAAGCAATGACGCAAAAAGATTCTTTAAATCTTGCTATAAAGTTTCATTTAACCAAAAACTTAACAGACGGAATTCAAGATAATGATATTGAAGTAAATGTTGAAAAAACAGTTGTTTTTATCTCTATTTCTGATAAATTATTATTTAAAAGCGGAAGCTATAACGTAACGGACAATGCCTATACAGTTTTAGAAAAAATTGCTAAAGTTATAAATGGGCAACCACAAATGGAAGTAATGATTGAAGGTCATACAGATGCTACTCCAATAAAAAGAGACTTAATTCAAGACAATTGGGATTTATCCGCATTAAGAGCAACTTCTATTACTCGAATTTTACAATACAAATACGGTGTAAAACCAGAAAGATTAATTGCTGCAGGTAGAAGTCAATATATACCTTTAGGTCCAAATGACACTGCTGAAAACAAATCTAAAAATAGAAGAACAAAAATTATTATCATGCCTAAATTAAATCAATTATTTGATTTGTTAGAGCAAGATAGTTCTAAATAATTTTTAGTTTTTTGTAAATTATAAAACCAACTCTTTTTGAGTTGGTTTTTTGTTTTCTATAATTTAGAAAACTTGACTTTCTAAAAAAAACGACTAACTTAATTGACCTTTTAGTATAAGTCCTTAAAAAGGATATCAAATAGTCGAAAAGTTAAACAATCTTATTCCAAAATCTTAATAAAATCTTCAAAGGCAACATAATACGGTTGATCTTTAAAAACAGGGTTTTCTACACTTTCTGCATTCGCAATTCCAACCCCTGCAAACCAAACTTTTGCATTTTGTTTTTTGGCATGTTCTTTAAAAGTTTCCATCCAAACAACATCATAATCATCAGGGTTCTGAACATTATTTGTCGCTTTTACTAATACAAAAATTGTTTGTTCTCCTTTTTTAAATAATACAAATTGAGGATGTCTTTTTAAAGTGCTATTAATTGCTTGAAACTCATAACCCATTTCACTTAACTTCTCTCCTACGATGTTCATTGCTAAATTATGCAATTCTTGCGCCGTTAATACTTGCATTACTTTTTCTTATTATGTTTGTTATAATTTTTGTCTCCTCTTGTTTTTGGCTTCTTATATTTTTTTGCAATTTCTCTACGGTAAGAACCACCTCGATTGACTTGACTATTTTTTTCACTCTTTTCATGAAATGCTGGCCCAGGAACATATTCTAAAGAAGTTCTGTTTTTAGAAATTCCTTGGTCCTCTCTTGGACGTTCGTCTTCGGTTAGCATTGTAGCTACTTCCACTTCCTCAGGAAGCTCTAAAACCGGAATCTCGTAATTCATTAATGTTTCAATTCCTACTTTTACTTCTTGTTCTTTTTCTGTTGAAAATAAAATGGTTTTCCCTGCCTTTTCTGCACGACCAGTTCTACCGATTCTATGCATATAGTTTTCTGGAAAATCTGGTGTATCAAAATTAATAACATGAGAAACCTCATCAAAATCTAAACCACGTGCCATCACATCTGTAGCTAGCAAGATTCTGTTCTTACCTTCATCAAACTGTCTTATAGAACGAATTCTGTAATTTTGAGTTTTGTTAGAGTGAATCACACACATTTCGTCATTAAACACTTCTTCTAAATGTTTAAATAATAAATCTGCAGTTCTTTTAAAACCAACAAAAATCAATACTTTATTAAACGTTTTTTTATCTTTTAAAAGATGGTGCAACAGGTTTACTTTCGTAAAAAAGTTAGGAATATTATAAGAAACTTGCTCGATATTGTCTAGAGGAGTTCCACTAACTGCTACCGAAATTTTTTCAGGGTTTTTAAAGAAATCATCAATTAAAGCATCTACATCTTCTGTCATCGTTGCAGAAAATAAAATATTTTGTCTCCTTTCTGGAATAACATCAAAAATATTCATCAATTGAAATCGAAATCCTAAATCTAGCATTACATCGACTTCATCAATAACCAATTTTTGAATAGATTTCATCTTTAAAGCATTGCTCAAAGCCAAATCATACAAACGTCCTGGAGTTGCTACAATAATATCTTGCCCTTGTAAAATAGATTGTTTTTGGGTGTTGATATTTGTACCACCATAAACACCTAAAACACGCGTATTGATATATTTTGATATTTGCTCAATCTGTTCAACAACTTGTAAAACCAATTCACGAGTTGGTACTAAAATTAAAATTCGAGGATGCTGTTGCTTAGAGAATTTTAAATCTCTAAGAATTGGCAACATATATGCTAAAGTTTTCCCCGTCCCAGTTTGGGCAATTCCAACTACATCTTTACCAGATCTAACCACAGAAAATGCTTGCTCCTGAATTGGAGTAGGATTTTCAAAACCCAAATCATCAATTGCATATTGCAGCTGATTTGATAAATCTAATTCTTTAAAAGTCATGTCTTTTAATTTTTTGCAAAGGTACGTTTTATAAAACGAGAACCAATAACTGTTTACAGAAGGAATATTTAGTAATTTTGCAGTTGAAATTTTTACGCTAAATGATTACAGATACACATACACACCTTTACTCAGAGCAGTTTGATGAAGATCGAGAAGACATGATACAACGTGCAAAAGACGCTGGAGTTAAACGTTTTTTTATTCCTGCAATAGATTCTTCTTACACAGAAAGCATGTTAGCCTTAGAAAAGGAGCATCCGAATGATGTTTTTCTAATGATGGGTTTGCATCCAACTTCTGTGAAAGAAAATTATTTAGAAGAATTAGCGCACGTAAAAAACTGGATTGATCAAAGAGATTTTTATGCAATTGGCGAAATTGGTATTGATCTATATTGGGATAAGAGCTTTCTCATTCAACAGCAAGAAGCTTTTAGAACTCAAATTAAATGGGCAAAAGAAAAGAAAATTCCGATTGTAATTCATTGTAGAGATGCTTTTGATGAGATTTTCGAAGTTTTAGAATCAGAGAAAAGTGACGCTTTGAGAGGAATTTTTCATTGCTTTACAGGAACATTAGAACAAGCAAAAAAAGCCATTTCTTATAATATGAAATTAGGAATAGGTGGAGTTGCTACTTTTAAAAATGGTAAGATTGATAAATTTCTAAATGAAATAGGTTTGCAACATATTGTTTTAGAAACTGATTCACCTTATTTAGCTCCTACTCCTTTTAGAGGAAAAAGAAATGAAAGTTCTTATATTACAAATGTTATTGATAAATTGGTAGCTATTTATAGCGTTTCGTTTCAAGAAATTGCGAAAATCACTACCCAGAACTCTAAAGACATTTTTGGAATATAATGCAGCAAACTAAAACCATTTATTATAAAACACCAATCGGAACTGCAAAAATTGTAGGAGACAACAACGGAATCCAATCTATTTCGGTCTTGGATGATGACATTGAAACATCTAAAGAGATACCAATTTGTTTGCAAGATTGTGTACTACAATTAGAAGAATATTTCAAAGGAAAAAGAGATCATTTTAACCTAACTGTAAATCCAAAAGGCACTAAGTTTCAGATAAAAGTTTGGAAATCGCTATTAAAAATTAACTATGGCAAAACAAAAAGTTATTTAGAACAAAGCAAAGCTTTGGGCGATGTAAAAGCGATAAGAGCTGTTGCTTCAGCAAATGGAAAAAACCCAATTTGGATTATCATTCCCTGTCACAGAGTTATTGGGTCAGATGGTTCTTTAACTGGTTATGCAGGTGGAATATGGCGTAAGAAATGGTTGTTAGCTCATGAAAATCCAGTAAAACAACAATCTCTTTTCTAGGATTCAACTAACATATATTAAAAAAACTATTTTTACGTTCTATACGTATCGTATATATGCACAAGAAAATTCTTTTTTTATTATTGGTTTTAATTGGACTTTCTATCCAATCACAAACGATATCTAAAGATTTTAGAACTAGAATTATTGAAGTAACAAAAGACACCATTCAATTAGATTCTTTTGCGATCAATTCTCAACGATTTAAAGTTTTTGATCTTTCTAAAAAACGTATTTCTGCATCCAATTTTAAAGTAGATTTTAGCAAGGCAATACTAATAATCAATTCAAAAAAATATCAAAAAATTAGGGTTGAATACTTTAAACTTCCAAATTTTGTAACCAAAGTATACACACCTTTCGATGACAAACTCATCCTAAAAAACAAAGCAAATAATGCAGTTTTATACAGTTTAACTTCGAACAAAAAAGTATTACAAGTTAGTCTTTTTGAAGGTTTACAAACCCGAGGTTTTATCAGTAGAGGAATTACAAGTGGAAACAACCAAAATACAGTTACAAACGCTGCATTAGATTTAGAAATTTCAGGAAAACTATCAAAAGACGTTACTTTACGAGCCAATATTTTCGATACTAATATTCCGATTCAAGAAAATGGGTATTCACAAAATATCACAGATTTTGACAGGATTTTTATAGAGATGTTTAGTGAAAATTGGCGCGTAAAAGCAGGTGATATTTCATTACAAAACAACAAAAGTTATTTTTTACCTTTTAATAAACAAGTTGCTGGTTTAGAAGTTGAGGCAACTATAAACGACCATTTAAAAGTTGCTGCTTCAGGAGCAATCGTTAGAGGTAAGTTTAATACGTTTACTTTTACTGCAACTGAAGGAAATCAAGGTCCTTATAAAATTTACGGTACGAATAATGAAGCTTCGATTTTAATGATTGAAGGCAGTGAGAGTGTTTACGTAAACGGTGCTAAAATGAAGCGTGGAGAAAACGAAGATTATACCATTAATTATAATTTAAGTGAAATTTCATTTAATACTACTTTCCCGATTACAAATGACATGAGAATTTGGGTTGAATTTCAATTTTCCAATAGAAATTATACGCGTTTTATAACCTATGACGAAGTTTCTTATGAAAGTGATAAATTTAATATTGCGGGTTATTTTTATTCTGAAAATGACGCAAAAAATCAACCTTTACAGCAAAGTTTATCCATTGAGCAAAAACAAATCTTAGCAAATGCTGGTAATAATTCTGACGCCATGATTGCAGAAAGTGCTTTTTTAGATGCGTTTAACGAAAATAGAATTCAATATAAAAAAGTTACAAACGGAGCTATAGAAACTTTTGAATTTTCTACGACCGAAACTGATGAATTATACAATGTAAAATTTACTAACGTTGGTGCAAATAATGGAAATTACACTTTGGACAGAACAATCGCTATTGGAAATATTTTTGTTTTTGAAGGTGTAAATCAAGGAGATTATCAACCGATTGTAAAATTAGTGGCACCAACAAAAACACAAATTTTTGTAGTTAAATCAGATTATACAACCACTAAAAAAACAGTGATTAATTCAGAAATTGCGATTAGTAATAATGATGCAAATTTATTTTCACATTTAGATGACAATCAAAATAAAGCAGTTGCCGCAAAAGTTGGTTGGCAACAAGTTTTGATTGATAAAAAATGGCAATTAAAAAGTAATATCAATTATGAGTTTGTTCAACAAAACTTTAATTCAGAGCAAGGTTGGGAACCTGTAGAATTTAATAGAGATTGGAATTTACTAACCAATAATGCTACCAAAAAGTATTTTCAATCAGAATTAAGTTTACAAAATAAAACAGACGATTTTGTTTTATATAGATTCAATAGTTTAAACTACACGGATGTTTTTAACGGGGTAAAACATGTAATTAAATCTAGATTAAAAGTTAAAAATACTTCGTTTTTCGTGAATGGAAGCTTACTAGAGAACACTTCAACATTAGAAGATAATTCGTTCTTTAGAGCAAAGGCGAAAGCAGAACATCGTCTTAAAAAATCTTGGTTTGGAACGTTTATTAATTTTGAAACCAATAGTAGAAAAGATATAAATACTCAAAATTTCGTAAATACTAGTCATCGGTTTAAAGAATATGAAAGCTACGTTGGTCTTGGAGACTCTACCAAAATATTTGCGAAAATCGGATTTAATTACAGAAATAATGACAGCATAAAATCGAATGAATTTTCTGAGATTAACAACAGAAAAACATTTTATATTGAAAGTAAACTCATCAAAAACAAAAACACCAATTTAAGTGTGTTTGCCAATTATAGAATTACAAAAAATAATTTTTCTGAGGATGAAAAAGCACTAAATTCTAAGATTGTTTTCAATCAGAAAATGTTTAATAATTTCATTAATTTAAGTACTGTTTACGAAACTTCTTCTGGCAATGTTGCTCGACAAGATTACATTTATGTAAAAACAGAACCCGGTTTGGGGTTTTATACTTGGATTGATTATAATAATGACGGAATTCAAGATTTTAACGAATTTGAAATTGCACAATTTCAAGACCAAGCAAACTATTTAAGATTACCAAAACCAAACTTAAGCTACCTTGCGACTCAAAAAGCAAAATGGATACAAAGTTTAACTATAAACCCTAGAAATTGGTCTTCTAAAACTGGAGCGAGAAAACTGATTTCACACTTTTATAATCAGAGTTTTTTATCCGTTGAAAACGAACAAGAAAGAAGAGGAGATTCGTTTCAATTAAATCCTTTTGATTTTGATGAAAACTCTTTAATTGGTTTGACTTTAAACTTTAGAAACAGTTTATACTTCAACAAAGATTTACAAGATAATAGTGTAACTTTTACCTACGGTGGTTCTAGAATAAAACAACAATATTTTATTGGAAATCAGGAGAATAAAATTAAAATTCATCAGGTAGATTATGCGCATAAATTTGCAACCTTCTGGCTGATTAATTTAATGGGGAAAACAATTGTAAATACTTTAGAAACAGAAAATTTTATCACTAGAAATTACAAAATTGAAGCCCAAGAAATTCAACCAAAAATTAGTTTTTTGTATAATAAGAACAATCGGTTTTCTGTCTTTTATCATTACAAAAACAAACAAAATAGACTAGAAAATTTTGAAGTTTTACAGCAACAAAAAATTGGAGTTGATTATTTCAATATCAGTAAAAATAAAAATCAAATTTCTGCAAATATAAATGTGTTTTTAAATGACTTTACTGGAGATTCTAATACACCTGTTGCATATCAAATGTTAGAAGGTTTACAAGCAGGAAAAAATTATACTTGGAACTTATTATTCAATCAAAAATTAAATTCTTTTTTAAATCTAAATATCAATTATTTAGGAAGAAAGAGTAAAAACTCAAAAACCATACATACAGGCAGTGTCCAATTAAAAGCTATTTTTTGATTTTCTTGTAACTATTTTTGGTTACTTTTGTTTTAATAGCAATACATCAAAAAAACAAGTTTATTAGACGCAACCTTTTTGTTCTTTTTGCATCTTATAAATAAATTAGTTTTAAAAAAATCTATTATGAAAAAAATTACTTTACTTATTCTATTATTTGTGACAACAATTTCATTTGGGCAAGAAAACGAAGAAAAACACCCACAGGACGTTAATACAAAGCATGAATTAAAAATAAATACCTTTAATTTAATTGCATTTTCATCATTAGATATTTCTTATGAAAAATTGATTAATACAGAATCTTCTTTTGGAGTTGCATTATTTTACAATTTTTCTGATATAGAATCTGATAATATTGGTTTTCCTAAAAAGTTTTCTATAACACCTTATTACAGATGGTTTTTTTCTGAAAACAAATACGCTAGAGGCTTTTTTGTTGAAGGATTTGGTATGCTTAATACATATGAAGATATATTTTTTGATTTTAATAATGATTCTAACAAAGTTCAAAACGAAACAGCTTTTGCACTTGGTGTTTCTGTTGGAGGTAAATTTGTCACAAAATCTGGTTTTACGACAGAAGTATATCTAGGTGTTGGTAGAAATCTTATTAAAAATCAAGATGATGATGATTTCTTTGAATTCAATATAGTCGGTAGATTTGGAATTTCTTTAGGCTATAGATTTTAAATTAAACAATTAGAATTTAGGAGGTTTGTATCCTACTTTAAGGAACCATAAAACGTTCTTCAATAAAATAAAATCCATGAAAAAATATATTTTACTTTTCACATTATTCGTAGGTTCTTTGGGGTTTGCACAGCAAGAAATTAAGATAGACATTGCTGATGCCTTAGTAATTAGAAGTTTAGAATTTTCGTACGAAAAATATTTAACAGATGAATCTTCAATTGGAATTTCTGCGTTATTTAATTTAGCAAAAGAAGATGTTACTTTTAGGTATAATGAAAACATGATGATTACTCCTTATTATCGTCATTATTTTACAACTAATGAACAATGGAACTTTTTTGGTGAAGGTTTTATGGGGGTGAATTCAGGGAATTACCGTGGTACAAAATATACAGATGGCGCTTTAGGTCTTGCTATCGGTACAAAATATATTGCAAGTGGTGGCTTAGTAATTGATTTCTATGGTGGTCTTGGACGTAATCTATTTGGCTCTAATTCTCCTGTTTTAGTACCAAGAGCTGGTTTAAATATTGGTTGGCGATTTTAAAATACTTAAAAAAGTATTTCTATCTATTTCTCTAGCTCCTAAACTTGCTAAATGATCGTTATAAACTTGGCAATCTATTAGTTTGTACTTTTTACTTTTAACCAAGTGGATAAAGGCTAATTTCGATGCATTTGAGACTTTACTAAACATACTTTCTCCGCAAAAAATAGAGCCAACTTCTAATCCATATAAACCACCAACTAATTCATCATTCAGCCAAACCTCTATAGATTTTGCGATTCCTTTTTCGTGTAAATTAATATAAGCTTGCTGCATATCATCTGTAATCCAAGTTCCAAAACCATCGCTCCTATCAATGTTTTTACAATTATAAATTACTTCCTTAAAAGCTTTGTTTTCAGTAATTACAAATTCATTTTTATTGATGATTTTTTGCATCGATTTTGACACTTTTATTTCATCAGCAAATAAGACCATCCTTTTAAAAGGACAATACCAAACAATTGGATTTCCTTCTGAAAACCAAGGGAAAATTCCATTTTTATAAGCGTGAATTAATCTTTCTTCAGATAAATCTCCACCTAAAGCTAAGACCCCTTCTTTGGTTGTAAATTTATAATCAGGAAAAACAATTTTATCTGTAAGCCAAATCATTATTTAGTAATTCATTTTAGCAAATTTAATGAATTATTAAAAAAATGTTAATGTTAGTTAAACTTAAATTTTTAAGGATTTTGTCACTATTTTTGCACAACGTTTTATTTTTATTAAAACTCGTTAAATGCTAAAGTTAAGAAGAAAAAGAATAAAAAGCAAAAAACAAAAAGCAAAGTTAATGCATAGTTATTATGTAAGAACTGGGTTTTATCTATTTGTTTGGAAGAATTTAAAAAAGGCTTTCTTGCCAATCATTGGTATTGTTTTAGCTATTTTTTTATTTAATAAATATGTCTATAATATTAATGATGGCTTGCATCATTTTACAGAAACATTTTCTAGATTAACTATTTTAATTGCCTTCTTTGTTTCTGAAACTTTGTTGGGCTTAATTCCACCAGAAATTTTTATTGCTTGGTCTAAGAAGACAGGTGATCCTATTTTAAATTTAGCACTTTTAGCAACACTCTCCTATAGTGGTGGGTTAATATCCTATTTTCTAGGAAAAGCAGCTTTAAAAATAATAGCTATAAAAAAATATTTAGAAGTTAAGATGGCCGAAAATTTAAAAAATACACGCAAATGGGGTGGTATTTTAGTTTTAGTTGGAGCTGTATTGCCTTTACCTTTTTCTATTGCTTGTTTTGCTGCAGGAATGATTAAATATCCTTTTAAAAGTGTCATACTATTTGGATTATTTAGATTTGCAAGATTTGCAATTTATGCATGGGCAATTTTTAAAGTAGTAGATTAATTCACTTACATTTGCATTATGGGATTATCAAATAACGACATTTTAAAGAAACTACGTGTAGCTCATAAACTACGCGATACAGATATTGTAGAAATTTGCGCTTTAGTAGATTTTAAGGTAAGTAAAGGAGAGTTAGGAGCTTTATTTAGAAATGAAGAACACCCAAAGTATGTAGAATGTGGAGATCAAATTTTACGTAATTTTTTAAATGGGTTGGTTGTTCATCTACGAGGACCAATGCCTAAAAAGGAAGAAAAGAAATAGGTTTCTAATCAGCTGCACTTTCAGTTAAAAAACAAGATTTCAAATCTTATTAAATAAAAAAGAGAAAATTCAAAATATGAATTTTCTCTTTTTTATTTTTCTTAATTCTAAAAATATTGATTCTATTTAGAAAGGTAAATCATCTGGCTCTTCATCTGAAACATTAGATGCAGGCTCAAATTTATCTACTGGAGGCAAATTACTTGGTGCAGCTTGAGATGATAAGTTCTCGATTCGCCAACCTTGAATAGCATTAAAGTATTTTGCAACACCTTCTGGGTTGATCCATTCTCTTCCACGTAAATTAATAGACACTTTTACATCTTGTCCAACTTTATAGCTGTTTAATAAGTCTGTTTTGTCCTGTACAAACTCAATCATTATCATTTGTGGATATTGCTCATCTGTAGTTACAACTAGCTCTCTTTTTTTAAAACCACCAGTTCCAAAAGTTTGAACATCTCCAATTAATTTTACTTTACCAATAACTTCCATAATTTCTATTTTAATAAAAGTACTTTCCAAGCACTTTCTACATCATTTTTACTTAAATACTCTTGGGCAAATGTATGTTTTTTTACTTCTTCTATCCCAATAAAATGGGCATGTTCTTTACCAAAGTTATTAACAGTATCTTCTGCAGGTAGTTGCTCTACATTACCTAACATGCCTAAATTATTTCCTGTTAAAATTGTACTGTTTCTAATTTCTAATGGAATTGCATCTACTCCAATTCCTAGGGTTGATATTGGTTTTGGAATTTCAAAAAACCCATCTCTTGCTCTTGTGTAATAACTACCTCCTGCTCTTGCAACTAAATCAATTTTATGTTGATCTATACTTCCATCATCTGCTAAAATAGCTTCTGAAATATGAATTTTCACCACTTCACAAACGATTAAATTACCTGCTCCTCCTTCTTCACCTGTAAAAATAACATCCTTTACCTTGCATTCAAATTGTACAGGAGATTCTGCTACTCTAAAAGGCTTAATCTCATCAGAAGGCAACATGGTAAACCCTGCTTTTTCAAACTCATTTACGCCTTCTGGATATTCTGAGCTACTTAAAGACATTTGCTGTACAATGTCATAATTCACTACGTTTATAACAACCTCTTTAGTTGCCAAGACATTCTCTAAAGTATGTTTTGTGGTATTATCTCTCACTCTTCTAGCAGGTGAGAAGATTAAAGTTGGTGGATTAGAACCAAATACATTAAAAAAACTAAAAGGCGATAAATTAGGGTTTCCATCAGCATCAATAGTACTTGCAAACGCAATTGGCCTTGGTGCAATTGCACCTAATAAATAACCATGTAATTTACCTGTAGAAATTTCTTTTGGATTGATAGTTAACATTTGTAAAAATTTAGTTGGGTAAAGATACTATCAAATCTTGAAATGAGTTATATGCAAGAAACCTTTATATTTGTTTTAATGAAAATTTACGCAAACACTATTTTATTGAAACGAATTACAGTTCTTGTTTCTTTTGTAATTGTAACTTTAATTCTATGGAATACCTATACTTTTTTTCAGAAATTTAAATATGAGGAAAGGGTTCGAATGGAAATTCTTGCAGAAGCTCAGAAAGAATTATCAAATGCAAATTTAGACTCAAACATAACATTACCCGATAAGATTATTACCACAAACAATAGCATTCCTTTAATTCTTGTTGATGATAAAGGTGCAATTATTTATGCGAATAACTTAGACTCTATTAAATCTTTAGATCCTAATTATTTAAAGAAACAGTTGGCTATAATGAAAATACAAAACAAGCCAATAGAGATAAGTTATGATGGAGAAAACAAACAATTTATCTATTATAAAAATTCTGATTTATTAAATAAACTAACCTATTATCCTTTAGCGTTAATTTTAATTTTGGTGCTGTTTTTGGCGGTAATTTATTTCTTCTATAGCTCTAATAAAGCTGCAGAGACTAATAAACTTTGGACCGGTATGGCTAAAGAAACAGCGCATCAAATTGGCACACCTTTATCTTCTCTTTTAGGATGGATTGCTATTTTAAAAATGGAAAAGGTTGATGAAACTTATATTGATGAAATTGAAAAAGATGTACATCGATTAAACACTATAGCAAATCGTTTTTCTAAAATTGGTTCAAAACCAGCATTAAAAAGAGAAAATATTGTAGTCATTACAAAACAAGCTTTTGATTATTTAGAATCTAGAAGTTCAAAACAAATTTCGTTTTCTTTTTCTAGTTCTGATAAAGAAATTTATGCAAAATTAAACATAGAGCTATTTGGGTGGGTTATAGAAAACTTAATAAAAAATGCCATTGATGCCATGTTAGGAAAAGGCGAATTAATTTTAGCTATTGAAAATACTCCTAAAAAAGTAAAAATTACAGTTTCAGATTCTGGAAAAGGAATTCCAAAAAAATTATTTAAACAAATATTTAAACCGGGTTTTACAACAAAAAAACGTGGTTGGGGTTTAGGACTGTCACTTTCAAAAAGAATTGTCTCAGATTATCATAATGGAAAAATATTTGTTAAAAAATCTGAACTTGAAAAAGGAAGTGCCTTTGAGATTCTATTAGATAAATTTTAGCTTTTTTTTAAAAGCTATTTCCTGCTTAGAAATTATAGTGAGAGATGTCGAAAGTTTATATAGTATTCTAAAAAATATTTGTCTTTGCTGTGAAAACTGTAATCCATAAAAAATAAATTACAGTTCTTAAAAACGAATAATAGTCAGTGTATCTTCAAAAAAAATCAACCCTACAATAAATAAAACTTAGATTCGTGCCTTTATAAGAATGACGAACTGGTTACTCAAAATTACTAGAAATACTTTCAGCCAACCCAACAAACTCATCCTTAGTCAATTTCACTTTATGCGTAAATTGCATATCTGTCATTATATTTGTAGGTACTAAATGTACATGTACATGAGGTACTTCTAATCCAATCACACTCATTCCAATTCTTTTGCAAATAACTGATTTTTCTAATGCTTTTGCTACTCTATAAGAAAAATCCATTAAAGCACTATAATCCTCTTTTGATAAATCAAAAATTTTATTTTCTTCTTTTTTAGGAACCACCAAAGTATGCCCTTTTGCATTAGGATTAATATCTAAAAAAGCAATAAAGTTATCATCTTCGGCAACTTTGTAGCTTGGTATTTCTCTTGTAATTATTTTCGTGAATATGCTCATCTTTAAAAATCATTAATTGTTAGGGTTCCGCTGTTCGTAAATATAAAAAAAGAATTCGGGTTTTGACTATGTCAAAACCCGAATTTATGATTGATTTCTTTACGCAATTAAATTAAGACAATAACATAAAATTACTTTGCAATCCTTCGTAATGAGATTACCTAGAAATTGCTACAATCTCAAATTTCATAATTCCATTTGGAACCTGAATTTCTGCGATTTCTCCTACTTTCTTTCCTAATAATCCTCTACCAATTGGTGAGTTTACAGACAATTTTCCATTTCTAACATCTGTTTCAGAATCTGCAACCAACCTATAGTCAAATTCCATTCCGTTTGTAGTATTCTTAATTTTCACTTTAGAGTGAATCAATACTTTAGAGGTATCTAACTGACTTTCATCTAATATACGTGCATTTGAAACAACGTTTTTTAGCTTCGCAATTTTAAACTCTAAATGAGATTGTTCTTCTTTTGCTGCATGATATTCTGCATTCTCACTCAAATCGCCTTTATCTCTAGCGTCTGCAATTTCTTGTGTTACTCTTGGACGCTCATATTGTTCTAACTGAAACAATTCATCCTTCAATTTCTTTAATCCTTGTTCTGAATAATAAGATATGTCACTCATAGTTTTTTAAATTTAAAAAATCCCATTACCTAAACAGGTATGAGATTGGACTACAAATGTACAAAATATTTGTAACTTGTCATCGTTTTTGTAGAAACGGAAATGCACTATGGTTAAAAAAATATTATTTTTATTGAGTTGTTGTTTGTTTATAAATTGTTCTGACACAACCAATTTAGAGAACTGTATAAGGTCATTACCTATAAACCTTGTTAAAGACTTAAATAACCCCGAAATGATAAACGCACAAACCCCTGGTGGCTTTGCAGAACTTTCTGGAGGAAGAAAAGGTATTTTATTATTTAATAAAAACGGAAATGATTTTGTTGCTTTTGATAAATTTTGCCCGAGTAACGATTGCACATCTGCCATGACTTTCAGTAACAGACTTTTAAAATGTACTTGTGATGAAAGCAAATACAGTGTAGATTTTGGTGGAGCTCCACAAACTGAAGGTTTTGGATGTCCAGCAATCGAATACAGAGTTACAAAAAATGGATCTACAATTAGAATCAGTAATTTTTAGCATACCTAAAAATAGATGCTTATTTTTGCTTAAACGCAATAACATTAAACGTGAAAAATTATTTTTCTTCTGATTTTAAATTAGGAATTTTAGGTGGTGGCCAATTAGGTAGAATGCTTCTTGCTGAAACTCAAAAATTCGATATTTATACTTCAATCTTAGACGCTAATAAAAAAGCACCTTGTGCAGAAATTTGCAACCATTTTGAGCTTGGAGATTTACTAGATTTTGACGCTGTATACAACTTTGGTAAAACTGTAGATCTACTAACTATAGAAATTGAAAATGTAAATATTGACGCTTTAGATAAGTTACAAGAAGAAGGATTAACCATTTACCCGAAACCTAAAGATCTACGAATCATTCAAAATAAAGCGAGGCAAAAACATTTTTATTTTGATCATCAAATACCAACAGCCCCATTTTCTCATTTTGCTTTTTTAGAGGAATTAATTCATTGTTTAGAAAATGATATTATCAATTTCCCTTTTGTTTGGAAAGCTGCACGTTTCGGTTATGATGGAAATGGTGTAAAAATTGTCAGAAATTTTTCTGATTTAGCATCCTTACCAAGTGTAGAATGTATTACAGAACAATTAATTCCGTTTAAAAACGAATTAGCAGTGATTGTCGCAAGAAATGCGGATGGTGAAACCAAAACATATCCTGTTGTTGAAATGGAATTTCATCCAGAAGCAAACCAAGTAGAATACGTAATTTGTCCTGCGAGAATTGAAGAATCTGTAGTGAAAAAAGCACAAGAAGTAGCTTTAAAAGTTGTAAACAAACTAAATTTCGTTGGGTTGTTAGCAGTCGAAATGTTTCAAACAGAAACAAATGAAATCTTGGTAAATGAAGTAGCTCCAAGACCACACAATTCTGGGCATTATTCTATTGAAGCAAGTTATACGAATCAATTTGAGCAACATATACGTTCAGTTTTAAATCTTCCTTTAGGAAATACAGCCAGTAAAGTTGCCGGGATTATGGTGAATTTAGTTGGTGAAGAAGGTTTTTCTGGAGAAGTAATCTATGAAAATATAGAAGAAATTTTAAAAATTGATGGCGTTACACCTCATATTTATGGTAAGAAAGAAACACGTCCTTTTCGCAAAATGGGACATGTAACGATTGTAAATGCTGATATTGACAAAGCTAGAGAAATAGCACAAAAAGTAAAAGAAACGATTAGAGTGATAAGCAAATAAAATATGGTAGGAATAATAATGGGAAGTGATTCTGATCTCCCAATCATGCAAGAAGCAATAGATATTTTAGAGAGTTTTGATATACAAATAGAAGTAGATATTGTTTCTGCTCACAGAACTCCAGAAAAATTATTTGAGTATTCTAAAAATGCTCACAAAAGAGGGGTGAAAGTAATTATTGCTGGCGCTGGTGGTGCAGCTCACTTACCAGGAATGGTTGCAAGCATGAGCCCTTTACCTGTAATTGGAGTTCCTGTAAAAAGCAGAAACTCTATTGATGGGTGGGATTCTATTTTATCAATTTTACAAATGCCTGGAGGCGTACCTGTAGCAACAGTAGCATTAGATGGTGCAAAAAATGCAGGGATCTTAGCAGCACAAATTATTGGTACTTCAGACCAATGTGTTTTAGATAAAATTATGACTTACAAGGAAGGTTTAAAATTAAAAGTTGAACAAGCTTCTGAACGTGTGAAAAAATAAAATATTATTCTTTTTACTAATTACACATTTCCACAATTAAACAATTAGACTTTCTAAATGAATCCACTTTTAAACGATTTTAATACAGCTCCTTTTTCTAAAATTTCTAATTCAGATTACAAGTCTGCAATAGAAAAAGCAATAGAAATTGCCAAAGTAGAAATTGATGAAATTATAAAAAATTCTGAAAACCCAACTTTTGAAAACACTACGGTTGCTTTGGATTTTTCAGGTGAAAAACTAAATAGAATTACAAGTATCTTTTTCAATTTGAACTCAGCAGAAACAAATGATGAAATTCAGAAAATTGCGCAAGAAGTTTCGCCTATTTTAAGTGCATTTGGAAATGATATTACATTAAATGAAAATTTATTTAAAAGAGTAAAATCTATTTTTGATATAAAAGAAACATTAAAACTAACACCAGAGCAAAGCATGTTGTTAGAAAAACAATATAAAAGTTTTGCAAGAAATGGTGCTAATTTAAATGAGAATGATAAAACCCAACTTCGTGAAATTGATGCAAAACTTTCTAAATTATCTTTAAAATTTGGAGAAAATGTATTAGCAGAAACTAATGCTTTTGAAATGCATTTAACAAATGAACTTGATATAGCAGGTTTACCAGAGAGTGTAAAAGAAGCCGCCAAAGAAATTGCCAAATCTAAAGATAAAGAAGGTTATATTTTTACATTAGACCATCCAAGCTATGTTCCTTTTTTAACCTATGCAAACAACAGAGAATTACGTAAAAAATTAGCAATTGCTGCTGGTAAAAAAGCTTTTCAAGACAATGAGCTTAACAATGAAAAAGTTGTTTTAAAAATTGTAAATCTTCGTCATCAAAGAGCAAATTTACTAAGTTACAAAACACATGCTCATTTTGTTTTAGAAGAAAGAATGGCAGAAACGCCTGAAAAAGTAATTGAATTTTCTAACAACTTGTTAGAAAAAGCGAAACCTGCAGCATTAAAAGAATTTAAAGATTTAGAAAACTACGCTAAAAAATTAGACGGAATAGATCAACTCCAAAAATGGGACGGAGCTTATTATTCAGAAAAATTAAAGAAAGAATTATTTGATTTAGATCAAGAGTTACTAAAACCTTATTTTAAACTAGAAAATGTAATTGATGGTGTTTTTACAATTGCAAATCGTCTATATGATTTAAATTTTGAAGAAATTACTACGATTGACAAATATCATGAAGATGTTAAAACGTATAATGTAACTGATACAAATGGAAAATTTGTTGCTGTTTTTTATGCAGATTTTCATCCGAGGAAAGGTAAAAGAAATGGTGCGTGGATGACTTCTTATAAATCGCAACAGATTAAAAATAAAATTAACGAAAGACCTCATATTTCAATCGTTTGTAATTTCACAAAACCAACGGAAACGAAACCATCACTTTTAACTTTTAATGAAGTAACTACATTGTTTCACGAGTTTGGTCATGCGTTGCACGGAATGTTAGCAGATACAACGTATAAAAGCTTATCAGGAACTTCTGTTTCTTGGGATTTTGTAGAATTACCAAGTCAGATTCTAGAGAATTGGTGCTTTGAAAAAGAAGCATTAGAATTGTTTGCAAAACATTACGAAACCGGAGAAACAATTCCAATGAAATACGTAGAGAAAATAAAAGAATCTGCAAGTTTTCATGAAGGAATGCAAACTTTACGTCAATTGAGTTTTGGTCTCTTAGATATGCAATGGCATGGTCAGAATCCAACAAAAATAACTTCTGTAAAAGAGTTTGAAAATAGCGCTTTTTCGGATACTAAATTATACCCTGATGTTGCCGAAAATTGTATGAGCACGGCATTTTCTCATATTTTTCAAGGAGGATATTCAGCAGGATATTATTCTTACAAATGGGCAGAAGTTTTAGATGCAGATGCTTTTGAATATTTTTTAGAAGAAGGAATTTTCAACAAAGAAGTGGCAACAAAATTCAAAGAAAATGTACTTTCTAAAGGAGGAACAGAAAAACCGATGGAACTATACAAGCGTTTTAGAGGAAAGGAACCAAAACCAGATGCTTTACTAAAAAGAGCAGGGTTAATTTAAAGTTAAGCAATCTTCAGTCAGCATTAAATAGTCATTTACTCACTAAATACTGTTACTAACAACTGAAGGTTGTTTACTGCTAACTATTTTTACTTTCTATCCATTTACTCATGTATTTTGTGGCTTGTAAGCTTTGATGCTGTAACAAATTTCCTAAAAAATTCTGAGTTCTATGTGTTTCTAAATTATCTTGAATTTCATTTATTTGATTGATAAAAGGAGCACTTAACTTCTCTTTATCATATATGTAGTTGATAATATCTATTCCAATTTCTTGTGCTTTTTCCCAAGTTGATTTATTTCTATAAATTTCTGCTGATTTTAGCGAAAAATCCGAAAAATCGTCTTCAATAAAACCGCACCAATTAAATTTACCACACATTCCTTCTGCTCCGATAGTTGTAGTTACACTTGGCGTTCCACAAATCATTGCTTCGGTTAATTTACCTTTTATACCTGCTCCAAATCGCAAGGAAGCTAAAACAACTCTTGCATTACCCACAACTTCTTTTGCATTTTCTGCAAAACCTTTTATAATAAAACCTTCCTTTTTATTATGAAGTTGCTGTATTTGCGGATTCAAATAAGCACCATAAATATGGATTTCTGCTTTTGGAAGTAACGCTCTAATTTCTTTCCAAATGCTTGTTTTTAAAATTAAAACAGCATCCACATTTGGTTTGTGAAAGAAATTACCAATAAAAATAAAGTGCTCTCTTTCTTCAAAGGGCTTCCATTCTTCGACTTGATTTTCTTCAATCTTATCTAATAAAAAAGGTAAATAATAGAGAATTCTTTCATCAATTTTAAAAACATTTTTTAATAAATCCATTTCAAAAGTTGAGATAATTAAAGATACGTCACATCTTAAAATAGATGCTATCTCTCTTATTGCATCATCAGATTTCAACAGCACATCTGTTGTAAATTCTTCTCCTTTTTTTAATTGTTGATGTCTTGTTTTTCTTAAGAAATGTAAATCTTCTGTATCTAAAATTCGAACAGCATTTGGACAATTTTCGGCAACTCGCCAACCAAATTGTTCTTCCATCATAAAACGATCGAATAGCACAATTGTAGGTTTTAAGTCTTTGACAAAATAATCAAAAGAAGTATTATTTAATTCAATAGAAACTTCATCGACCCCTAAAGAATTTAGACTTGCTGCTGTTTCACTTTTTTGTGCAGGAGAAGCAAAAGTTACTTTCCAATTTTGTTTTAAAAACTGTTCAATAAGTTGCAACATTCTGCTTCCTGCAGCAGAAGAATTAGGTTCTACCCAAACATACCCAATAATTAAAACTTGTTGCTGCGTCAATTATTTAGTATTCAATTGCTGCTTATAATCGGCTTGTACTTTTTTACCCCACGCGACAACAGCATCCATTTGTTTTGGTGTTAAATTAGCTTCAGCATGCGTCCAAGTATAAGATTTTAATGGCATTTCTCCCTCTTCTACTTCTTCGTGTAACTCGTCCATTTTATGCTCTTTCTTTTTTAAAGAATAGGTACCCCATTTAGAAAAGTTTAAATGCTTTTTACCGTCTTTAATATGTTCCTCTAACCAGTAATTTACAGGTGTGATTGAGTTGTACCAAGGATATGTTGTTTTATTCGAATGACAATCGAAACAAGTTGTTTCTAGAATCATCTTTACATTTTCTGGTGGATTTGTTTCTGCAAGAAAATCAGTAACTGTTGTGATATCTCCGTCGTTCTTTTCAGGCCCAAAAAACTGAGCGATAATTAAAACGAGTAACAAAGAATAACCTATTTTTTTCAGTATTTTCATTGAGTAAATTTTAAGATGTTCAAGATCGTAAAACTACTAAATTCTCACTTTATTCTGTGAAAATATCCGTATTTTTGTCAATTATTACTAAAAAAAAACCGAAGGGTTATAGATTACGTAAAAAAACGCACTCATGAAATACGATATTATTGTAATTGGTTCTGGTCCTGGAGGATACATTTCTGCAGTTAGAGCATCACAATTAGGTAAAAAAGTAGCCATTATTGAAAAATATTCAACTTTAGGCGGAACCTGTTTAAATGTTGGTTGTATTCCTTCTAAAGCTTTATTAGATTCTTCTCACCACTATTATGACGCTGTTCATCATTTTGAAGAACATGGAATTTCTATCGAAAAACCAACCTTCGATTTCGGAAAAATGGTAGATAGAAAAGCTAAAGTTGTAGAAACTACAACTGGAGGAATTAAATATTTAATGGACAAAAATAATATCGATGTTTTTGAAGGCTTAGGTTCATTTGTAGATAACACACATGTAAATGTGGCTAAAAATGATGGTTCTTCAGAAATAATTGAAGGAACAAATATCATAATTGCAACGGGTTCGAAACCGTCTAATTTGCCTTTTATAAAGTTAGATAAAGAGCGTGTAATGACCTCTACTGAAGCCTTAAAACTACCAGAAGTACCAAAACATTTAATTGTAATTGGTGGTGGGGTAATTGGCTTAGAATTAGGCTCTGTATACAGTCGTTTGGGCGCAAAGGTTACAGTTGTAGAATATATGGACAAAATTGTTCCAGGTATGGATTCTGATGTTTCCAAAGAATTGCAAAAAGTATTCAAGAAACAAGGAATTAAATTTGCAACAAGCCATAAAGTAACTTCTGTTGAAAGAAATGGAGATACTGTTGTTGTGAAAGCTACAGATAAAAAAGATAGAGAAATTGAATTTTCTGGTGATTATTGTTTAGTTTCTGTTGGAAGAAAAGCATATACAGAGGGTTTAGGTTTGGATAAAATTGGTGTTGAAGTAAATGGACGTGGACAAGTTTCTGTAAATGATCATTTACAAACAAATGTTGCAAATGTTTATGCAATTGGAGATGTTGTTAAAGGGGCAATGTTAGCTCACAAGGCTGAAGAAGAAGGTGTTGTAGTTGCTGAATATTTAGCTGGCGAGAAACCACATATTAATTATAATTTAATTCCTGGTATTGTTTACACTTGGCCAGAAGCTGCTGCAGTTGGTAAAACTGAAGACGAATTAAAAGAAGCAAAAATTGAGTATAAAGCTGGTAAATTTTCTATGAGAGCTTTAGGTAGATCTCGCGCAAGTGGAGATATTGACGGTTTTGTAAAAGTTTTAGCAGATAAAAATACAGATGAAATTTTAGGAGTTCACATGGTTGGTGCACGTGTTGCAGATTTAATTATGGAAGCTGCAGTTGCAATGGAGTTTAGAGCGTCTGCAGAAGATTTGGCAAGAATTTGTCATGGTCATCCAACGTACTCTGAAGCTGTAAAAGAAGCTGCAAAAGCTGCTTGGGACGGAAAACCTTTAAATGCTTAAAATATAAATACACATTGGAAACCTCACTGCTTGTGAGGTTTTTTTGTTTCCAAAACTTTCGAGTATTTTTACAAAGAATATGCAAAGAACAATTCGTACTTTTTCTATTAATACACTTGATAGGTTTAAAACAAATTTACTTTCTTGGTCTCAACAATTTGAAACTGCAATTTGGTTAGATTCTAACAAGTATAAACAACAATACTCAAGTTTCGATTGTGCTTTAGCTGTCGAGGAATTCACGGCTATTAAAACAGATTATCAGAATGCATTTGATAAATTAAAAGAATATCAAACCCTAACCAATGATTATATTTTTGGGTATATTTCTTATGATGTAAAAAATGATGTAGAACAACTTTCTTCGAAGAATTTTGATGGTTTAGATTTTGCTGATTTGTACTTTTTTCAGCCACAAAAATTAATATTCATTAAAGGAGATATCATAGAATTTCACTATTTAAATATGGTGAATGATGAAATTGACACTGATTTTGAAGTAATAAAGAACTATAAAAAAAGTTTAGATTCCGAGTGCGATAAATCTAAAAATGACATCAAAATAAAGCTTCGAATTCATAAAGATGAATATCACCAAAAAGTAAACACTGTTTTAGAGCATATTAAAAGAGGAGATATTTATGAAGCTAATATTTGTCAAGAATTTTATGCTGAAAATAGCACTATAAATCCGTTAGAAGTTTATGCAGATTTAAACGAAATTTCTGAACCTCCTTTTGCAGTATTTTTAAAAATGGAGCATCAATATTTATTGTCTGCAACTCCAGAAAGATACATTAGAAAAGAAGGAACAAAGATTATTTCACAACCTATAAAAGGAACTGCAAAACGTTTAATTAGTTCGTTTGATGATGCACAAATTGCGCTCGATTTGCAAAGAGATGAAAAGGAACGTTCCGAAAACGTAATGATTGTAGATTTAGTTAGAAATGATTTGTCTAAATCAGCCAAAAAGGGAAGTGTAAAAGTGGAGGAATTATGTAAAGTATATTCTTTTAAACAAGTGCATCAATTAATTTCTACAGTCGTTTCGGAGATTGAAGAAAGTACGCACCCTATAGATGTTATCAGAACCACATTTCCTATGGGAAGTATGACTGGAGCTCCGAAAATTTCTGCAATGAAAATCATTGAAAATTTAGAAGAAACAAAACGAGGGTTGTACTCAGGAACCGTTGGGTATTTTACACCAGATGGTGATTTCGATTTTAATGTTGTTATTAGAAGTATCCTATATAATGAAGAAAAAAAATACATTTCTTATTCTGTTGGTGGTGCAATAACGGCGAAATCTATTCCTGAAAAAGAATATGAAGAATGTCTTTTAAAAGCAAAAGCAATGAAATATGTATTGCTAAATTCAAAGTAAAAAACACTAATTTTAACTCCTATTATTCCTGTTTATTCTAATGAAATAGATTCAGAAAACAGCAATTTTTTTAACTATATTTACTATATGATTTTCAACCAAGCAGAAAAATTTCAGCTCATTTTCGACAAATTAAAGGAAAAACAAAATGAACAAAGTATGTTCAATAAATTCCTAGAAGTATATCCTGTAGAATGGAAACAACTAAAAGTAACGTTTTCTAAGTTTAATAGAAGTAAACAATTCGGAAAGACAATTCCTTTACCAAAACCTGAACAGTCTTTAAGAAAGGAAATTAGAGTTTGGTTAAAAAACAATAAAGTTAACTAATATATTAGCTTTCGTTTTAGAAATTAGAAAATCCAAAAAAACAATCTCGCTCTTATCTAAAATATTCCTTAAATTACGCTCTCATTTCTTTAATAAAAGAGAGTACATTATATACTTCTGATGATATAAAAGGAATAAACAACGGCAACTATGACACATAAAGAATTCAATTTCAATATTTACAATACTGATTTTTACGGTCAATATTGGCAAGCAAAAAATACAAAAGCTATTGTTGTTTTGGTTCATGGAATGGGAGAACATTCTGGGCGTTATAAGCATGTTGCAAAAAAAATGACTGAGAATGATTTTTCTGTAGTTACTTTTGATCATTTTGGACACGGAAAAACTACTGGAAAACGTGGTCATAACCCAAATTTTGAAGCCGTTTTAGAAAGTGTTTCAAAGACAATTGAAAAAGCAAAAGAACTCTTTCCTAATGTACCAATTTTCTTATATGGCCATTCAATGGGTGGTAATGCTGTTATTAATTATAGTCTCAAAAAAACAAATAATTTAAAAGGAATTATTGCTACAAGTCCGTTTTTGAAACTAGCTTTTGAACCACCAAAAATTAAATTAGCAGTTGGTAAATTATTACAGAAAATTGCACCTTCAATAACGATGGGAAATGAGTTAAATGTCAATGATATTTCTAGAGAAAAGATAGAAGTAGATCAGTATGTAAATGATCCTTTAGTTCATGATAAAATTAGCCCTAATTTCTCTTTAACTTTTATTGAGACCGGAAAATGGGCAATTGAAAACGCAGGTAAATTGCAAACTCCGATGTTGTTATTACATGGAACAGATGATAAAATTATCGATTATAAAGGCACTCAAGAATTTGCAAATAATTCTGATAAAGCAACACTAAAATTGTACAAAGGCGGGTATCATGAGTTACAAAACGATTTATGCAAAGAAGAAATGCTACAAGATGTTGTAAACTGGCTGAATTCTCAAGTTTAATTTCCCTATTTTTGGCCTGTAAATGCTACAGAAATTTAAAGAACATATCCAACTAAATTTTCCTTTTTTAAAGGATAAAAAACTATTAATCGCTATTTCTGGTGGTTTAGATTCTGTGGTTTTAACACAACTTCTTTCTGAATTAAATTTTGATATTTCTTTAGCGCACTGCAATTTTCAACTTCGAGGAAAAGAAAGTGATTTAGATGAATATTTTGTAAAATTATTATCACAAAAAACGTATAATCAGATTTTTACAATAAAATTTGATACTGAAAAATTTTCTAAAAATAACAAGTTTTCTACTCAAATTGCTGCAAGAGAATTACGTTATAATTGGTTTCAAGAACTAATTGAAAAGCACAATTTTGATTTTGTTTTAACTGCGCATCATGCAGATGATAATTTAGAAACATTTCTCATCAATTTAACAAGAGGCACAGGTTTAGATGGTTTCACAGGAATACCGAAAATTAACGGGAATATTGTTCGTCCGCTTTTAGCTTTTTCTAGAGAAGAAATTTCAACGTACGCAAAAAGCAACAATATTGACTGGAGAGAAGATGCGAGTAACACCTCGACAAAATACATTAGAAATAAAATTAGGCATCAAATTGTTCCTTTATTAAAAGAAATCAATCCGAATTTATTAGAAACGTTTGCAAAAACCTCTAAAAATTTACAAGAAAGTAAACAGATTATTGAAGACAAAATTGCTGATATTTCTGCAAAGGTTATTGAAACTGAAAACACGATTCTGAAAATTAATATTAAAGAAATCAATCTACTTTCAAACCCAAAAGCATACTTACATCAATTACTAAGAAGCTACAATTTTACGGAATGGAATGATGTTTACAACCTACTTTCTGCGCAATCAGGAAAACAAGTCTTCTCTAAAACACACCGATTATTAAAAGATAGGGAACTTTTATTATTGAGTAGAAAAAATGAAAATGAAAATCATCAAGAAAAAATTTATTTTGTCTCAGAAAATGACCAAGAAATTTCAAATCCTATTTCTTTGACTTTTGAGGATGTTGAGCAAAAGAATACAGAAAATAAAGAAACCATTTACGTTGATAAAGAATTATTAAAATATCCGCTAATTGTAAGAAAATGGAGAAATGGAGACTATATTTATCCCCTAGGAATGCAAGGGAAAAAAAAATTAAGTAAATATTTTAAAGACGAGAAATTTTCTCTTCTTAAAAAAGAAAGTACGTGGTTGCTTTGCAATACTGAAAATAAAATTATTTGGGTGATTCATCATCGACAAGACAAGCGTTTTGTAAATGACAATAACTTAAAAATTAGTGTCAAAATAAAAGTTTAACTAAACTACAATAGTATTATGAAAAAATTATGGTTCTTTTTTATTGCAATCGCAATTGTTTCTTGCAAACAAGAAGTAAAAGTAGATTATGCAATTTTATTAGGAAAAATAGAAAATACTTCTTCATCAAAAATTACGCTTTATAATACTTATGACACTAGTAATAAAAAAGAATTGACATTAGAGAATGGTCAATTTACAGATACTGTAAAAATAAATAATACGAGTAAGTTCTTTTTAAGGCAAGGTAATAATTCTATAACTGTTTTTTTAGCAGAAGGAGATAAATTAAATTTTACTTATGATGCAAATAAGGCTGATTCTACTTTAGTTTTTACAGGAGAAAATAGTGCTATTAGTACTTACTTGATCAAAAAAAGAAACAATAATAAGGAACTAGAAATCGACATGAAAGATTTGTACTCTCTTAAGGAAGCGGGTTTTGTAAGTCACCTTTTAGAAGTGAAAAAAAATCAAAACGATTTTTTATACAATGCTGCTGGTTTATCAGAAAATTTCATGAAAAATGAAACTTTAAATATTAATTATGAATATTTATCTTCATTATCAAACTACGAAAATTATCATAGTTACTTTTCAAAAAATAGAGATTTTAAGGTTTCAGATAAAATCTCAAATCAGTTAAAAGATCTTTCTTTTGAAAATGAAGAAGATTTTAAATTTTCAAGAAATTATAGAAGTTTAACTACAAACAGCTATCAAAAAAAAGCGACAACTTTGGTAGAATCCGACTCTTTAACCTCTGATATTGCATATTTAAAAACCTTAGCAACTGTTAAAAATGATGAGATTAAAAATAAATTACTATATGATGCTGCAAAATACGAAGTTACATATACAGCAGATTTAGAAACCTATTATGCACTATATTCTAAAGCATCTACAAACAAAGAAAATGATGCTAAAATAACAGAAAGTTACCATAAATTAAAAGTTTTAGCAAAAGGGAATCCTTCTCCAAAGTTTACTGATTATGAAAATAATGCTGGAGGCACAATTTCTTTCGATGATTTAAAAGGAAAATATGTTTACATGGATATTTGGGCAACTTGGTGTGGACCTTGTATCGCTGAAATTCCGTTTTTAAAAAAGGTAGAGAAATTATATCATACTAAAAATATTGAGTTTCTAAGTATTTCTATTGATGACGTAAAAGACCATGAAAAGTGGCAAAAAATGATTATTGATAAAGAGTTAGGTGGCATGCAATTGTTAGCAGACAATAATTGGGAGTCTCAATTTATACAAGATTATCTAATTAAAGGAATTCCACGTTTTATCTTATTAGATCCAAAAGGGAACATTGTTTCAGCAAATGCACCTAGACCATCAGACAAAAAAATTACAGAGTTATTTGACGAATTAAAAATTTAACAGCATTAATTATTCCATTTACATGAAGAAAATATTTTCTATTCTCATTTTATTTTTATCTTTTTCTGTTTTTAGTCAAACTACAAAAGATCCTATAAAAATAGAAACGGCTATTCAAAAAATATCAGAAACTGAATACGATATTGTTTTTAATGCTCAACTTTTTAAAGGTTGGTATTTATATTCACAACACAATCCTGACGGAGCATCTTTACCTCTAGAAATCTCAATACAAGAAGGTGAAACTGGGTATGAATTGGTTGGTAAAGCAACTGAAAAAGACACCTTTAAAAAGTATTCTGATACTTGGGAAAAGGAAGAAATTGTTTTTAAAGACAAAGCGATTATTACCCAAAGAATTCAACTTACAAACAAAAGTATTACACAAATAAAACTAAACTTCTTTGGGCAAGTTTGTGAAAGTGCTTGTATAAATATTGATGAAGACTTCACTTTTTATTTAACAGAAAACTCCATAAAAGAGGTAATAACAATTGATGCAAAAAGTGAAGATCTAACAAAAAAATTACAATTAAATTTAAAAAATACAGCCCTTTTAAAAAGCTCGACAGACACAAGTACAGGAAGTTCTAATGGATTGTTTAGTATCTTTTTATTAGGTTTTGTAGGTGGCTTATTAGCGCTTTTAACGCCTTGTGTTTTCCCTATGATTCCTTTAACAGTTTCGTTTTTTACAAAGCAATCTAAAAATAAAAAGAAAGGTGTATTCAATGCAATATTATATGGGTTTTTTATTGTGTTTATCTACATATTATTAAGTCTTCCTTTTCATTTTTTAGACAATTTAGACCCAGAGATTTTAAATACCATTTCTACGAATGTTTGGTTAAATATTTTCTTTTTTGTGGTTTTAGTATTTTTTGCTTTTTCTTTCTTCGGATTTTACGAAGTTACACTACCAAGTTCTTGGGGAAATAAAATGGATTCAGCCTCATCTGTTGGCGGAATTATTGGAATTTTCTTTATGGCATTAACTTTAGCGATTGTTTCCTTTTCTTGTACTGGCCCAATTTTAGGATCTTTATTGGCGAGTTCTTTAACTTCTGATGGTGGAGCAACTCAATTAACGGCAGGAATGACTGGTTTTGGATTGGCTTTAGCCTTACCATTCGCCTTATTCGCGCTGTTTCCAAGTTGGCTAAATTCTTTGCCAAAATCTGGTGGATGGCTAAATACTACAAAGGTTGTTTTAGGATTTTTAGAATTGGCTTTGGCTTTTAAATTCTTATCAAATGCAGATTTAGTTGCACATTGGGATTTATTAAAACGTGAAGTTTTTATAGGAATTTGGATTGTAATTTTTATTGGATTAGCCTTGTATTTATTTGCTAAAATTAAGTTTCCTCATGATTCTCCAATAAAAAAATTATCCTTTTCAAGAGTCTCTTTTGGGGTCTTAATAATTTCATTTATCATCTATATTTCTCCAGGAGTTTTAAAAAACCCAACTTGGAATTTAAGTTTGTTAAGTGGATTTCCACCTCCAATATTTTATAGTATTTACGAACAAGAAAGCGATTGCCCTTTAGGTTTAGATTGTTACAAAGATTTCGAAGAAGGCTTGGCTGCTGCAAAAGAAAGTAATAAACCAATTTTATTAGACTTTACAGGTTGGGCTTGTGTAAATTGCAGAAAGATGGAAGAAAATGTTTGGAGTGAACCAGACATTTATCAAACTTTAAAAGAAGATTATATATTAATTTCTTTATATGTGGATGATAATGAAAAAGAGCTTCCAACAGCGCAACAATTCGATTTCCTAAAGAAAAACGGGAAGGTTAAAAAGATAAAAACTGTTGGTGATAAATGGTCTACTTTTCAGGTAATTAATTTCAAGAATGCATCACAACCTTATTATGTTTTATTAAGTCCAGATTTAGAAATCTTAAATAATACACAGCAATATACAGATAGAGATACTTATTATAATTGGCTGAAAGAAGGGTTAAAAGCTTTTAATAAAAAATAAACGTATATTTATGACTGGTTACTCTTAACCAAAATTAATGAAATCATGAAAATTAAATACTTTCTTATTTCTATAATTTTTCTTTTGAGTATTTCAATAAATGCCCAAAAAAAAAGGTAAAATTTAATCAAAAAAGCCTGTAAGTATTTATACAGTTTCTCATTTTTTAAATGATAAAAATAGTTTTTGGCTAATAAATAAAAAACTAAATTTAACTAATTTCTGCTCTGGTGTTGTTGATAATCTTGATTTAGATTTTAATAGGTTTTCTTTAAATTCTAAAAATTTTGGCAAAAAATCATCAGGATTTATTTACGAAGACTACAAAAGAGTTCTATATAGAAATTTACTAAAAGGGTTCTTACTGAAAAACGACCCAACTCGCTGTATTTCAAGATGTCATCAACCGAACTTAACGCTCTAAGGCGTTTTAAATAAAACAAAAATAGCGTACTTCAACAAAAATTAAACAATTCAAAAAAATATAGTCAAAACTCTATCGTTTTCGTATTTTTTAGTAACATTATTAGCGAAAACTTAGGTTCTTTATTTTTGATTTTTCGTAGTTTCACAACTTAAAATTCTCAAAAAATGTCTGGATTCCCAAAATTAACAAGATTTAATGACAACGTGCTGTCTAAATATCAGATTTATAACAGCATTTTCATGACACTCCCTTTTGATACGATTAGTAATACTGGCGTTTTATTACCTCTCTTCCATGAAACATGTAAAAAGGGGTTTGAAAATGGAGATAATCCAACAGAAATTGTAGAAAGGTTTTTTCAGAAATATCAAGAAAACCCTTCAGAGAAAGATAAAAAAGATTTGCTATTTCAATTCATTCAATATATTGAGCGTCAGGTAGTTTTGTTTGACGCTATTGAAGATGCTGCTTTTCCTATTGTAAACAATATGGATGGTTTTGGTACGCTTCGTAACTCTAAAGAAATTGCAATTTTAAGCGACAAAAAAGAGGAGTTAAAAAAACATTTAGAAGATTTTAAAGTGCGTATTGTTTTAACAGCGCATCCAACTCAATTTTATCCAGGTTCTGTTTTAGGTATTATTACAGATTTAGATAGAGCGATACAAAATGATGATTTATTACTCATCAAAAAATTATTAGCTCAATTAGGAAAAACACCTTTTTATAAGAAAGTAAAACCGACTCCTTTTGACGAAGCTGTTAGTTTAATTTGGTATTTAGAAAATGTATTTTATCATTCTGTAAGTAAAATATACAACTATATTCAACAGCACATTTATGACGGAGAACCTTTAGATAATGAAATTATTGATCTTGGTTTTTGGCCCGGAGGAGATCGAGATGGAAACCCTTTTGTAACCACAAAAATAACCTTAGATGTTGCAGAAAGATTACGTCGATCAATTTTAAGAAGTTACTATGGAGATGTTAGACGTTTAAAAAGGCGTTTTACTTTTGATGGTGTTCAAGAAATTTTAGCAAGAGTTGAAGATCGTTTGTACAAACACGTTGTTAGAAGTTATACGAAAGTTAACTTTTCTCAAAAAATATTATTATCAGAATTAGAGACAGCCAGAGAAATTATAAAAACAAAACATAATTCTTTATTTATAGAAGAATTAAATGATTTTATAAATAAGGTTCGGATTTTTGGTTTCCATTTTGCAACATTAGATATTAGACAAGATAGTAGAGTGCATCACAAAGCATTTACACAAATTGTAGCTGATTTATTGGCTGATGGAGACACCACATTCCCGAAAAATTATCATCATTTATCAGAGGAAGAACAAATCTCTATTTTATCATTGGTAAAAGGAAATATAGATCCTAAAATTTTATCTGATGAAATGTCTGTTAAAACAATTGAGTCTATTTATGCACTAAAAACAATACAATCAAGAAATGGAGAGCGTGGTGCAAATAGATATATCATTAGCAACAATCAAACAGCATTAAACGTAATGCAAACTTTTGCGATGTTAAATTTATGCGGCTTTGAAAACGAATTACCTGTAGATGTAATTCCGCTTTTTGAAACGGTAGATGATTTAGAGAACTCAAGTGATGTTATGCGTAAACTCTATTCTAACAATGCTTACAGATATCATTTAGCGAAAAGAAAAAACAAACAAACAATTATGTTAGGTTTTTCTGATGGAACAAAAGATGGTGGGTATTTAATGGCAAATTGGGGTATTTTTAAAGCGAAAGAAGCTTTAACAAAAATCTCTAGAGAATTTGATATTGAAGTCATCTTCTTTGACGGTCGTGGTGGACCACCTGCAAGAGGAGGGGGGAAAACACATCAATTTTACGCCTCATTAGGACCAACGATTGAAGACAAAGAAATTCAATTAACCATTCAAGGTCAAACAATTAGCTCTAATTTTGGGACTTTAAATTCATCGCAATTTAACTTAGAACAATTGATAAGTTCTGGTATTAAAAACGAAGTGTTTACCAAAGATCAATTAAATGATACACATAGAGAAATAATAGCAGATTTGGCGGAAACTAGTTATAAAACCTATGTAGACTTTAAGAACCATCCGTTGTTTTTACCGTATTTAGAAAAAATGAGTACGTTAAAATACTATGCCAAAACAAATATAGGGAGTAGACCAAGTAAGCGTTCAAATTCTGATACGTTAGATTTCTCAGCATTAAGAGCGATTCCTTTTGTTGGAAGTTGGAGTCAATTAAAACAAAATGTACCTGGTTTTTTTGGCGTTGGAACAGCGCTAAAAAAGTATGAAGATGCAAATCGGTTTGATGAAATTATTGAGTTCTACAATGCATCCGATTTCTTTAAAACGCTTTTAGAAAATAGCATGATGAGTTTAACAAAATCATTCTTTGGCTTAACTGCTTATATGTCTGATGATGCTGTTTTTGGTGAATTCTGGAAAATAATCTATGAAGAATACAAAACCTCAAAACGTTTACTACTAAAGTTATCAGGTCATGAAGAATTAATGGAAAATTTTCCTGTAGGAAAAGCATCTATAGAAATTAGAGAAAGCATCGTTTTACCTTTATTAACCATTCAACAATTTGCCTTGAAAAAGATTCAAGAACTACAAAAATCTGAAGGAAATACCAACGAACTAGAAGTGTATGAAAAAATGGTGATACGTTCTTTATTTGGAAATATTAATGCGAGTAGGAATTCGGCCTAATATAAAATTAAGATTTTAGTATAAAATGTGAGTAAACTATTTTACTCGCATTTTTTTATTCGTCAAGATTCTTTATCTTTAAAGAAAAAAATGCTTGTTAAAGTTTATGGTTCTGCCGTCTTCGGTATTGAAGCCACCACGATTACTGTCGAAGTAAATATCGATAAAGGAATTGGTTATCATTTAGTTGGTTTACCAGACAATGCTGTTCGTGAAAGTTCTTATCGAATTTCTGCGGCTCTAAGTAATAATAACTTCAAACTTCCGGGTAAGAAAATCATTATAAATATGGCACCTGCTGATATTCGTAAAGAAGGTGCTTCTTATGACTTAACACTCGCAATAGGTATTCTTGCGGCCTCTAATCAAATAAAATTTAACAATATTGAAGACTATGTTATTATGGGCGAACTTTCTTTAGACGGAAGCTTACAGCCTATAAGAGGTGCTTTACCGATTGCCATAAAAGCAAGAGAAGAGGGTTTTAAATATTTAATTATTCCCAAAGAAAACGCTAAAGAGGCTGCAATCGTAGATAATTTAGAAGTTTTAGGCGTAGAGAACATTTTAGAAGTAATCAATCATTTTAATGGTGATAAAAAAATTGAACTTACGATTGTAGATACACGAGCAGAATTCTATAAAAGCATGGATTTCCCTGAGTTTGATTTCTCTGATGTAAAAGGTCAGGAATCTATTAAACGATGTATGGAAATTGCTGCTGCTGGCGGACATAATATTATTTTAATTGGTCCTCCAGGATCAGGAAAAACAATGTTAGCAAAAAGATTGCCATCAATTTTACCTCCAATGACTTTGCATGAAGCGCTAGAAACTACAAAAATTCATTCTGTAGTTGGCAAAACAAAGAATAATGGTTTAATGTTTCAAAGACCTTTTAGAAGTCCGCATCATACAATTTCTAATGTTGCTCTAGTTGGGGGGGGACAATATCCAAGACCGGGAGAAATCTCACTTTCTCATAATGGTGTTTTATTTTTAGATGAATTGCCAGAATTTAAAAGAGATGTTTTAGAAGTAATGCGTCAACCATTAGAAGACAGAGATGTCACGATTTCTAGAGCAAAATTTACAGTAACCTATCCTTGTAGTTTTATGCTGGTAGCCAGTATGAATCCTAGTCCATCTGGTTATTTTAACGACCCCAATTCTCCGATGACTTCTTCTCCTCAAGAAATGCAGCGTTACTTAAGTAAAATTTCTGGTCCTTTATTAGATAGAATTGACATTCATATAGAAGTGACTCCTGTGCCTTTTGCAAAATTATCCGAAGAGCGAAAAGGAGAGTCTAGTATTGATATTAGAAAACGAGTAACAGCCTCAAGAGAAATACAATCTGAACGCTTTA
>MDTF01003341.1_pt1 | contig 43533 bp, 43 predicted proteins | sample 811191 | NCBI WGS metagenome assembly MDTF01 (sample SAMN05326649, study PRJNA326480) | marine metagenome | isolation source: seawater | place: Southern Ocean | collected 2011 | reverse complement strand
TTAATGCTTGAATACGCTTTATTGACTCCTCGGAAGAGTTTGATAAATTATCTACAACTACTACTTCATATCCTGCCTCTATTAAAGCGATGCAGGTATGAGAACCTATATAACCAGCTCCTCCAGTAACTAAAATTTTTATATTATTATTTTTGAGAATCATAAAGTAAATCTGAAATGGAAGATTGAGGCTTAAACTCTGGAACAATAGTAATTAATATATTTCGAATCTTTTGATAATCCTCATTTTCAATCGCTTTTTCTAATTGACTTAAGAGAGAGTTGAGTATGATCCAATCAAGCATTAATTCTTCAGCCCTCATTATCATTGGATTATTAGTTGAAGTAACGTTTTTTCCAATAATAAGCTCTTCAAAAAGTTTTTCACCTGGTCGAATTCCAATATATTCTATTTCAATATCACCATTAGGATTATTTTTATCTTTAATCTCTAACCCACTTAAATGAATCATTTTTTTTGCTAAATCATTAATAAGCATAGGTTCACCCATATCTAAAACATACACATCCCCTCCTGATGCCATAGCCCCAGCTTGGATTACTAGTTCAACTGCTTCGGGAATTGTCATAAAGTATCGAATCATTTTTTTACTAGTAACAGTTACAGGGCCACCAGATTTAATTTGCTTTGAAAACAGTGGAATTACAGAACCAGATGATCCTAGAACATTACCAAAACGAACCATAGTAAAACGAGTTATTGATTGTTTTTTTGATAAAGCTTGCAATATCATTTCAGAAACACGTTTAGTAGTTCCCATAGTATTAGTTGGCCTTACAGCCTTATCTGTTGATATTAATACGAAAGTTTCCACACCACAATCAATTGCAGTTTGCGCACAATTGAGAGTTCCAAAGATATTATTATTTATACCTTCAATATTATTAAACTCAACCATTGGGACATGCTTATAAGCTGCAGAATGATAGATAGTTTGAACATCGAAAAATCGAAAAACCTGAAGAGTTCTTTTTTTATTTAAGACAGATCCTAATATTGGAATAATTTTTACCTTGCTATTCCCAATGTCTAACATTTCAGAATTTATTTCATAAAGAGCAGATTCATTAATTTCAAATAAAATTAAAACTTTTGGTTTTAATAGAAGTATCTGACGACATAATTCACATCCTATTGAACCACCAGCACCAGTAACTAAGACAATTTTATTTGAGATATTTTGTTTTAGTAATTTTGTATTTGCAGATATAGAGTCTCTTCCCAATAAGTCATTAATATTAATCTCTTTAAAATCTTCTATTTTAATATTTCCTTGAGCAATTTCAGCAACACCAGGTAATGATTTAACAAGAACAGGAAATGGCTCTAGATAATCTAAAATACTTTTACGCTGAACCTTTGAAATAGAAGGAATCGCAATAAAAATTTCATTAACTAAATTATTTTTAATTAGCTCATGAATATTTTTTGAAGAATAAACTTTTACTCCATTAATAATTTTTCCCTGTAACTCTTTTTGATCATCAATGAAAGCCATAGGAGAATATTCATCAGAGTGTTTTAAGGATAATAATAACTGTCTACCAGCAGAACCAGCGCCATATATTAAAACAACAATTTTTTTTATACTATTTTTTGTTTCGTGAGCATCTATTAAAATCCATCTTGCAAAGAATCTAGACCCAAATAAAAAAACTAATACTAACACCCAATTTATTAAAATTACCGATCTTGGAATTCCATATATAGAAGTTAAAAACACTATTACTCCATAAGAGATAGCATATAAAGATACTGCTTTGGCAACGCTCCAAAATGCATTAATCTCTTGATAACGAATAATTGATTGATATAAACCAAATCTATAAAATATGGGTACTGCAATAAAAGGAGACATCATTATTAACCAAAATAAATCGCCATTAGGAAAATACCAATAACCCAATCGCAATGCAAATGAGCAAAGAAGTGCCAAAACTATTGCAAATGAATCAAAAAGTACCATGATTAATTGCTTCACTATTCGCTTAAGATTTATAATTTTGAATAAGATATTTCTCATATAGTCAAAGATAAATATAATTAAATTACTAATGAGAAACATCCTTGGATCTAACTACTTTAATAAAAGTCATCCAAAAAATTTTTAGATCAAGAAGAAATGATTGATTATCCCTGTACTCAACATCAAGATTTACTTTGTCTGTTATTGATAATTCATCTCTACCATTTACCTGCGCCCAGCCAGTTAATCCAGGAACAAGATTATCAATTTTCATTTTTTTTCGAAGAGAAATTAAATCATCCTGATTAAAAAGTGCAGGACGAGGGCCAACAAAACTCATATCTCCTAAAAGTATTGAAAATAACTGTGGAAATTCATCCAGACTAAATCTTCGCAAAGAATGTCCAATAGGTGTAAGGTAGTCATTTGGTCTCAACATTAGGTGAGTTGGAATATCAGGAGTATCTACTTTCATAGTTCTAAATTTTGGCATATTAAAAATCCTCCCTTTTTTTCCAACTCGTTTTGACCAATAAAGTATTGATCCTCTCGATGTAACTAAAATTGACACACAAATCAAGATCATTGGAATGAGGAGAATAAAAAATAATAGTAAACTAACAATTATGTCAAAATATCGTTTCATTCATTTCTCGCAATGATTTTTTTGGCTTAAAACCTATAGATTTTAACTTGTCTGATGAGTAACATTCATCTTGTATTAATTTTTTTACTTTCAGTCTTAGATTTGGGGAAATACAACTAATTATTTTAAAAAGAAATTTTGGCATGAATAATTTATAAGGATTTTTGTTTTGAATAGTACACATACTCTCATAAATATCTCTTGAAGAATATAACTCGCCATCTGTGACATTAAAAATTTCATAATTATTAAAATTTTGTTTTGAAATAAGAATAATTGCTCTTACAAGATCATCAATATGAACCATTGATTTTCGGTTTTTAACATTAGGAATAGGCAAAAAGCGCTCTTCCTTAACTGCATTCCATAATAGCTCTAGATTCCCTTTAACATTTGGGCCATATACTAAAGCTGGACGTATTATTGATAACTGCATATTTGAATTTTGGGTAATCTCTATAAGCTTATTCTCAGCAATTTTTTTTGATTTAGCATATTCACCCTCTGGAACTCCATTAAATTCTTCCGACAAACATCTACCATCTTCAGATACGCCTGCAGCCTTAACACTACTAATAAATATAAAATGCTTCACATTGTTTTTAATTGCTAATTTTGCTAACTTAATAGTTGCATCTATATTGATAGCTTGAAATAAATATTTCGATTTAGTATCTGGATTCAGATCATGAGAGTAACCAGCAAGATGGAAAATTGTATCAATTGATTTCAGTGAATTCTCTGGTATATCATTTATTAAAAAATCACATATGCTAGTTGGGAAAAATTCATTGCCAGATCTTGAAAGTAAATTTATAGAATAATCTAAGCTATTTAATGCAACAAGAAGTTTTGCACCAATAAATCCTTTAGAGCCAGTTAGAAGTATTGATTTCACTAAGTTATACAAGTTGTTAGTTTCATTTGTTTATTATAATAAATGCTTAATTAAAAAAGCAGTTAATTATTTGGAGCTAAAGTTTTGTTATATAAATCTAATGTTGACTTAATTATCAAGTCAACGCTAAATTTTTCTTCAGCAAATTGTCTGCTTTTTATACCCATTTTAAAACGCATCTTTTCATCGTTTATTAACATTAGAAGAGCTTCTGCTAGAAGAGCTGAATTTTTAGAAGGCACAAGTATTCCATTAGCTTTATTTATAACAACCTCTCTACAACCTGGCACATCAGTTGTAATTATTGGTAGTCCAGCAGCAGCAGCCTCAATAAGAGATTTTGGAAGCCCCTCACGATAGGATGGAAGACAGGCAATATGTGCATAATTATTAATTTCATTAATATTTGTTGAGTAGCCAAGCCATTTAATAACCCCTTCCTGATTCCAACCCGTTAAAACATCCTCAGAAATAGCTTTTGGATTTTCAAGATCTATACCTCCAACAAGAATAAAATTAACATCATTATTTTCTTTAATAATCCTTGCTGCTTCAACAAATTCACCTACTCCCTTGTCCCAAAGCATTCTTCCAACAAGAACAATAGATATTAAATCTGACTTCAGATTACTTGGTTTAATAATATTTATATCTACACCTGCACCTCTAATGACATTATATTTTTTTTTGTTAGTAATACCTTTTTTAATAAATAAATCCGCATCATCAAAATTTTCAAATATTAAATGAACTGATTGTGAAGAAAAAATGATCTTATATATAAAACATAATATATTTTGAAATAAAATGTGTATTTTTTTTTGTGAAATAAATAAAAAACCCAAACCTGTAATAGTATTTATAACTTTTAATTTAGGAAAAAATTTAGAAATAAGAGTTCCATATAGAACTGGCTTGATTGTCTCTTGACAAACTAAATTTGGTTTAGTTACTCTATAAATATTAAAGATATTAATTAACGTTTTGAATTCGCTGAAAATAAAAAAAGAACTTCTTGAAAATGGTACATCATGACAAATAAATCCAACTTTTTCTAAGTAGTCTCTGTTATTTTTTATATTAGATGCAACGTGAACCTCATATCCTTGATTTATTGCAGCCTTTGCAGTAGGGAGCCTGTGAGATATAAAAAAAGATGAATCATTCACTAGATATAAGATTTTCTTACTCATAAATTATTTTTTAGAAAATATAAAGGAAATTAATGATTTAGTAATGTAACTTATTATTAATTGTATTCTAAAAAAAAAGTGTTGTTTATTAAAAAATTTATAAAGTGAAAACATCCAAATTTTTTGTATAAAAATTTTTGAATTCGCAGGAGAAAGAGAATCACTTGATTTTCTATAATATAGCAAAGGTAAATTAATAAGATAACTGTAATCTATAACCTCATGAATTTGAAGCCATAGTAAATAATCCTCGATTGCAACATATTTTTTATCTTCATTAAATCTAAGGTTTTTTAATAACTTTTGATCAATTAATACTCCTGAAGTACCTAAAGTATTCTTTTTTAATAATTCATGAAATGAAATTTTAGTAAATTCAATATCATATTGAGTATATATTTTATCAACTAATATATTAGAATCAGTATAAAAAACTTTATTCTCACAAGCAACAAATTGGGCTTTATAATTTTTAACCACATTCATTTGAATAGATATTTTATCATTGTGCCAAATATCATCACTATCAATAAAAGCTAAATGGGATCCTAATGCCTCAGTTATGCCGACATTTCTTGGTAACGCTGGGCCACCACTATTTTGACTCAACTCTATTAATTTAATCCTATTATCTTCTTGCGCTCTTAGCTTAATTAAATCTAAAGAATTATCAGTCGAACCATTATCTACAATAATAATTTCTAGATTTGAATAGGACTGATTTGAAATAGAATCAATTGTTAAATTAATGTATTTAGCACTATTGTAATTAGGCAGAATTACAGATACTAGTGACTTTTGTTGCTCACCCCTCATAATATAAATATTTTATTAACCTCATAGCCTAAAGGATTTTTCATTTTTCTTGGCGGATGACAAGTTCATTCATGATGAAGTCTTGATTTAAGATCTGATAAGTAAATTTAATCATATCTAGAGGGTAAATAAGATCTAATTCTATATTCGCTGAATTTCTTCCATGAATTAAATTTCTATTTTCACTCAATTCATACTTTAATAGCGCTCCTGACTCATCAGTAATATTTAAAATTTTAATTGAAAATGGAGATATATTCTCTATAGCTAAAATATTTGAATTTTTTTTCAAAGAAAAAAGATCTGATTTTAATAGGTCGACATATTTAAGGTCATAGTCTTTGTTGTATACCATCTGACTAACTGTATCTAATTTAACATTATAGAGTCTGTACTTTAGATTAGCTAAATCAAAATTTGGAACATAATAAAATTCATCCTGTAACTCAGAAGAAAGCTTATTATCAAGCTGATAAAGTGAAGTATTGGATTCTAAATAATCAGAGACCTCATCAAGAGTTCTAATATAGGCTTCTAGGATTAATTCGTCAGACATTAATAACCTAGAAAACTGCTCTTTTTCAGTACTTCGATCTTCATTATGCTCACGATAACTCATACTAGCATCAAAGGCAATAGGCTCCATTTTTCCTGTTTCAGGATTTAAATAAAATCGCAAGTTGTGCCAAAATAGTGCATGTCTAGCGCCCCAAATATCTACAATTGCAAGATATCTTCCAATTTTTTCTATATCAAAAACATCAGATGGGGCAATATTTGATTTCTTTAAACTTGATAAAAGTTTTTTTCCTTTAGTAAATTCTTTTGATAGGTATGGATCTTTAAAAACTGCTTTTTTATCAAATGGAATAATTTCATTATTATAAAAATTTTCATATAAAACTGAAGCATCTTGAACCCGTGCATTCCATAGTAAATCTTCACTAAATTTAAAAATAACACCCTCAGGTTTATTATTATTCTCGAGCATTTGCTCAGAAAAATGCTCCTCAAGAGCCATGACTCCTATACTATGATTATTTATTACAACTAAGACAAAAAAATGTCTTGGAGTGATAATTTCAAAATCTTTTAGCATAGAGTAAAATAATCGCTCTGATTGAAACTCTCTTTGCTTAGGGTGCTGAATTGAAAATTCCTCCATCCCCAAAAACAACTCATCTTCCATTTGAATTCTAAATGACCATTTATCCTTATGCTTTAAATGTGCAGTCCAATCACCTTTGAGTCTAATACTTATATCTAACTTATTGTCATCATAAAGAATCTTTCCAGGCACAGAGTCATCACCAGTTTTTATTAAAATACCATCTAATAATGCCTGCTCTCTCTTCTGGATAATTTTATCAAATTCTCCATCTTGAATTTCAATTACAACTATTGGAATAGTTAATCTGTCATCAAAATTAACCCATTCAGAAAAATAAGTTTTTAACGCACTTATATGACTTGTTGATTGCCCAAAAGCACCATAACCAAGCATAGTTACTTTTTCTTTGACAAGAGACTTAACATTAATACCAAAAATTACAAGCGAAGTAGCAAGAATGGCAAAAGACAAAAATATTAAAAATCTTAAATATAAACCATTAATCCTTGGTTTATTTCTTATATTAAATTTCTGATCTTTCATAAGCAATAATTATGTTGATAAGTTTATAAACATCATATGCAGAGTAAAAAACTATAAATTCCTAGAACAAGATAATGAATAACGGTTAACACTTGGCGAGAGATTACTAATTGGCTCAACTACCCAGCCAAATTTTTCTAATTCAGAAATTAAAAAATACTTATTATACTTATTCCAAATAAAACCTTTATTAGGCAAAATTCGAATTATGCACTCTTTAATTAAAAATAATAAATATATAATAAAAAAATGATTTTTCATAGCATAATATAAATTATGCATAGCATCTTCATATGGATTATATTCATCTGGTATAACATCTGAAATTATCATCCTATTCGCTTGAGTCTCAATAGATGCGAAGCGAACTAACTCTTTTAACTCATCTAAGTTAATATATTGCAAAACACTGTTAATTAAAATAAAAGTAGTATTTTGATTAGTATTTAATTCAGTTGAACAACTAACATTCTCATATTTAAGCATATTCTTAATACAAACAATATTCATACTTTCAGAATTATCATAAGCTAATACACTTTGAACTTGGTCAGAAATAAAGCCAGCAATCACTCCAGTTCCAGCTCCATAATCTAAAACAATATCATCAGCTCTCAGAATATTAAGTTCGGCTAGAGCCTTATAATAATAGTCCGACCATTTTTCTAAAATCTTAAGATTAATAAAACTATTTGAATTCCAATACTCACTCCAACTCATAATATTCTAATCATTATGAAGTGAAGATTGGGCTATCATATCGATAATATATCGTGGTCTATCTATTACTTGATGGTGAACTTTTGAAATATATTCTCCAATAAAACCTATGGAAATAAGCTGGATTGCTCCTAAAAAATAAATAGACAGCATCAATTCAGTCCAACCTGGAACTACATTACCACTATACCAATTCCATAAAACTTTTAAAGACATAACTATGCTAACCACAAGAACAAAAAAACCTGTTAAAAAAATCATCCTTAACGGAACTGTACTAAATGATGTAATGCCTGAAATTGCCAATGAAATCATTTTTAGTGCTGTGTATTTAGAGTCTCCCAAGTAGCGTTTATCTTGATCAAATCTAATAACTTCAGAAGTAAAACCCATAGATGGAAAAATACCTCTAAGAAACAACTGATGCTCTTTGTAGTCCAAAAGCGCTGTGAGAGATTTTTTTCCATGAAGCCTGAAATCTGCATGATTTGCAATTACATTAACACCCATAAGATTCAATAACTTATAGAATAGGCTACTCATTAACTGCTTACTTCTCTTCTCACCCACCCTCTTGTTTCTTACAGCATATACCAACTCAATACCACTGGTATACTTTTCAACCATACTTTCAATTATCAGGAAATCTTGCTGTAGATCAGCATCAATAGATACCGCGCAATCTGCTACTTTTTGGGAATACACTAAACCAGCAAGAAGAGCATTTTGATGGCCAAAATTTTTACTTAGTTTTAAAGAAACAACATTTTTATAGTTAAAGATAATTTTCTCTAAGAGCTCCCAAGTATTGTCTTTACTGCCATCATCAATAAAAATGATTATAGAATCAGGGTGAATCACCCCTTTCTCAACTAACTTAGTTTTATATAAAAAAAGTTTTTGAAAAGTGCTATTAATTACTTCTTGCTCATTAAAACATGGAATTACAAGAGCTAAAATAGGTTGATTAATCATTATGGCTTCCTATGTTTTTAATCTCAAAAGATAGAATATTTTTTATGCGATTTAAATTTTTATTAGAATTGGATAACTGATTAAAAATCATCTTAAAAGCCCTCAAATTATCAATAGTAAAAGATCCATAATTTAAATATACAATATACTCAGGATGTGATGGCGCCCAATCACTAATTCCATAAACTTTGTCTTTCTTGTATTTTAAATACTCAGGCAAATCTAACATAGGATTTTCATCTGCTAATTTATCTTCTTTTCCAAATTTTTGTTTAAAAATACCTGTATAGCCCATAAAACCTTTGGATCTATTTAAGGCATTTAAATTTTTAGTATTATCAACAATAATGAAAGTAGAACTACTCATTAGTTCGTTACTATTCATAACATTTTCAATAAATGACTCTTGTTTGTACCAATCAATAATATATGAAAAATATATATTCACATTAAAAATAATAAAAATAGCAATTGGAAGCAATAATAATTGCTTTTTTATAAAGACATTATTAATTTTAATTAGGACAAATGATATAGCGCTAAAAAGAAGAAATGATGCTCCAACTGGTAATAAAATCTGGTGTCTTGAATTCCAGTTAGTTAAAGATGGAGTCTTACCGACTAAGATGTATGCTACCATTCCAAGAAAAAGAAATACAATAGAAAAAATAAGTATTTTTTTTAAGTTATTACTTAATAAAAAAGTAGACTTAAAAACTAATTCATTAAAAATTTGTAATTTATTTAAAATATATAAGATCAATAATACTAATGATAAATTTGAAACTGCATAGCTAAATGATAAATTTATAGGCAAAACAATAGAACCATAAATACCCTCTAAAAATCTAAGTGGCATTGCCATAACTCGACCAAAATTTATTTGATTATAATTATTATCATACATGCCTCCAGGCTCAAGATACATGAGCTTAACAACCACATAAGCAATAGGAACTACAAATAGCATTTTATTTGAAAATAAAAAGCTCCTAACATTATTAAAATTAAAAGAGTAGCGATAAAAAACAAATTTATGTGCAACAATAACTGGCACTAAGAATACTAAAGAGGCCATAAATAAAGACAAAAATAAGAAAATCGATGATATAAAAACTTCTACATAGGACTTATTATTTTTTAAAATCATGAAATAAGCTATTGCAAAAAGAACCAAACAAATCGCATATGGAACATTCATTATTGTTATTCTTGCAAAATTTACAGGAAAAGTTATGAAATACAAAGTTAATATTAAAGCATAACTAGACAATAGATGGGTATACCTACTTAATACTCGATAGAAAAAAATTCCCACTATCAAATAGGCAATAAAGGTAATAAGTCTTGATAAAGAAACTAAAGTTCCTGTACTTTTAATTAAAGAAAAAACGTAGCCATACCAGTAGTTTCCATTATCTTTAAACATTTGAATTAATTGATCATTAGAGGAATTATTTATTACCCATCCATCCCAAAAAAGGCCATTATTTAATAAAATTGCGAAAAATGTCACAAAATAGACTGCTGAAATTATAAAAAAATCTCTGTATTTACTATAATATATCATCAATATTATTTAAGGTTATATTCTCATTTAGTCGATTTTTCGATGTATAGAAATCTGAAAGTGAAGGGGAATTCTCCCAAAAAATATGCTCATTAATATCTGCAATACCAGGATGCAAAACTGTTTCTATATAATCATTTTTTTCTAATTTTTTTTGAATTTTTTTTATAGAGCTAAGAATTAATTTTTTTGACATTCTTCCACTAAAAAGGACGCCAATAAAATACTTATTTGTAGATAAATTATTTTTTTTAACTTTTCTTAAATTGATATAAGTAAATAAATTAAGTAGTATATGCTTAATAATACCCACATAAAAATTAAATTTAAATAAGTTTTTTTTTGGAAAACTTAGGTCAAAAAACTCATGTGTAGTCCTTATATTCTTTATATCATGCTTTAAACATATCTCTATAAAAATATCGAAAATAAAAGGAATCATATGGATATGATTATGACTATCAATTGAATTAATTTTATGAGAACCATCTAAGATAAAAATTAATTTATTCAGTTGAGATTCTGTTTCTTTATAAATTTGACTTTTAATTAATTGACGTTTTTTTCCGAAACTAAAATAGTAGATAAAAAGATAGAATATAAAAGACTCTCTAAAGTACCCTTTATCATTAACAATGTTACTTAGAGATTTTTTATCAGAAACAGGCTTATTTTCAAAAATATTTATATGAGAAGCAATTCTGATTTCTTTATCTAAAGTATATTCAAAATCTTCATATCCATTAACTATAATACTTATACTATTAATTTTGCCATCATCAATTAACTGATCAAGCGACTTTGATATACCCTTAGTTAGTCCATAGTCATCTGCATGTATATAAATATTGCGCTTACTTTTCATCGAAATCTCTTAGTTTTAAAGTTAAGAAAAAAACTATAGCATAAATTCCCATGCAAAGAAATTGGGAAAAATAAACATCTAAACTCATTAGGTCAATTAATAACCATAAGGTTATTAAATTTGCAGTATATGCAAAGATAAATGCAAGAACAAAACTAACAAAATGCATAGAAGTTATTTTTTTTACAGAGAACACATAGGCCTTATTCAAGAAAAAAGACTGAATCACTCCATAAATATATCCAATTAAATTGCTTAAATATGGATCAAATTTTAAATAAAGCAATACGTAAACTATTGCTAGAGAGCACATTGTATTTATAACACCGACCTTTAGATATTTTACAAATTGGAAGCTCAGTAAGTGCGATATTATTGAAGTCATAAAGAATAGGCCTTAGAGCAAAGTTTAGTTATATCAGGGTTATGAGAAATAATAATTGACGTATATTGACTATCAGTTGAAGTTATATCTTCAAATATTTTTGTTTCCAAAGCCTTGTCTAGTGAAGATGTAGCTTCATCAAAAACCATAACATCTTTGTGATGAAAAAATGCACGCGCCAATCCAACTCTTTGCCCTTGACCGCCAGAAATTCTTCCTCCCACCTCACCAATTAAAGTTTCGATCCCATCCTCAAAGTTATTTAACGCCTCATCTAAGTTTGAGCGCACTAGAGATTTTTTAAATAAATCAACATTACTCGATGTCAATTTTTCACCAAATAAAATATTATTTTTAATGGAATCATTCATTAAGAGTAATTTTTGGGGAATGTAAGCAAAAAAATTAAGATGAGACTCATCATTATAATTTAAGGGCTTCTCATTTATTAATACTACCCCCTCACTGGGACGTAATAAACCTAAAAGAATTTTAATAAGAGTAGATTTTCCAACTCCAGATTTACCTGATATACAAAAACTATCTCCTTTATTAATTCGTAAACTAATATTTTTTAGAATTTGTGTATTATTATATGAAAAAGAAACATTTCTTAACTCTATAGATTGAAAGTCTGTTGTGTTTTTTTGAGTTGGCTCTATGCTTGAACTTTCTTTGACATCTTTAGTATTAAATTCTTCATAAAGTTCACTTAAAACATAGCTAGAAAATCTCATAGAATTAATAGAGACAATCATTTGGTTAGCTGTCGGGATAACTCTAATTGCAGCTACTGCAAAGATACTAAGTGTCGCAAAAACCTCATCAGACTTAGAGTTAGAAAAAAGAGAAATTAATATAATCGATACTACAAAAGCTACCATTAAAAACTCTAAAGCAAACTTTGGAATAATCTTAAGTGAAAGATATTTTTTCATTGAATCAGCATATTTCATAGTATTTTTAGAAAGTATCTGCATCATAATAAACTCTTTCCTATACACCTTCAATTCTTGTTTCCCACCAACAGAATCTCGAACAATAGAAATAATATTTTGTGATGTTTTAGTAACCATCTCACCATAAATTCTTATCTTTCCTTTAACAAAAAAATCATATAAAAAATAAGCAAACATAAAAATAAAAATAAGACTCAATGTGTAATCCAAGCTTGCATTGAAAAGTAGAATTAAAATTACAATAATGACAATTGAATCTGATAGTAAGCGCAAAGACTGAAGAAGCGTGTCGCCAGCAAATAATTTTGAGTGATTATTTATCAAGTTAACTTGTTTAGATGAATCTTTGTCTTCTTGGACATAGTAACTTGTTGAAAAGTATTTATTTAATAAATTCATTTTTATATCTTTTTCAACATTTGTCGAAAATATAATAATTTTTCGCTGAACCCAAAATGCAGTAATTCCTTTACATAGAAATATAAATATAAGTATAAAACCTATGGCATATACTGATAATTCTTTGTAATTAAATAAATCAAAATTAAAACTATTATTGCTTACTTCACCCGCGCTACTTAGAGCTAAAGAAATAAATGGACCCATAAGCCCAATACCAATAAAATCCAACAACCCAGACAAGATAAATAACACAACAAGCTTAAAGAACTTTCCATAATAATCTCTAACTAAAAATGAATACTGAACTAAATAATTTTTCATGAAGACTAGAAAACCCCTAATTACGTAATATATTTATCAAAAAATTAATAGAGCAACTATTAATATTAAGTTTATGGATATTTTCTGGATAACAAATAGCCAAATATCAGTTGCCCAGGTATTGCAAAAATAGTATGATAATGTAAAGTTGAAATAACAAGAAATAAAATTGGAAAAAAATTAATTTTACTAGAATTTAACAAAATAATACAGACATAGAAAAAAACTCCAAACAACCCAAACCATTGAAATAAATATAGCCAGTAAAAATCTCCGCCTATTGCATGCTCTATAGCTCTATTTTGACCAGAAAAAATCTCAACATAATCTAAACTTTTCACCACATCGAAAAGGTTACCTATAAGGTCCAATAATATGTATTGATAATATACATAATCGACCTTTTGTAAATTGGAACCATAAGAATATATATACAAAGTCACTAAACACAAGAATGATATTTTTTTGACTCTTGAAAAAAAAAGTAGGTACAGACTAAGCAAAATATATCCAACACCGGAATATAACGAAATTACAGCTATCATCGCTAGAAAAGAAATAAGAAAGGTATCTTTCTTCAGCCTATTTAAATATAACAACAGTGAAATAAGTAGACTCGATGTTATAGAAGAATTTCCACCAAAACCTAACGGCCTTAAATAAGTAAAGCTATCAAAAATTAACCCCCCCCTACTTATTCCGTGCAGTAAAGTGTCCTCAGCACTTAATGGCCAATTAGGCAACATAGAAGGGTTAATAATCGTATTAACTGCTACAGCTTCCAAAATTGTAAGAATACTTAGAGTTAATAAAATATTTTTAATATTTAATCTTACATTGCTTATACGAAAATATATGTAAAAAAAATAACTTCCAAAATAAAATAATATTAAATAACCAGAAAATAGAAAACTATACTTTAGGAGCAAAAGAAAGGTCAAATAAATAATTGGAATCAAAAGAAGAAAGTATTGACTGATATTATCAAATACAAAAGTCTTTGGTCTATTAAATAATAAAGGGCGAATAATAATGAACGGGAATACAATTAATGCAACTGCACTAAAGTAATAGTATGCAAATGCAAGGTTAACAATCTTAAACATATGTTATCTTATTAATTTCAGAAGTAAGTATTAATAATCTTAACTTATTTATCAAAATAATTAAGAGTATCGTTGAGAATTTCAGCTTGCTTAATAGATTCAGAAATATTTACATAATTTGTTTTAAATTGTTTTAATTTTGGCTGAATACTTTCAGCAATTGGACATAAACCTTGCTCATATCTTTCCTTAATAAATTGACTTCTTTGTAAAAACATCCTATCTCTAAAAAGAGGCTCTAAATAAGTAAGCTGCCATGCACCATAATATTTATCTCCCCCATTAGCCAAATACACCTCTCTAAACTTATCCCAAGTTACATGATTGGTATTTAACTTACATCCGAAAGCCCAGTAGGAGGACTCATAATCACTTTCAATTTTTTGAGGCATAAACCATTCAAAACCTTTCACAGCATTTTCAAATATTTTTCCAGTTTTTTTTCTATTACTAACTAGCTCTTCAACTCTCTCAGTTTGAGCCAAAGCAACTGCACAGTTAAGTTCACTCATTCTATAGTTCCAACCAATAAAATCATGCCTCTCAAAAGAATGATGTTGAATTTCGTCCTTACTAATTCTAGCTTTTTTTGCACCAATATTTTTATACCCTAGCCCTGTAACTTTTCTAATTTTTAAAGCTAAATTTTCATCATTAGTTGTAATAATCCCACCTTCACCGGCAGAAAGATGTTTTGAGCTTTGAAAACTAAAACTTGCTGCATGACCAAGAGTTCCAACAAGCCTACCCTTATAATAAGACAAAAATGCTTGCGCGTTATCCTCAATCACAACAAGGTTATATTTATTTGCTAGACTCATAATTGGGTCCATATCTGGAGAAAGGCCATACAATGCAACAGTAATTATAGCTTTCGTATTCTCAGTAATTTTTTCTTCAATTTTTGTTACGTCAATAACAAAAGAATCTTCATCAACATCAACAAATACTGGGGTAGCATTTGAATGCAAGACTGCTAAACTAGTTGCAGACATAGTCAATGGAGGGACAATAACTTCGTCACCTACTGAAACACCAATTGCTTCAAGTACAGAATGCAAAGTGGCAGTTCCATTAACATGACTTATTGAGAATTTAGATTGAAATTTTTTTGAAAATTCTTTTTCAAATTTAGTCATATAAACGCTTCCTAAGGATGACCTAAATCCACTATCTAAAACATCTAAAACATATTTTTTTTCAAGCTCACCAATTCTTTTCATTTTTCTTTTCCATATTAATAGATTTAATATAACCTTCATTCCTTTGTATCTTCTTTTGTATATTATTTAGTTCAGGATATTGTTGCAATAAAGATAATATGTCCTGCATTGAGAAAACTCCTTCTTTATCTTTAAAAAAATTATAGACAGCTCTTACAAAATCTAAATCTTCGGAATAATCAATAGTCCATCTATGTTTACTCAAATTCTCTGTATTTTCAAAATTATATATAGAAAATAATTTTTTATTTTTCCAAATATATGGCGTCACATGTTCTTTTTCAGAAGATAATTTAGCCCCATAAAACGCCTTCTTTAGTGCAGAAAAAGTAAATACTTCTACATCAATCCCCTCTGGAAAAGTTGGAGTTATAGTGTTACTAACATAGTCAAACTTTCCTTTTAATAGTAATTTAATTGCATAATCAATAATATCTGGATCCTTGAAGGGGTCGTCTGCAGTTATGCGCACAATTATATCTGCTCTATGGATCTCTGCACATCTATAAAAACGTTCTAAAACATTATTTTCACTTCCACGGCAACATAAGATCTTATTATCATTACACCAGTTTAAGATATTAATGTCTAAATCATTCTCTGAAGTTGCAATAACAATATTATCAATATATTGTGATTGTCTAACTCGATCCAAAACTCTTTCTATCAGGGGTTTACCAGAAATATCTGCAAAAACTTTATTGCTTAAACGAGAAGAATCGACTCTAGCCTGGACAATACTTAAAATTTCCTGATTCATAATAAAAAGTCAGTAATAAAAATATTATGCATATTATTAAAGATGACTCCAATTTGCTGGATTAATTAATAATTGATCATCTATTTTTAAATTATCTGGGATCTTTATAGATTTAATTAATTTTAAATTTGCAATTTCTTTGAGTTGCTGTTCAGTTTCTACACCTATAATAATTTTTGATATTTCATCAAAAGAAAAAGCATATGAAAAACAGGCTTCAATTGGAGTTATTTTTAAGTCATTTAACCACTCTTCCCAGCTATTCCATAAATTCTTCCATTTATTAAACCTTAATAATCGAACTGAGGGGTCCATTAACAGTAATCCTTGAAGAAAAACAGATCTTACATGCAACTCCACATTAGATTTATATAAGTCTCTCATTAACCCAGATTTTACCAGTCGATCATCAATGATATTGAATGGCGCCTGGATTATATCAAGATCATAGTAGTTCATAAGCTGTGTAATTTCATCCGGGTGATAAACTGAAGCACCAATTTTATTAATCAATCCATTTTTTTTTGCTTCTAACAAAACCCTATAAATATTTTCCCCATTAGGGCTCAATAGATCCGAAGCATTAAGGCTAAGAAAACCATATAAAGATTGTTTATTAAGTCTAACTAGTGATTCATTAATATGTTTTAAAATAAAACCTTGAGTCTGTTGATTTTTCAAAACGCCAGAAGGCAATTTTGAAATAATATTAAAGTTGCTGACGCCTACTTCTCCAAGGTTTTTTTCACTCGAACCATACGAAATTGCTGTATCAATTAAGGAAATATCCAGCTTATTTGCTAAATTCAAAATTCTTGATATTTCATTAATCGACGTTTGGCCTGAATTATTTGAAATACCATAATCCATTCCAAATTGAACTGTTCCTAATGCTAACTTATTAAAGTTCATTGAAATCTTCTTATAGATGAATATATTGCTTTTAAGATTTTATAGTTTCCACTTAATATGCTTCCATACCTAGAGTCTCCTTCACGACTATTAATAGGAATTTCAATTTGAGTAAATATACAGTTATTTTGGACAGAAAAAAAAGCCAACTCTGTTCCAACAGATTTATGTTTATCAAAGAATCCCATATCTCTATATAACTTTATCTTATAAGCCTTCATGCCACAGCATGGATCTTTAATTCCAAACTTAAAATTACTATAATAAGAAAATATATACTCAGAAATTCTAAAAAATTTATGTCTGACCCCTAGCACCATATCATTTCCTTCCAATATAGCCTCAATAAATAAATCGATTAATGTTGGATCATGCTGACCATCAGCATCAAGAGTAATAACGATCCCAAATCCCATATCCTTTGCAGTCTCAAATCCTGTGTTCAGGGCACTCTCATAGCCTTGATTCATTTGATGTGATACAACTATAGCTCCATTCTTTGAAGCTATATTTGAGGTGTTGTCTGAGGAGCAATCATCGATAACGATTGGCTGGCAATATTTTAAAGTTTGTATAACAACAGCTCCAATAGTTGCCTCTTCATTAAAGGCTGGAATTACAACACAGAATTCAGATCGCTCCATTTTATATAGTCACCTTGAGAAATATTATTTATTAATTTTTTACCTAGAATTTTAGAAATTTCATTTGGAGGCAAAGCATCTTCAGGGCACGGCCTTAAGACCTCTAGATCGTCTAATTTTAAAATAGCACCCTTTAGAAGCCCTAACTTAACTCGTATTGATCTTCTTTGAAGCACCACAGTATCTATTTCATTATCTTCAACTTTTTTATCACTCAATCCTAAAGCATTCTCTAACTCTCTAGACCTATCGACCATTTCTTTCCATGTTGAAGGGTTCATTGAAAATTTATGATCTGGTCCCACTCTAGAAGTGTCATCAGTAAAATGTTTTTCAATCATTTTTGCACCTAATGCAATTGACCCAAGAACTGTTGCATGACCAGGAGTATGATCACTTAAACCCAAAATTAGTCCTGGGTACATTTTCGAGTAAGCTTTTAAAACATTCAAATGTATATATTTAAAGTTCTCCAAACTTGCAGTATAGTTTGTATTACATTGCATTAAGCATAATTGAGGATTAACTTTAAGGCCTTCAGAAACAGCCATTTCCACATCTTTAATAGTTGATGCACCAGTTGCAATGATATAAGGCTTTTGTTTACTTGCAATATAATTTATCATTTCTAGCCAAGAAATATCACCAGAGCCAATCTTATATGCAGGGACATATGGATCAATATAATCAACTAAATCAAAATCATAAGGACTTGTAAAAAAAGTAACACCTGCGCTATTACAAGTTTCTTTCAATTCCTCTGTCCAATCAAGACTAACAGAGGCATCTTTATAAACCTCAAAAACTGATTTTTTCCATTTTGACTGATGAGATTGCTGTATTCCAAGACTTTGAAAGCCTTTATCACTTACAATGCTTGCTGCCTTAAAGTGCTGAAATTTGATAGCATCGGCTCCGGCTTCTGCAGCAAGGCATATTAAGTCTTTTGCTCGCTCAATATCTCCATCATGATTCGCCGCGACATCTGCTATAAAATAAACTGGATGGTCTTGTCCAATTAAATTCTTACCAATTCGTATTTCTGAGTTATAGATCACTATAGTACTCCTCTACTGAAAGTTTAATTTCATCTACCAATATAGGCATTTTATCTTGGAGTAAGCTCTCAACTTTTCCTACATCCATTCGCATATCTTTAGGTCTAATTGTTTTAATATGTTCAACTTGATTTAAATTAACTGACTGAATTTTTGAAGTTGGAATTTTAAGCTCCTCAGCAAAAATATTTGCAAATTCAGCCTTACTCAACCCTAATCTTGACCCCAAGTTAAAAACACCCTGTGGCTTATGATAAGATATTTTATTTATATACTTTGCTAAAGTATTCATACTCAGTGGATTAAAGTAAACATCCTTGAATACGTTAATATTGTCCCCATCCATTAGCTTTTGAAAAAGCCAATCAGTAAAACTTAATTTTTCTTTTATTTTACTTTTTCCAAAAAAATTAGTCCTTAATGAGCAACCTTTAATTTGATTAACCACAAGCTCACCAGAGTACTTTGAAAAAGCATAATAATTTAAAATATGTATGTCCTTTTCTAAAGAAACTCCAACATTATCATATACATGATCAGTTGAAATATTTATCAAAAAACTAGAAGGACTAATTCGCTTAATAGAATTAACAATATTTTCTAATGGCTTCACATTTCCTAAATATGCTAAATTTGGATCTTCACACATATCAACATCTGCCAGAGCAGCCAAATTTAAAATAATTTTAGGACTAGAGTTTGCAAATAGGTTATCAACTTCAAGTGTACTCCTAAGATCAGCATTTAAGTTTCCAGACCCCAATCTAGTATGGAGAATAACTGAATCATGATGTTGAGATAATATAGGTGAAACCGAACTCCCTAATAGACCATTAGATCCTAGAATTAGATAATCATTCATAAGGTTTTTATATTATGGTTTTGTAAGATTATAAATCATAATCAACTAAAACTGATCAATTGACCTAAGATAAGTCTTTGAAACATCATTGGAGATAGATAAATCATCAGATACGTAGCAAGATTTTTTTTTCTTTAAAACAAATAAATACTCATAAAATGAATCTGGAATTTTGTCTTCAAATAAATTAGAGCCTAGATCTCCTCTTCTTAAAAAATACTTTGAATTTATCAATTCAAAACCAAAAGAACCTATATTTTTTAACAAAACCTTAACATCAGTAAAATAATTTGGATGCCCCTTTGATTTTGCCCCTAATTCAGCCTCCATGGCATCACAATCATCATCATCATAGTTATCATTTTTTCCTGTAATAAGAATTCTCGCATCTATTTTTGAAATTCGATTAATTTCAGCAAGCGCATCTTGCTGATACATTGCATCAAATGCTGCAAAACAAACAACAACATCATATGTATTATCTTCTGATGGTAAATTCTCACTAGGAGAAACATAAAATACTATATTATCTTTTATTACTGAACTTTTAGCAGCATTAATCATTTCAACTGAAATATCAACTGCGGTAACTTTTTTAGCTAAACTGCTCAAAAGAGGGAGGCTTCTTCCAAAGCCACATCCAAGCTCTAAAACATTATCATTCTTATTAATTTTTAAAAAAGATATCGCATTATCATAAATTTCATCTGATGTTGTTATTTTATCTCCATCAACAATTTTAGAATCCTTTATAGAGTTATCATTTGCCTCTTTGACTCTTTCTTTCCAGTATTTAACATAGCTTTCATTCCAATATTTTGCTCGTTGAGTAGCGTTTACATTATTATCATTTTTCATTATATAAAAGATTAAAGTTTAAAAATAAGATTAAATATATCCAAAAAATTTATGAATTACTGTTAAAAGTATTTATTTGATCAAGATTTAAAAAATGAGTGTTATTACCAGAACTATACTCAGATCCAGCTTTTACTTTCAAACCAACCTCATTTAGCATATTAGAACTAAAGTCATTCTTAGCATAATCATTAAAAGTAATACTTGGTGCAATTACAAAATGATCTTCATATTCAAAGGTTAAATGCGAATCATCAGCTGGGCACATTATTTCATGAATTTTTTCACCAGGCCTAATCCCAATTATTTTATGAGGAAGTTCAGGAGCCATAGCAACTGCAAGATCAGTAATTTTCACAGAAGGAATCTTAGGAACGAAAACTTCTCCACCTTGCATCCTAAAAAAGTTTTCAATAACAAAATCAACACCTTGTTGAAGAGTTATCCAAAATCGAGTCATTTCAATATGTGTAATTGGAAGCTCCTTACTATTATTTTTAATAAGATTATTGAAAAAAGGTACAACAGAACCCCTAGAACCTACAACATTTCCATATCTAACAACTGAAAATCTTGTTCTTTGATCTCCAACCATATTATTTGCTGAAACAAATAGTTTATCTGAAACTAACTTAGTCGCGCCATATAAGTTAATAGGATTTGCAGCTTTATCAGTTGATAATGCGATAACTTTTTCAACATTACATTGAATTGCTGCTTTAATTATGTTTTCAGCACCATGAATATTAGTTTTAATACATTCCATTGGATTATATTCTGCTGCTGGAACCTGCTTTAATGCTGCAGCATGAATTACAAAGTCAACTCCATTCATTGCCTGAATAGTTCTCTCTAAATCTCTTACATCTCCAATAAAATAGCGCATACAGGGATGATCAAATACTTGCTGCATTTCAAATTGTTTTAGCTCATCTCTTGAGTAAATAATAATTTTTTAGGTTTAAATTTTTCTATCAAGACTTGCACATATTTTTGACCAAAAGAACCAGTGCCGCCAGTTATTAAAATTGTCTTATTATCAAACATTAAATAAATCCTTTTTTATTAAACAAAAATAATATGCTTATCTCACCAGTTATTATTGGAAACAACACAAAAATTTCCAAACTTATCAGCGCTAGCTGCCGCAATTACAGAAACTGCAGATCTTGAAATAGTATTAAAATCAAGGGTATATGAAAAAATTTTACCAGGATCTATAACATCAAAATTATCATGCAAATAATTTCCACTAACTGTTTTTATAGCAAGGTAAGGCTGTGGTCCAAATATTTTTCCCGACAATACCTCTACAATAAATTTTAAACCATCCATATAGCAATTTAATTCTAATGTTTCTTGAACTTTTAGTTCGCCATAAGTTGTTAATTTTTTTGCAGCTTGATTGGCACCTGCAAATTTTATTTTTACATCTGGAAAGTTCTTTTTGGCGCTAGCTAAAATTTCTCTAATATATTCTACATCTGGCCTAAGATCTCTCCAATCATGATTTGCAAAAGACAAAATTGAAACACCATTTTGTTTTGCATCATTTAGTGCTTCAATTACATGCTTTTCTTTTATATTTTTAAATCTAGTTCCGACATTTAAACATCTAAAAATTACCCTTCTGCAGCTACCTTTAATTTGATAATCATCATGATGAGGATGATAGCCAGTCCATTTTTTGCTTGCCCTACGCCAATCACCAAATCTTTCTGTCTTCAAATCTGGTTGACCATCTTCAAGATCATATGAATTGTTTGCATAATCAAAAGGAATCCACTGCTCAAGAAATAGATGAATATCAGCCCTTTCAGTATGAAACCCTGGCCGGTTAACAGTTGGAAACCATTTTTCATTAATAATTCTTCTACAAAGTATTTCGTTGAGAATATCAAATGAATTAACATAGTTTGTGGCACATTTTAGAGGATTTCTATCAAAAGAAAGTGGGTGATAGTGCCAATTTAACTCATCTTTAACGCTCTTATTTTGATCTATAATTTTTTTATAAAACCTATATACATTTCCAAATCCAAGATCTTTCCTTCTTGGATTATCTAGATAGCCAGCATGATCCATACAATGCCAACTATAAACCCAGCCATTATCAAAGTCATCCTTCATCTGATTCCTATACTCTGAAGACATGCAATCATCCAACATTTCTCGAATTTCAGCCCACGATTCGTTATATTTTAATAATTTCTTCGACACTACTCTCGCAACCTCATCTTCAAGGCCTTTCAGATCTATTTCTTTGTTTTGGAGTTTTCGTAAATTCGGTATAGTAGGCTCCAAATTTAATCCAAAAATTTGCTTTAATCTATGAAAAGTATCATCTAAATCTTCTGTCATTGGGCCCTCTGTATCAATACAGTGAACCACATACATTATAGGTAAAGAGTCAACTACCTCTTCATCGAGCTGTTCTTTAATTACCATAACCCCCAGCCCCCATCTACAATAATATTTTGGCCTGTAACATATTCTGACAGATCGCTTGATAAATAAGCTATAGCGCCTTTAAAATCTTCTTCTTTAGCCATTCTTTTTAATGGAGTTCTACTTTCATATTTCTCAACAAAAATACTAGGCTGGCCTCTATAAATACCTCCAGGTGATATTGCATTCACTCTAATTTCAGGCGCTAAAGTTGTGGCTAACCATTTGGTAAATTGAATAAGCCCACCTTTTGAGGCAGAGTAAGCAGCTGGATTTCCCATATCTGTTCCTTTATATAGAGAATAATTTGGGGCATTAACGCCATAAATTGAAGCAATATTAATAATTGAACCATTCACACTATTTTGTAAATTAGGAAATAGACCTTTTGATAAATCAAAAGTAGCAGTCAAATTAACTTCAAATGCACGACGCCAGGTTTCTACAGTTTGATTTTTAAAGTCTGTAGACCATCCATCTAACTGAGAATCACCTACAAAAGCGGCATTATTAAACAGAATATCTAGCTGACCATATGAGTTAATCTTATTAATAAGATTTTTTCTTTCAGATTCACTTTCCAAGTCACAATTAAAGCAACTAACTGAAACATCCCAATTATCTTGAATGTTTTTTAAAATAGAAGAATAATCAGTATTTGGCCTATCCACAAGTAATAAATCACCGCCAAGCTCTGCAACTGTATTTGCAATTTCTTGCCCCAAAGAGCCTGCCGCACCTGTAATAAGGGCTGTTCGACCTCTTAAACTTATTAAATCAAAAACTTTTTTCACTGGTCATCCTCCTTTGATTTTGAATGTAGGAACTCAGCAATCTCAAAATCTAGCATTGTATCAATATCTATAGCCCTTTCAGGAGGTATGTTAACACTTCTTACCCTACCATCAAAAATTCCACTACTTTCTCTAACAAATTTTGGCTTCACTATATATGCTACAGTAGTCATATCAAAAACTTCTGGGACATCTTGTCGACGCGAAATATTTTTTTCAGGAGGTATGACCAAAGATGCAAAGCCTTGGTGATTTTTTTTAATCATATTGTAATATGGGCTTCTACTTGAATTACTTACTGTAATAACAATATCAATATCTCCTTTTTGGAACTCTTCAATACAATTAATAACATCTTGAGCACTTCGCAAAGGTGCAGTTGGAGGGATTACTATTAAACCATCAATTCTTTGATTAGTTGATTCAATATAATCAAGTGCATGCCTCCAAACCAACCATTCTGAACTATCATCTTCAGCAAGCTCTGAAGGTCTAATAAAGGGGGCCTCAGCACCAAATTCTACAGCTATTTTTGCAATTTCTAATGAATCAGTCGAAACAATAACTTTTGAAATGCAATCTATACTTTTTGCAGTTTTAATTGACCAAGCAATTAGTGGAATACCTCCAAGGTATTTAATATTTTTCCTAGGAACACCTTTAGAGTTTGCTCTGGCACAAATAAGCGCTATATATTTCAAAATATTCTTCCTAAAAAATGTTTATTAAAGAAACTAAAATACTAAAGTTAAATGAAAAACTAATCTTCTATATTTTTTTCATAATATTCTTTATTAGCTCTATCAAAATCTTCTTGCTGACCAATATCTGACCAGCTTTCATGAAGAGGAAAGGTACTTACTTTTTTATTTTTTAAAATCTGATTTTCAAGTAGAGTTGTCATATTAATATATTCATTTGGCTCAATCTCATTTATTATTTCAGGCTCAATAACATAAATACCTGCGTTAACAAAAAATTTCTTAATAGGCTTTTCATCAATTGAAGTTAGATAGCATTCTTTAGACTGAACAACGCCATAAGGAACCTGATAATCAAACTCTCTTACGCACATAGTAGCAATACCATTTTGCTCAAGATGAAAATTAAGTAATTGATTATAATTTATATTTGTTACCAAATCACCATTCATAAGTAGAATTGGCAAATCTATTAGTTCTTTTGGAAGAAGACCTAAGGCGCCTCCTGTTCCAAGTGGATTCTCTTCATGAATATATTTTATTGATACGCCCCACTTTGCTCCATCAGCAAAATGTGCGCTAATCATTTCAGGCTTATAATGAGTGGATATGTAAAAATTATGGAATCCAGCTTGAATAAAGCTTTCTAAAATCATTTCTAAAATTGGTTTAGAGCCAATCTTTAGAAGTGGTTTTGGGGTATCATTTGTGAGTGGCAGAAGTCTTTTACCAAAACCACCTGCCATAAGAATAACTGGATTATTAAACTTCTTCACCTCTAACAGAGTTTTTAAAGTCTCCAGGCCAACTACAATTCCAGATTCATCAATTATAGGTATTTGAAGAATACTTTGTTTTTCCATCATACTAAGTATTTGATCATACTGATCATCTTTTGATGCAGTGATAGGATTTAATTGCATTATATTTGACAGGGTACTGCTTAATTTGTATTCACTTATAATAGCCCTTCTTATATCTCCATCTGTAACTGTTCCAAGCAATACTCCTTTTTCATTTGTCACTAAAATAATCTTATAGATTTCTTTATCTATTACTTCAATTGCTTTTTTTATAGTTTCATCAGGCTTTAGAACTACTTTTATCCAATTATTCATATCTTTTTTTTGATTTTTATCCATTAATTTAAAAGTTAAAACACTAATTAAGTCTGATCAAAAAATACTTTTCTAACTGAAAGCTCTTGATCTTCTAATCGTTTAACAATAATTTCTGATGCAAGACCATCTCCATAAATATTTTTTATCCCATGAATTTTATTAGCAAAATCTTTGGATAGGGCTAGATTTATTGAATCTTTTAAATTATCCATTTCTGAATCTACTACATTTAAATTCCTAATCCTTCCTTTTTGTCTACTACCAATATTAACTACTGGCTTTTTAAAGCTTGCTGCTTCGATAATTCCACTAGAAGTATTTCCAATTAATAAATCAACATGTGACATTAAACTAAGATATTTTGTCATGCCAAGATTTTTATAGACTATATATTTTGAAATATCACTTTTACAAAAAACTTCGATCATTTCATTAATTAATCTACCTCCAGAATCTGCATTAGCATAAGTGAAAATAATATTTAGTTTTGACTCTTTTAAAATACCAAACATTTTACCTAATTCATCTGTTAAATTACTCATTGAAAGCGTTTCTGGATGAAATGTAATAAGTGCAGTTTTGTGATTATGAAATGTGAAATTCAAATCGACCTCTAATTGCCCTATTGATAACAGAGCACAATTAAGTATATTATCAATTGCAGGAGCACCACTATTAAATACTTTCTGAGGATCTTCTCCCATCTGAATTAACCTTCGACGGTACACCTCGTTAGAACAAAAATGCAAAACACTCATTTTAGTTATTGAATGCCTTATCTTTTCATCTATAGCACCTTCAGTAATTTCACCGCCATGAATATGGGCAATAGGTATGTTCATCAACATCGCAGCAGTTGCTGCTGCATGCGTCTCAAACCTGTCACCTAATAATAAAATTACATCTGGCTTAAGTTTATTGAAGCTGTCCGAAAGAAGCATTGTTGCCAAACCAGTAGATTTAGCAATAGAAGAGCTAGTATCGTCCAATGAAAGGTTATCAATCTTATCATCTAAAAAAAATCCATCTTCTTCAATTTTTTTTACTGTCATGCCATGTTCAATAGAAAGATGTGAAGACGTTGCTATTATTTGAAGTTTAAGAGAACAAGAAGCAATAATTTTTTTAAGTACTGGGAAAAATAAATCATAATCTGATCTCGAGCCAGTGACTACGCAAACTTTTCTCTTAGTCATATAATCTCATCAACTTGGTAATTTTTTGAAGCAATATTACCAATTATTGAATGCCACTTCATGGGACTTATGCCTCCACCTGGTCTTTTAACAGAAATATTCTTTTCGCTTAAAACCTCTCCTTTTTTTATAGCAACTTTAGCTACTATTGATTTTCTTGCATGTTTTATATTTGGCTTTTCGCTATCTGATGGAAGCTTAATTCCATCTCCTAATGCATTTTCAATATTTCTAATGGAGACAACCATCTTCTTAAGCTCTAGTGGGCTTAAGGAAGCCTCATGATCCGGTCCCTTCATCATTTTATTAATTGTAAAATGCTTTTCTATTACTTTAGCACCCATTGCAACTGCTGCAATAGGGACTTCGATGCCTAAACTATGGTCACTATATCCAACAGATAAACCAAAAGTATTCGAAATAGTAAGCATAGCTTTCAAATTAACATCTATCATAGGAGTTGGATACATAGTGTTAGCATGAAGAATAGTAATATTATTTTTAGTTGTCCCTGAATAAGTCAAAATTTTGATTGCTTCTTTTATTTCTTTCATATTTGCCATACCGGTTGAAAGAATAATTTTCTTATTTAGGTTACCAATATGCCTTAGGTAAGGGAGATTTGTTATTTCACCACTAGGAATTTTAAAAATTTCCAACCCTAGTCTGTCTAATAAATCTATACTTTCAATATCAAATGGAGAAGACAGAAAAAGAATTTTTTTTTCTTCGCAATAATTAATTAAAGTTTTATGGTCATCTTCATTTAACTCAAGCTTTTTTAGCATTTTAAATTGTGAAAAATCTTCATTCTTGATTGCTAATTTTTGATAATCAGCTTTTTCAGCATTCTTAGTAACCAAATCACTTGCTTTAAAAGTTTGAAATTTAACAGCATCTGCTTGAGCGTCGCAAGCAATATCAACAAGAGATTTTGCTAACTCAATATCTCCATTATGATTAACACCAGCCTCAGCTATTATAAAAACGCTCACTTAACGACACTCCCGGCATTAATAAAGCTATTTTCTAAAATTTTTATATCATGCTTTGTTACTGCATTACTTCCTATAAAACTTCCATTACCAATAATAACATTACCATTTGTTATTGAACCAGTAGATAAATGGCAATTATCACCAATATTACAATCATGCTCAATTAAAGCCTTACTATTGATAATACAATTAATTCCGATTTTAACATTTGAATTCACAAGTGCATTATGCATTATTACAGTGCCCTCCTCTATGCTACTATGAGTGGAAACATAGGCATTTGGGGAAATTATAATTGGAAGAGAAAACCCTAAAAATTTTACTTTTTTATACATTTTAATTCTTAATTTAGCAGATTTTATTTGTCCAATAGTAATTAAAGCATATTTATATTTTTTAAATAAATCAACCAAATCATCATCACTACCTATTACCTTGTACCCTAAAATACTTTTACCTACCATTACTGGCTTATCAATAATCCCAGCAATTTTATATTTGCCTTCAAGCTCTATTACATCTATTACAGATTTACAATGACCACCTCCACCTATTAGAATAATAGGCTTCATAAAACTCTAACACTGCTTGGAATATTTACAGTTCTTTCTTCTAGCCATATAGCATTTTCAAGATTTCCACATTGCGCATTTTGAAACATGCTTAATTTATTCATTAAAGCCCAAATTGGTCTTGTCAATAATCCATTTGCGTTTGTTTCTTTTAAAAAGTCATCTCTCTCAGCCTTATTATTCAAAAATATAGCATTCAACCAATAATTTGATTTAGAATTTTTAGGCTCCAATTGGAAAGTAATTTCAGAATTTTGAAAATAGGATTTATATGTTTCAGCTAATTCCCTCTTACTTAATAAAAACTTAGATACATTTTCTAATTGTGCAACTAAAAGAGCGGCGTTTAGGTTTGGCATTCGATAATTATAGCCAATAATATCATGAGTATATTCCCATTGATGGCTTACTTTTGCAGTGGTAGTTAAGTATTTTGCTCGAGAAGCTAAAGACTTATCATCGGTTAAAATACACCCTCCTCCACCTCCAGTAATTATTTTATTACCATTAAAACTTATAACTCCTAATTCACCAAATGTTCCAGTATGTTTATTTTTATAAAAACTTCCTAAACTTTCTGCAGCATCTTCAACAACCTTAAGATGATAGTTCTCACATATTTTTTTAATTTCATCAATCTTACAAGGATGGCCGAAAGTATGCATCGGCAGACATGCCTTAATTACATTACCCGAAGTTTTATTAATACACTCACCATTGCTTATGATAGTGTTAGATTGAAGAAATGCTTCTAATGCCAAAGGGGAAAGACCGAGTGTTTCTCTATCTACATCGATAAAAATTGGATTTGCCCCACAATACTTAATTGCATTACAAGTCGCTACGAAGGTTAAAGGCTGAGTAATTACTTCATCCCCACTTTTGACACCTGATAATATAAGTGCGATATGAAGTGCAGAAGTGCCATTTGTTGTTGCTATAGCAAACTTAGCACCTGCAAATTTTGCAATATTTTCCTCAAACATTTCTATATATTGCCCAGAGGACGAAACAAAAGTGGAGTCTATACAATCATTTAAATACTTCTTTTCATTACCAATGAATCTTGGCTCATGTAATGGAATAATATCTTGATCATATAAATTTTTTGTAAAATTTATAAAATCTTCAAACATTATAGATATCAGATTTATATTTTCTTAAATTTTCAGGTTTTGTAAACCAATCAATAGTTTTCTGCAGTCCATCTTGAATTGTGACTTGTGGTCTAAATTTAGTTAAAGCTTTTATTTTACTATTATCACAAAATAGCCTATAAACCTCGGATTTTTCTGGACGAATGCGACTACTATCTGATAAAAATTGTAGATCACTATTCATCAATGATTTAATTATATTAAGGGTATCTTCTATGCTAATTTCATAATTAGAGCCAATATTTATTATTTCTCCAATGGTATTCTCCGACTCTAATATTGCTATCATGCCTCTACAAGTATCTTCAACATAATTAAAATCTCTAGTAGGTGTCAAATCACCAAGTTTCAACTCTTTTGCTCCACTAGCTATTTGAGTAATAATTGTTGGAATAACTGCCCTAGCAGATTGCCTAGGTCCATAAGTATTAAAAGGCCTAGCAATAGTTACTGGCAAATCAAAGGCATTGAAGAAACTCATTGCCATTGCATCTGCAGCAATTTTTGAAGCACTATATGGAGACTGGGGCTGCAAAGGATGTTTTTCATCAATTGGAACATATTGTGCCGTTCCATATACCTCACTAGTGGAGATGTTAATAACCCTTATATTCCCGTTATCTCTCGCTGCTTGACAAATATTTAACGTTCCTTTTGCATTTGTATCCAGGTAACTATCAGGCGCATCATAGGAAAAAGGAATTGCAATTAATGCAGCAAGATGAAAAATTACATCAATATTTTTTGTAATGGTTTTACAAAAGTGAGGATCACGAATATCGCCTGAAATAATTTGAACTTTTGTAGCAGATTTAATATCTTCAAGCCAACCCCAATAATTAAATGAATTATATTGCGAAAGAGCCACAACTTCATAACCTTTAATTGTCAGCATTTCAACTAGGTGCGACCCAATAAATCCATCTGCTCCTGTAACTAGTATCTTCATTGTATAAAAAATATAAATAAAAAATTAATATTACTAGTCATAAAAGTAATTAATAATAATTTTAGTAATCAATGTCATGTTTTGAGGCAACTAAAATAATTTCATTAACACCATCTAAACGATCTAAATCTCCAGTTAGATTCTTTGCATCAGCATCCTTTTTTAATAAGATATCATATGTTAATTTAACCGTTTCTTTATCACCAGCTGGCTCAATATGTAAAACATCAGACCTTTTAGCATAATTGCTAATAATTTTAATATATTCTCCTTCTTTTTCAGACATTGGAACTCTCAGTTTTAAGATAAACTCACTTTTATAGAATGCGCCATAATTAGTGTAATAAAGAATAAATGACACCATAGAAAATATTGTTGTTCCAGCAATAGCTATAAAGTAACTGGAAGTTCCTGACGCCATACCAGCAAAAAGCGCTAAAAAAACATAGGCCGTGTCTTTCGTATCCTTAACAACTGTTCTGAATCTAATAATTGACAATGCGCCTACTAATGCAAAAGCTCTTGCTATGTTATTTCCAATTATCATCATTACCATTGCTACAATAATTGTAACAAAAACAATTGTCAACATAAATGATTGTGAGTAAGAAAGGCCTTTATGTGTGGATTTATAAACATAACTAACAAACAAACCCAAAATAATTGATAGGCCTATATTTATTAAAACAGTAGTTGGATCATAAATTTGAGTAAATCCTGATGATGTTAAAAAGTCCAATTCGTTCATTTTTTATCTCCTTAAGATAAGTCAGTTGCTAAGTTACAAGAAGTCATGCCTATAACAAATTTAGAAATAGACACACGGCTTAAGTTATGTGTTTGTAAAATTCGATGGAACCAAGCTGGTATTCTTCGATGAAATTTTACCTCCATTATGACGTAACCTGGCAAAGATTGAACTATCCTAAAATCATCTTTTGGAAATAATGACGAAGATTCTTGAGATTTAATTGAAGAGTCAAAAGTAATGCGAAAGTTACTATCATAATTACTTGTATATGGCTTTCTAATATAATCTACCAAAACACGTGGCTTTAATTTTTTTTTATAGCCCTGAAATACAAAGTCCTCAGCCACTTCATTTTGATAAATATTAGTAAGCTCAGAATATTTATTTTCAGATATAAACATGCCTAAATCTTCAGTATTTATTAAGCATCTACTTTTAAATACTCGATTTAAATGTCTACCTTTTTGCTCTAGGAATAAAGGGGAACTATTGTCATTTTTTTTAGAATAGGTTCTAAGTCTAAATTTTGTACGGTACCTTACCCCATCTATTTTTTCAAAAAAATTAGAAGCAAAAACATTATCAAAATACAATGAACGAACTAGGTAAGCATTTCCCAGCTCCTCATGAATATAACCATCATAATTCATAAAATTTTCTATCTCATCTTGCAATATTATAGCCATATCATTATTTATAACATACTTAAACTCATAACGATGAAACTCTTCAACCTTAGTAATATTATCTAACATATGAATAACCACCTACTAATTCATTACGAGACCAATATTCAAGCAATTTAACCTCATGACTTGATAAAGAAGCTATATTTTTGATTTCATTTTTATTTTTAGATTTAATCTTTACTCTTTTTTCACTTTTAACCATATTTTTCTCAAAAAATGAATTTACAATGTCAAGTTCAGACCCTTTAGAAATATCCATAATATTATTAGAAAGAATATTAGTAGAATTAATATGTATTTTACCACCACCGCCATATCGCCAATTCTTGGAATAAGCACTAAATTGGGTATCATTGTTTACAAAACTCCCTCCAATAATGTTAGCTATCGACTTGTCCTTAGCCTCAAGACCAATTATGTTTGAATCAATAAGAGTATCAACTATTAAAACTCTTGAAGCTTCTCCAACAGATACTCCTTTATCATTTGAATTTTTTAGCACACTATCTTTAATATATGCATTAGAGCCCATTAAATCAATAGCATCATTACCTGAATCTATAACCAAGATATTCGTCATAGACACTTCAGATAAATCTATATCAATAGCATCACTATATGCATTTTTGAAAGTACATGAATCAATATAAACTTTAGATGAGTAGACGATATGAAATAAGTCGTCAAAAGTACTATTATTACCAACTATACAATTTTTAATTTGAATATTGCTTGTATCATGAATTGATAACGCAGAAGTAAATTGAGTAGATTTGGTAAGTGAACCACTCCCATTCATAATAGAAATATTGCTAAGAATAGACCCCTCAGTTTTAGGCCCAATAATTGCAAATGTTCCCCAGTTAAGTTTACTAAAAGACTTTACATTAATGGGTTTTTCAACACTTCCAATCGCGGTAACTTTGTTATTAAAATACATACTTACATTAGGATATATGCTTATATTAGTTCCCTCATGAATGACAACTGGAGAGTTAAAATATATATCCTCTTTAATTATTATATTTCCTTTTAAATTTAATACATTATTTGGATTATCTTCTAAAACAAAAGGTACGTTTTTTAAATTGGGCGATATAAAATTATCAATATTTAATTCATCTGTAAGATAACTCTCTCCATTAACTAATATACTTTTTATCTCAGGAAATTTTGAATTAGTTAAAAATCTAAAGATAGTAGGAAGATAGCTTACGTTTGATCCTTCAAATAAGTTAACCCTTTTATTGTTCTTAGATTCATTTGATCTATTAGAAGCAAAAATAGCTTTGATATTGAGAAGATTACCTGTGCTTTCTGATGGGATAAAGATATCTAATTTATCAATAGTGTTATTTCCATTCAAGTCGTAGTAAATATCTAATTTTTCAGATAATTTATTATTAACAAATTTAATTGCCACATTTTCGACAGGCACTTCACTATCAACACCTAATAATAATTCTTTTCCATTTGATTTTAGCGTTACAACGGGAATTTTATTTAGTCTTGCTATAAGCTGATCATTAATTAGTTTCAGCTTTAATTTAACATTATTTATTTCAGAAATAAAATTACTCTTGGAAAAGGGATTTCCCAGAAAATCATTAATAATATGATGTTGCTGTTTATTTTCATCTCTAGACCATGATGCTATCAATTTATTTTCTATGCGATCAATTTCAAGTAATGCATCATCAATAACTCCGTTTTCAACCATTTGTTTCAAATACTGGTATTTCTTTATCAAAAATTCAGTGTTATCATTATAAATTCTATCAATTAAGGTGGGGTCATTATCAAGGATTATCTTAATATCCAATAAGGTTTGGTTTACATCATCATCAAACATAGTATCAAAGGAAACTGGAATTATCTTTCCCCTCCAATGATCATATATTAATGTTAAGTTATTATCCTCGTAATTATGCCAGCTTTGAACCAGTGCCTGGTATGCTGAATATTTAGCCCAACTATCTAGATCAAATATTTCTTTAAAAATTTCGTACTGCTGGCTATCTGCCTGAGCCATATTTAAGGCTCGCAAAGCATGTTTGAGTCTTTCATCATTAGCCTCATCATATTGGTTAAAGTATGCTGACTTTTCCCACATTGAAATATTTGTGAGCAAATTCCCAGTTAAATAAGGAATCTTATTCGTTCTTCCGCTATCTCCAACATACAAGTCAACTGGCATAATATTATTCTTCCTTAAAAATCCCTCACCTAATGATTCAACTTCAATGAAGACCCCCTTAGATTGATCATTCATAAATAACTCAACAAGTCTAGCTTTTGGTGCGAGGATGCCAGACTTTTCAGCTATGAAGTAACCTAAATAAGTACCTAACATTCCAGGATTTCTTGGAATCACATAATCATATTTACGAATATAGTTTTTAACATTTTTTTTAGGAAGTTTAACTTTATAAGATTTTTTATCAAACATCCAATTTGAAGGATTACTTCCTCTTCCTCTAATATCAATATTTTTAAGTTTCCCTTTAGTTTGTATTTCAGCTTGAAGCCAAGATCTTTCTAAATCGGACTTATGAAGTGATATTTTTTTATTAACCTTATCATCAGCATATATTCTTACCTGATCTAAACCTATCTCTCTTGATGAGAAAAGTGATAAAACTTTACCAATTGAATCATATGCAAAAAAAGTTAGATAGTTTATTCTTTCTATTGATTGATCTTTATGGATATAGACCGTTCTATATTCGACAATTAGCTTACTAAAAATAATAAACAATAAAATAACAGCTAAAAAATATCCAATAAATTTAGGCAAATTAAAATCAGTTTCAGTAATTTTTTTAATCATCTCTTCAGGAATATGGCTTTTTCAAAACAATTAAACCAACTAAACTTATTGATAAATATTACAGACATCAAATGAAGATGGGTTTCTGGGCAATATATTAATATCTATCTCTATTGCATCAAAATCAATTTTCTTATCAAACAAAAAGTTAATTTTTGTATTTCTATCTAAGGCAATCAGTTGATTTTTTTTAACAAACATTGCTTCTTCGCTGTAAAGTATATAATCACTTAAACTATATTTAATACCTTTATTATATAAATTTAAACTATTTAAAGTAAGTTTTGATCCTAGCTGAGTTGATATTACCAATGATAAATTATCACTAGAAATAACATTATCATAATTCAATCTCACAAAACTACCCCCTACTTCAGTAATAGTAGACCATGCTATTCTTTCTTCATTATTTGAAATTACAATTGATGCAATATTTCCATTTTGGATAGAAAGCATTTCTCTATGATAGGGTATAGAGTTATCTGTCAAACTTTCTGAGAGATATTTGGGGCAAAATTCTGAACTATTTTTTTTCTGGAGAATGTCAGAAATAATTCCCTTCATATAGATTGGACGATACGAAATATTTTCCGATTCCAGCTTATTAATTATTGTTTCTATACTCTCATTATTATTAATTAGAATATCGCTTTCAATATCATAAATAGGCAGAATTGGAGGATATTTATTTAATATATCTTCTACTAATGATCGATAATATGTTTTTTCAGATACGAGTTCAGTAAGTTTATATGTATCATTCAAATTTTGTACAAAATACATTAAAAATTTATTCTCAGTTGAAGAAAATAAATTTATAAAAGCATACTCATCTCTTAATATATCAACAACTGCATCAAAGCTTCTAGCCTCAAGATGCCTTTGATACCTCATAGAAGATATTAAGCTTGGAATTTTAACTAGTCCAGATAAAAAATAATGCCTAAAATTTGGCATTGCTAAAAAGATAACACCAAGAATAATAAATAGAGAGAATAAAAATTTTATTTTTTTCATACTGTATAAAAAAAGTTAAGAGATAATTAAATAATTAAACCGAATTTTACTTATTTCTTCAATAATTCGTATTTAATCTTTATATGACTTGCCTTCAACGATATTATCAACACAAGCTCCCAGCATTCTTATAATCGGATTTTTGTTGTCCTAATATCTTAAGTTAGTGTCGTCAAAATTTTAGTTAAGATATATTTCATTATTTTTATGGGATAAATTTCAATAGAAATTTAGAGCCTTTCTTTAATAAACTCTCTTATTTTTTCGTAAGAAGGTTTTTTACTTTGAATACATTGATTCTCAGAAACTGAATTATATTTATACTCAATGGGCTCTTTCATCATCTGATATATTAAATTCAAAAGACTTTTACTATTTAAATCATTAATTGTGTTTAGGTCAGAATGAGTATAACGTTCATCGCTAGACAAGTTAAAAAAAACTACATTTTTTCCTAACGAAAATAATTCAAACCCTAATGTAGAATATGTACTTAAAATAACTTCGCTGTTACAACAAATATTATATGATGAAAACCTATCTTCAACATCTATTTTATAATCAGCCATATCTTGAAAAATACTTTTGTAATAATTTAACTCATTATCTTGATTGGTTTTAAGAGCAACCACACAGCTTAGCCCACTCTTCACTATCATATCTTTTACTAGTAATAAAGATCGATACTGATTTTCGGCTGACCATGGATAATTACCAACTACATAATTACCATTTGTCCAAGTAGATATCAAAGACAACTGATATTTTTTATGTTTAACTTTTCTTGGGCTATTTAGAAAATAATCTAACTTTAGAGAGCCAACTGTAAATATTTCCTTAGATTGATGGTTATATCTTTTATACACTTCTTCAACATGATCGCCATGAACAAAATAGTATGGCAAATAATATCTGTTTATGTGCTCAAACTGGCACTTTTCATCGAAGTTGTAATGAGTCCTGGCACCATTCTGAATGGCTATACCGACTATATCTTGTCGTTCTCGACATATTTCATGAAAATATGGAACATTATCCATATAAGTAATAATAATTTTTGGAGCAATATAATCAATGACAGCAAGAAAATAAATTTTTTTTAACTCTCTTAACTTATTTATGGTTTTTTTCTTTCTAAAAACTCTGGGCAATTTAGCAAGCAATTGAAAGCAGATATGGTAATTGATTACTGCAACCTTATGCCTTGTTTCAAGAATAGAATAATTAAAATCATGAAGAATTGTATTTATTACAATATCTTTATTAGTTTCATCAAATAAAAGAATATCTGACTTAATTTGTTTAAATTTAATTTTCATTGGTAATCTAATTAATGAATTTTAATAATTACTTATGATGCTTTTAATAATCGCCTTATTCTCATTTTCAACCCAACCACCTTTAGCAACAACATAGAATGAACCAATATATGCTACACACCACTTTATAGACCAAATAATAAACAAATAATAAGTGTAGTTTGAATTAAAATATAAATCAAGAATAATTATAAACCCAATAAAATCAACAGTCCTTGACCTATCATCTAAAATGTTATAAATTAATTTGTAAGCAAAAGAAAAAATTGAGGAATCACGTATTTCAACTTTTTTAATTTTTTCAGAGGCCTTGCTAGCTTTATCATGCGAATAATCTGAATCAAGTATTTTTTTAAATAATATTGATAGCGAATAATTAGTTAATAACAAAATCCTAAAAATAGGAAAGAGAATAATTAAATAGTGAACAAGTATCGATTCATTTCTAGCTTCAACAAAAATTCCCAATCCCACTCCAAGACATACAGAACCCAAAGTTGCACCATATACGTCTAGAATATGGCCTGTAAGTGAGGTTTTCCCAATTTTTCGCGCATAATGCCCATCTGACCAGTCCAATATGCCTTTCGAAAAAAATATAAACACACCAATAATAACTAAAGAAGAATTAGCAGAAGCTATAAGCGCCGCGCCAACAACTGCAGCTAAACAATAAGCAATAGTTATGGTATTTGGATTTAAGTTAGTTTTAAGTAAAAAATATACACAAATAGAACTCAGCTCCATATAGAATCTTGCTTTAAACCAACTGTAAGGTGACCGATAAAGCTGATGCATTTGTGGAAATCTTTTATCATTATGATGCTCATATTGCTCATTTCTTAGCTGAGATAAAGAAACTTTTATGTTGCTTTTCATTTTTTACCTTTCAATATATATAAAATTTAAGATTCATCTATTTATTAAACCATTGACTACAACATTTATGCAAATCATCTACATCATCTATTATACTTGGACTCAACTCTATACCCATTTCTTTTAATTTTTTATTAGATATATCTAGATCTAAAGATAACGTTGAATCTTCAATATAATTAAATTTTATTTCTGACTCACGACCAAAAAATACCTTAGCGCGGGCAGCAACTAGATATGCTAATTCTTCTAAAGAAATTGAAACTCCGCTCGATAAATTATAAATTTCACAACTTTTAGAAGATATCTTATTATCTAAAAAAAATAAAATTACTCTACATACTTCACTTATTGAAATAAAATCTCTTCTAGACTTCTTGCTAGAATTTAGCTCTAGTGTTCCAATGGAGGCAATTGATTTACATAAATCATTCATAACTAAGGACCAGCAATTAACCTCTTTATTTAATGGACTTCCTACTGCATTTGATAGTCTAAAAATAGTGCAATTTAAATCACTATTATCTGAAGTTGATAAAACATAATTTTCAGCAATTTGATTTGATATCGAATAAGGATGGACTGGATTTGTCTGTGAGTCTTCACTATAAAATCCAGCCAAAGTTGGGCCATAAACATGTACTGTTGAAAAATATATAAAATTTTTAACTTTAGCTAGTTTCGCTGCATTTAGAAGATTAAGCGTTCCTATACCATTGATTAAAATTGCTTTTTCAGGATCAAGGCTACAATCTTTTGCATTCATTCCAGCTAAATGGATTACTGTATCAACTCCATTGCAGGCCCTATTAAGATTTTCCTGATCTTCCAAATCTACTATACAGACTTCACAATCTTTTAATGTATCAGGAATATTATTTGCACCAGAACGAATACCAAGTAAAACTTTTTTTTCAGAATGAATAAGATAGTTCGCAATTCTGGCTCCTAAATAACCCAAACCTCCAGTTATTAAGATCATTCTATATTACCAAACTTTCCAGGGGGCGAGATTATTATTCCACATCGCGCACAAATTATTCTTATCGTTGAGAGAGTCCATGCAAGACCAAAAACCTTGGTGCTTAAAAACCATAAGCTCATTATCTTCAGCTAGTTTTTGAAGAGGCTCTTTCTCAAACACAGTTGACTCGTCAGTAATATATTTTAAAATTGAGGAATCACAAACAAAAAAACCACCATTAACCCAGGAACCATCTCCCTTTGGCTTCTCTTTAAAATTTGATACAATCCCTGATTTTTCAATATTTAATGACCCAAAGCGCCCATCTGGCTGGACAGCTGTCATAGTAATTTTCTTGCCATGACTTTTATGAAAATCCAGGAGATTTTGGATATTTATATTTGACAGACCATCACCATAAGTTAGCAAAAAGGTTTCATCACCCAAATATTTTTTTGCTTGCTTAATCCTTCCTCCAGTCATTGTATTTAAGCCTGTCTCTAGAAGCGTGACTTTCCATGGCTCTGATTCATTATTATGAATTTCCATATTGTTATTAGCCATATCAATAGTAACATCACTTTGATGTAAAAAATAATTAGAGAAATACTCCTTAACCACATATCCTTTATAGCCTAATAGAATAACAAATTCATTAAAACCATAGCTTGAATAAGTCTTCATAATATGCCACAGTATTGGCCTCTCACCAATCTCTACCATAGGCTTTGGTTTAATTACAGTCTCTTCGCTAAGTCTTGTACCAAAACCACCTGCTAAAATTACTACTTTCATTGATTTTCCTTCCAATTAAAATTAATTTTATCAATATCCTTTCTATCAAACTCATTCTGGTCATGAGGCATATTCGCAATATTAATTAACATTGAAGTAATTTTACCTAGACCTTTAAACCCAACCCAGACCATTGGAGGAATGGTTAGTCGACAATAATTTTCTTTTGATAGCGTGTATTCATTGAATAGGGTTTTTGCTGGATTCCGATCATCATATATTACAAACTTAATTTCACCAGTTGGTACTGCAAGATTAAGGGTCATATTATGGTGCCTTTTCCAAGCTTTTATTGCACCAGGATTAATACTAGAAAAATAGGCCTCACCAAAACCAGAAAACCCCTCTTCTGAGTCTTTCATGACATGATAAACATCACCACCTTCAGTATTAATAATTTTAAGTGGAATTATCTTTAAGCCTTCAATCATCTTTAGCCCAAGATATATTTCTTGACTTTGCGATAGCCTGGTAGGCTTCAATTTGCTTTATTGTAAAATCATACATTGAAAATTTTTGATTCAAATAGTATTCTTTATACCATTCAACAGTCATTTTGACAGTTTCCTCAAAATGCAAAGTAGGCATCCAATTTAACTCGTGCAAAGCTTTATCACAATTTAATTTTAAAAGCCCAGCTTCATGAACATTTTCTTTATGTCCTGAAGTATTATTCCAGCGAATGTTTTCCCAATACTTTCCCATTTCATCAATCAACTCGCTAACAGAGTGGTTTTGGCTAGCAAGAGGTCCAAAATTATATGCTTCTCCGCTTATATCAAAATTTTTCTCTAGGTTCTTAGCTAAAGAAATATACCCACTTAAAGGCTCTAAAACATGCTGCCACGGTCTCGTTGCAGATGGATTTCTAATATCTACTTCTGCTTCATTTGACCAAGCCTCCATACAGTCAGGAACAATTCTATTAGCAGCCCAGTCCCCACCTCCAATAACGTTCCCAGCCCTACCAATAGCAATTCTTACATTTGAGTCTTTCTTATTAAAAAATGAATGTATATAGGTATTAATTGCTAGTTCAGCCATCCCTTTTGATGCACTGTACGGGTCCCTTCCACCCAATTTATCATTTTCACGATAACCCCAAGTCCACTCCACATTATCATAAACCTTATCACTTGTTATCATAATAATGTTAACGCGCTTTGTTAATTTACGAACTGCTTCAAGAATAGAACCAGTCCCTAGGGCATTTGTTTGTATTGTTTTTAATGGTGACAGATAAGAAGGCAAAACTAAGGCTTGGGCTGCAAGATGAAATACAAAATCTGGCTGCACCTCTTCAACTAAGCTAGAAACTTTTTCAAAATCACATATATCAATTCTATGATCTTCAATTATTTCTTGTAATTTAGATGCTTGAAAATTTGATGGTACAGTTGGAATGTCGATTGATAAACCTATTACTTTTGCCCCCATTGAAACTAGCCATGCACTTAGCCAACTTCCTTTAAACCCTGTATGTCCAGTAACTAAGACTATTTTATTTGTAAGAAAATTCATAATTTAAAAAAAGTTAAAAATTAGCATGGTGTTAAATATGGTAGAAGTAGTCATCTATAAACCTAATCTCTGAATCAGTGAACTTCAAAATTGGCATTTTTTGTATTTGACCGCCCCAATGATCTTTATTAATGTTTATTATAGAAACTAAATAGCTCAAATAAGAACGTTCTTTATATAAAAGATATCCTTCGTTAACTAAATCCTTTATTAACAAGAAAATCTCATTTAAAGTTCGTTTTCTAATTCCAATAATTCTTTTCTCAAACCATAACTGTTCAAATAATAAATTTAATAAGTCAATACCGATTGGAAATCTACCTTTAGCAAAATGCTCCCAGTCAATAAAATTAATTTTTCCATCTCTGTAAATCATGTTGCCAATTGAAAAATCTCCATGGAATGGGGCATTTTTTCTAAGTTTATCTTTACTCCAAATTTCTTTATAACTGCTTATCATTAATTTTATATACCTTTTATTTATTGTGTAACCATAAATTGGGTTTTTAGTTTTTCCATTTACATATGGAATTGAGATTGAAAAAAATTGATTATTATTTTTGATAATTCTCGGGACAATTAAACCCCCTCTATTATGATACCAAGAATATCCAATTAACTCATTTTCAAGACTTTTTTTTGACTTTTCATCAACAGATGTTTTAACTATTTCAACACAATCACCATAATCATAAACAACAGATATAAGAATATTTGAGCCATGCTCCTGGTTTTTTATAATGTATTTATTTCTCATACTTAAAAACCATCAACACATCATTCGAAAAGTAAATATATAAATACTTAGTAATAAAAAAATTTAGTAGCTTTATCAAGCTCCCAATAAAAGAGCCTGAGTATATTTTCCAAGACCTTTTATAAAAAGCCTTAATCAGGTATTTTGGGAGAATTTGCCGGACCTTTTCTTCATCCTTCAGAATATATAGACTTTCACATTCAGAAAAATTAAATTCTTTAAACAAAAAAATTTGAATTTTTTTTTCGAGAAGCTTAATCCTAATGCCTTGCTTTAAAGAATTTAAAATTCCATCATTTTCTGTATCAATATGTATAAATATATATACTTTATTTAAAACATTTGCATTTTTTAGTACATTTAAAATCCTGACTGCTAAGCCTGTGTCTTCAAATAAAGATAAATTTATTACTATCAATGCAGCATCAACATCATTTTTTAAAAAAAAAGAACTATCTGATAGGGAAGCATTAATAACATTCAGCCCTCTTTCTGAAATAATTTTTCCAAAATAATTTTGCTCCTCATAAACCAAAACATTTTGATTTAATTCATCATCAATAATTTCTACTAGTACATTATTCACTATCAAAAATTCCAAATAAATAAATATTAATCATAATTTTCCTTATATCATCTTGCATTATTGTCATATTTTATATGAATATTTAAATTTTAAACTTTCAGTTAAACAAGAAGACTAATCTCAAATATATTTAATTTTAGCAGTTAATAAATTTATCTATTAAGCGCTAAACCTGAAATGGCTTATCAGTCTGAACGAGAAGGTTACTATTGCAGAGACAGTGCGTCTGAAGGACTAGTATTTAATAAAACTGTTGGACTTCGCGATATCTGGAATCAATAATCTAGTTTTTCTAGCCAATCAGCAACTTTTTTTACTTCGGAATACTTTGTTAAATCAATCTGAAGAGGAGTAACCGAAACAAAGTTATTGGAGATTGCGTGAAAATCTGTACCCTCAACATTATCAGCTTCCTTGCCATTTTCACCAATCCAATAAAGGGATGAGTCTTTTTTATCCTTTATACTTGCTTCAGATTTATGCCTACTTCCTAGGCGAGTACTCTTAATGCCTTTAATTTCACTAATAGGAATATCTGGAACATTTACATTAATAATGGTATTGGAAGATAGTTGCGATCTATCAATTTGAGTAGCGAGTCTCTTAGCAATTTCACCTGCTGTCTCGAAATGATTACACTCCCAACTAGCTAATGACATTGCAATTGAAGGAAG
>MDTF01003279.1_pt1 | contig 43544 bp, 39 predicted proteins | sample 811191 | NCBI WGS metagenome assembly MDTF01 (sample SAMN05326649, study PRJNA326480) | marine metagenome | isolation source: seawater | place: Southern Ocean | collected 2011 | reverse complement strand
TGCCCTTATTTCAAAGGGGTCTTTAAAAGGAAGCATGGTAAAAATTTGCTCACTTCCTTCTAAAGAGCGAGTTGGCGTCCTTCTTTCCTTTCTTGGCTCTATGAGAAGAGTTACTATCCCAGAAAAGGATCTTATCTTTTAAAATAATATATTGCTTATCAAAATACATAAGAATACAATAGTTCAAGTGTTGAACGGTACTTAATTTAAAAATTATTTTAATTATTAATCCGTGCGGTAGCTATGCAATCCTAATATTTTATTGATATACAAATAGCTAATAAAAAATTAATTTTTAACCATGACGAAATCTCAAAATATTACAGAAGACCAATTAGATCTTATGCAGATTATTCAAAAGGATGGCAAGGTATCTCAAAGACAAATATCTCAAAACACCGGCTTCAGTATAGGAAAGGTAAATTATTGTCTTAAGGCATTGTTAGATATTGGATTTATTAAAGTAAACAACTTTAACAACTCAACTCAAAAAATAAATTATGCATATTTTTTAACACCGAAAGGCATTCAACAAAAAACAGTAATAACAAAGCAATTTATTATTCAAAAGAAACAAGAATACGATAAACTTAATTCATACATCAATACATAATTTTTTTATGCAAGAAACACATAGTAATAAACACTCCAATGATTTTGGTAATGAAATAGATTTTCTAGAACTTTTTTATGTTCTATGGGAGGGGAAATGGATTATTGTTTCCGTGACCGCTTTTGTATCGATTATTGGAGTTCTTTATAGCCTCTCCTTGCCTAATATTTATATATCCAAAGCTTTGCTGGTTCCTGTTAACTCATCTAATGGCGTTTCTGGAGCTCTTGGAGGAGGTTATGGTGGACTTGCTGGACTTGCTGGGATTAGCCTTGCCCCTGGTGGCGATGATGGTAATTCTGCAAAAGCACAAGAAAAAATTACCACCCTGAGTTTTTTTGAAAACAACATACTAACTAATATCTACCTGCCAGATCTTATGGCTGTAAAGTCATGGAACTCTCAGACAAATATATTGACTCATGATGAGAGTATTTATCAAATGAACAGCAATACCTGGGTTGGAGGCGACTCTCCAAGCGCTCAAGAAAGCTTTAGAGAATTTGGCGGTCACTTAAGTTTAAGTGAAGATAAAAAATCTGGCTTCATCACCCTATCAATCAAACATCAATCACCACTTATTGCGAAGCAATGGGCCGAGTTGGTTATTGATGAAGTTAATGCTTTTTATAGACAAAAAGATAAATCAGAGTCAGAAAGGGCAGTTAACTATCTTAATCAACAAATTTCAATGACTGGTTTATCTGAAATAAAACTTGTCTTAGCTCAACTCCTACAAGAAGAAACTAAAAAGTTAACCCTCATTGAAGCCAATGAATACTTTGTTTTTGATTACATTGACCCTCCTGCGGTAATGGAAAAAAAATCAGAGCCTAGAAGAAGTTTCATTTGTATCTCAATCGCAGTATTGGGTGGGATGCTAAGTATTTTATTGGTGTTTATAAGGCATTATGTTTTTAAGGAAAAGGTTGCCTAAGTTTCTGAACCTTTAGTTCTTAAATTTAGAATAAGCTAACTCTTTATAAAGGCTATTATGGAATTCCAGAGATTATTTTTCAGAGTTTTTAGAGCTTTTAAAAAAATGAAACAGGCTCTGATACCTGATTATTCAACGAGCAATCATTTAATATCAAATTATAGGTCCAGTTTTGATGAATAGAACAAAAATTACTGTTGTGGGTTCTGGCTATGTCGGCATGTCTCTTGCAGTTCTGCTTGGTCAGCACAACGATGTAGTTGTTCTTGATGTAGATCCTACTCGGGTTGATAAGGTCAATAATAAGCAGACTACCGTCGCTGATACTGAGATTGAAGCATTTCTAGCTGAAAAAGAACTTAGCCTGACTGCAACTCTTGATAAGCAGGTGGCTTATGAGGGTGCGAGCTTTGTGGTGGTGGCAACGCCAACCAATTATGATTCTGAAACCAACCGTTTTGATACCAGTTCGGTTGATGATGTTGTTAGAGATGCTTTAGAACTAAATGTGCACGCATTTGTAGTTATCAAGTCGACCATCCCTGTAGGGCACACGAAATTATTACAAGAAAAGTATGCAACAGACCGTGTAATATTCTCACCTGAATTTTTACGAGAGGGTCAGGCTTTAAAAGACAACCTCTACCCATCTCGAATTATTGTGGGTAGCCAACTCGAGGCTGGGAAAGTATTTGCTAACCTATTAGTGCAGGGTGCTAAGAAGAATAATATAGAAACCTTATTTATCCGCTCAACAGAGGCTGAAGCTGTCAAGTTGTTCGCAAATACCTACCTTGCCATGCGTGTGTCGTTCTTTAATGAGCTTGATTCCTATGCCCTGGCCCACGACGTAGATGCTGAGAGTATTATCAATGGTGTGTGTTTAGATGAGCGAATAGGCGAGGGATACAATAATCCATCATTTGGTTATGGTGGCTATTGCCTTCCTAAAGATACCAAGCAATTACTGGCCAATTATAATCAGGTGCCGCAAACACTAATACAGGCGATCGTGTCATCAAATGCTACACGCAAGGATTTTATTGCAGACTCAATTATTAGTCTGAATCCTAAGGTTGTTGGGGCCTACAGGCTTGCAATGAAACAGGGGGCGGATAATTTCCGGGCTAGTGCCATCCAAGGGATTATGAAAAGAATAAAGGCTAAGGGTATAGAAGTTGTTATCTATGACCCAAGTTATCAGGAAAAAGAATTTTATAACTCCAAGGTCATAGAATCATTGGAGAGCTTTAAAGACATTTCAGACCTTATTATTTCTAATCGTCTTAATGTAGAACTAGATGACGTTGCTAACAAGGTTTTTACAAGGGATTTATTCGGAGTTGATTAAATGAAAGTATTAGTAACGGGAGCCGCAGGATTTATTGGCAGTCATCTAGTTCATCACCTTGTCGCGAGAGGTGATGAGGTTTTGGGCTTAGACTGTATCAATGATTATTATGATGTACGAGTAAAGTATGGGCGCTTGAGTAGAGCTGGCATTGATACCTCGTCAATTGATTATGGGAAAGTTTTACTCTCTAATGCTCATACAAACTTGGGATTTATAAAGTTAAACTTAGAAGATAAAGAGGGATTAAATCGACTATTTGAAGAGCAAAGCTTTGATGCTGTTTGCAATCTCGCGGCTCAAGCAGGTGTCAGATATTCTCTGACAAATCCAGAGGCTTATATTAGCTCAAATATAATAGGGTTCATTAATATTTTAGAAGCGTGTAGGCATAATGATGTAAAAAACTTAAGTTATGCATCTTCATCTTCAGTTTATGGCCTTAACACAGATTTACCATTCAGTACTGACCATAACGTAGACCATCCTATTTCACTCTATGCGGCTTCTAAAAAGTCGAATGAGTTAATGGCCCATACTTACTCACATTTGTATGGTATCAGGACAACGGGATTAAGGTTCTTCACAGTTTATGGTCCATGGGGTCGCCCGGACATGGCGCTGTTTAAATTTGTTAAAGCCGCTGTCGAGGGGGAGACTATTGATGTTTTTAATAAGGGTGATATGGTCCGGGACTTCACTTATATTGACGATATTATTACCGGGATTATCAGGGTTATCGATAAACCAGCTACTAGCGACAGACTATGGGCGGGAGGTGCCTCCAGTTCTTCGGCACCTTATAAGGTTTATAACATTGGCAATAATAATCCAGTCAAATTAATGGACTTTATAGAAGCAATTGAGCAAAAGGTAGGTACTAAAATTAAAAAAAATATGATGGAAATGCAGCCCGGTGATGTTCCCCAGACTTACGCCTGTGTGGAGGATCTTGTTCGTGACATGGATTACAAACCTTCGACCTCTATCACTTACGGCATAAGCAAATTTGTTGATTGGTACTTAGATTTCTATGATGAGCAACAACAGTAATGTATAAAATTGGTATTATCGGCCTCGGTTATGTGGGTCTCCCATTGGCTCATGCTTTTTCTGAGAAATTTAAGGTGGTAGGTTTCGATATAAACGATAGTCGTATCGCAGAGTTGCAGTCTAAGCAAGACAGGACTGGAGAACTAAGTGAAACACAGCTGCAAGAGTATTTTGATAATGGAGGAAAAGTATCTTCTGATGTGCCTTTTTTGGCCGAGTGCAATGTCTACATTGTTACAGTTCCTACCCCCGTTGATAGTAGCAAGCGACCAGATTTAAGTGCCCTACTAGGGGCAAGCAGTACCATTGGGGGTGTGCTTTCAGTAGGTGATATTGTCATATATGAGTCTACAGTTTACCCTGGTGCGACTGAAGAGGAATGTGTTCCAATTCTGGAGAAGACATCTGGGCTAACATTCAATCAAGATTTCTTTTGCGGGTATTCACCTGAACGAATCAACCCAGGCGATAAAGTACACACAGTTAAAAAAATAAAAAAGATTACATCCGGCTCAACAGTTGAGATAGGCAAAATAGTTGATAGCTTATATGCTCAAGTCATAGATGCTGGTACCTATTTGGCCTCTTCAATTAAGGTCGCCGAAGCTGCAAAGGTTATAGAGAATTCTCAACGTGATATAAATATAGCTTTCATTAACGAGCTTGCCATGATGTTTGAAAAAATGGATATCAGTACCAAGGATGTTTTAGCTGCGGCAGAAACAAAGTGGAATTTTTTGTCATTTAAGCCGGGGCTTGTTGGAGGTCATTGTATTGGAGTTGACCCGCACTATCTCGCTCATAAAGCTCAACAGTTGGGTTATTACCCGCAAATGATTCTCTCAGGCAGGCGAATAAATGACGGGATGGGCTCCTATATTGCAACACAATTGATAAAGTTAATGACCCTAAAATCACTCACGATTTTAGATAGCAAAATACTTGTTCTAGGTATCACCTTTAAGGAAAATTGCTCAGACATACGAAATTCAAAGGTGATTGATGTTATTGAAGAACTTAAAACATACGGTGCAAATATTTCTGTATGCGACCCATATGCTCATCAAGACGAGGTAAAGGCTCATTTGGGTCTGGATCTTCTCCCAATTAATAAGATTGATACTTCAGAGTATTCCGGAATTCTATTGGCCGTTGCGCATACCCAGTTTTTAGACTTAGATCTACAGCTAGCGAATGATCGAGTACTTTATGATGTTAAGTCTCAGTTGAAAATATCTGACAAGGCTCTTTAAGGATAGCTCGAAATGAAATATTTTGAGTAGTCGAGGAAGTAAAGTATACCTATTTTAAGAGTTCAAAAGTGTATTAAAAAATCTCTGGAATCATTCATCTCAAATATTAAGTTACGAAGAGCTTCTTAAGTTGAATATAAATAACGAGGATAAAAATACTATATAATTCTTAGATATTATCTAGTATTATGGTTTTTTCGAGCAGTAGAGTTAATGTTAGTGAGGGTAAGCTTTACCCGCCAAATTAAGATGTTAATTTAGAAAAGGGTAAATAAAATGGATTATCGTAAAGAAATTGAAGAAAAAGGCTATGTGGTGTTACCTAATCTGATAGCAGAGAAAGCCTGTAACCATTATAAGGCTTTGCTAGAGGATAAACATGAAATCTATGCACCAAAGTACGCTGGAAATACTGGAGCTGCTGGACATGGATTGGATAATAAATCATTAGAAAAGACCGTCTACAATCTTCACAACAAAGATTTGTCTTTTTTTGAGCTCTTTGAGCATCAAGAAGTATTGAAAGTTTTGGACTTTATGTTGCTAGAGGGCTCCTATAAAGATGCTGAGCCTTACTACCTCTACAACAATATGGCTAGGTGCCCGCTTTTAGGGAGCCCAGGACAGCAACTTCATTCAGATAGTCGGCTTCCCGGGATTAACTATTGTATTGTCGCTAATGTTCTATGGGCGTTAGACGATTTTACATTTGATAATGGCTCAACGCGGATTGTCCCTGGATCTCATAAAATTAAAGAGTTCGCTGAAGATGGTAAGATTTATGACGAGGAAATAAGAGTAAATATTAAAAAAGGAAGCGCAATAATTTTTGATGCAAACCTTTGGCATGGAGGAGGGGCGAATACAGATGGAGCAAGCAGATGGGCTTTAACTTTGGGATATGCAAGGTGGTTCATAAAGCCTTCTTTTGACTACATGCAGAACACACCTATTGAAATTTATAATCAGCTATCTCCAGAAAGGAAGAAGCTTATGGGCTTCGACTTAGCTGCACCAAAAGATGAATTCACGAGAGTGAGGAGTCGTGCTCCTTCTCCAGAAGCCCCACAAGATTATTTGTTACCCAATTAAAATATAATAAGAAAAAAAATATGAAAGCAAAAATTGTAGAAGATAGTAAGTTTGGATTTAAAAGAGTTGAACCCATACCTTCGCAGGAAGAAGTGGAAAAGTTTTATGCTCAAGAATTTTATGATGCAAACGCTCAGTATTTTAATAATTCAGCCTTACTGCTCCAACAAGAGCAGTCGGATTTTTTTAATTCAAGATGGAAAGCAATTCATGAAGAACTCCAGTCTTTTTTTGGGGATGAAATCCTGGATAAATCTGTCTTTGATATTGGCTTTGGCTTTGCGCAAGCACTTAAATATTTGAAAAACAAAGGGCTTACAGTTTCAGGTCTAGAGCCTTCCAAAGAAGGTGTCGACTATGCAAGAGAAAATGGCATTGAGGCAATTCACGGTGGAATAGAGCGTTTTGATCTTGTTAAGGACAAGTCTGAGGTTGTGCTGTTGATAAACGTGCTGGAACACCTTCGGGAGCCGGAGCAAACGCTACTTAATATTAAAGACAAGGTCTTGACTTCTGATGGAATGCTTGTCATCGATGTACCGAATGATTTCAATGATTTCCAAATAGTAGCAGATGCAGAATACGATCTTAATGAGTGGTGGGTCCATCCCCCAAATCACATTAATTACTTTTCACATGACTCACTCCAAAAATTATTGAAGGGCTGTGGTTTCAAGATTATTCATTGCACGTCTTCATTTCCGCTAGATATGTTTTTGTTGTTCGGAGATCAATATATTGGTAATCCGAAGTTAGGCAGGGAGTGTCACAATAAGCGTGTCATGTTCGAACAACTCATGGAAAAACATGGAAAAGCGGAAAAACTGAAAAAGTTTTACGACTCTTTATCTGAGTTGAACTTAGGTCGTTCAATTTCTGTTTATGCAACTCCAATTTAATATTCTAAGTAATAGTGAATGTTAGTTAGTAGTAGATATTTGTCGTCGAATATGAGAGTTATGTGTGCGCCTAAATAATCGCTTCTCAAGCTCATTAAGACAATACCTCAAGTGTTATAAAAATCTCTAATTATGTATAAGGTTCTATAAAAATGTTCGATAATAAAACAATTCTAATCACCGGCGGAACGGGCTCTTTTGGGCATGCTTTTGTTTCTATGACTTTGAAAAAGTGTAATCCTAAAAAACTTATTATTCTTTCCAGAGATGAAATGAAGCAATGGGATATGGCTAAGCTGTATGCTGATGACCCCAGAGTCCGCTTTTTCATTGGAGATGTCAAAGATCGAGATCGTATGTATCGCGCGCTAGACGGCGTCGATTATGTTGTCCATGCAGCAGCAACAAAGATTGTGCCGACTGCTGAATATAACCCTTTTGAATGTATTAAAACTAATATTAATGGAGCAATGAACCTGATTGACGCTTGTATAGACAAGGGGGTCAAGGGGGTGGTGGCGCTTTCCACAGATAAGGCTAGTAGCCCTGTTAATCTTTATGGAGCAACTAAGCTTGCTTCAGATAAACTGTTTGTTGCTGGAAATCACTATGCTGGAGGAAAAGATACACGTTTTTCGGTAGTTCGCTATGGCAATGTTATGGGCTCTAGAGGCTCGGTTATTCCATTTTTTATGTCTATCAAAGATCAAGGGGAAATGCCAATCACTGATAGTCGCATGACTAGGTTTATGATTTCTCTCGAGCAAGCGGTCGAGTTGGTGTGGCATGCCTTTGAAGATATGGTTGGAGGAGAAATTTATGTTAAAAAAATTCCATCGATGAAAGTGACAGATCTTGCTAGAGTTATAGCCCCGACTAATACACAAAAGATTATCGGTATCCGTCCCGGAGAAAAGCTTCACGAACAAATGATTAGTTCTGAGGATGCATGGAGCACCTATGAATATTTAGAACACTTTAAAATTCTTCCTCAGATTCATGACTGGCATTTAGATTCAGAGCGAATTAAGGATGGTACAAAGGTTCCAGACGGATTTGTTTATGACAGTAATACAAATCCTCATTGGATGAGTGATGAGGCCCTCCTCATTTGGATAGAAGAGAATCGAAAAAAAATTGGAAAAATGTAAATGATTCCATATGGAAAGCAAGATATAAACCATGAGGATATTGAAGCTGTAATCAATGTGCTTCAATCGGATTTCCTAACTCAGGGTCCAAAAGTTCCAGCCTTTGAACAATGTGTGGCTGATTTTGTTGGGAGTAAATATGCCTGTGCAGTTAATAGTGCTACTTCTGCACTCCATATCGCTTGTCTTGCGCTGGGTTTAGGTAAAGATGACGAGCTGTGGACTAGCCCAAATACATTTGTGGCATCAGCGAATTGTGCGTTGTATTGTGGCGCGCGAGTAGATTTTGTTGATATTGATCCTCAGACTTACAACTTGTGCCCAGATAAATTGGAACAGCGCTTAATTTTAGCAAAACGAATTGGCAAATTACCAAAAATTGTAGTTGCTGTGCATCTATGTGGCCAATCATGTGACATGGAAAGAATTTTTAGGTTGTCAAAAACTTATGGGTTTAAAATTATAGAGGATGCATCACACGCTATTGGAGGTAGATATTCTGGCTCTGCAATAGGCTCTTGTGAATATTCTGATATTACAGTTTTTAGTTTTCATCCAGTTAAAATCGTGACGACCGCCGAAGGTGGAATTGCGCTTACAAATGATAAGCATTTGTGCGAAAAAATGATGTTATTTCGCACTCATGGCATTACTCGTGATGAACAGGCAATGCAAGGAGTTCCTGATGGCCCTTGGTACTATGAGCAAGTTGAACTGGGTTATAATTATCGAATGACTGAGTTGCAGGCAGCTTTAGGTTTGTCTCAAATGACTAGATTAGAAGAATTTGTGACGACCCGCAACAGGCTCGCAACAAGATATGATGATAAGTTAAAGGAGCTTCCTATAATACTTCCCTTCCAATCTGAAAATACTTATTCGAGTTTTCATCTGTATGTGATTAGACTAAATTTGGATATTATTGAAAAGTCACATAAACAAGTCTTCCAAGAATTGCGTGATAAAGGTATCGGAGTTAACCTACATTATATCCCAGTCCATATTCACCCTTATTATCAGGCAATGGGTTTCAAGATTGGAGACTTTCCTGAGGCTGAAAAGTATTATAAAGAGGCTATCTCTATACCTATTTTTCATGGTCTCAAGAACGATCAACAGGACTTAGTAATACGCGCAATTACTGAGGTACTTGCTTGAATATTTGTATTATTCCCGCTCGAGGAGGTAGTAAAAGAATACCTCGCAAAAATATTAAACAATTCGCAGGTAAACCAATGATTGAATGGTCTATCTCTGCTGCGATTAAAGCTAATTGCTTTGATCGTATCATTGTGTCTACTGATGACATGGAAATTTCAAATTTTGCTGAGTCTATTGGTGCAGAGGTACCATTTATACGCCCACCGTCGTTATCAGAAGACTATACTCCTACTGGAGCTGTCGTAAAGCATGCTCTTGAATGGCTTAAGTTACCAGAAATCTCAAAGACGAATGCTTGTTGCCTTTATGCCACAGCCCCTTTCGTTACTCCTAGTGATATCTGTCAAAGCCTATCCATTCTAAATCCCCTGGTTTGCGATTTTGTATTACCTATTACAAGCTATGCCTTTCCTGTTCAGCGTGCTTTGGTTATTGATGAGAGCACGACGTTTTTAGAAATGAGAGAGCCGGCTGAATTTTCTAGTAGGTCCCAAGATCTTGAAGAGTCATTTCATGATGCTGGACAATTTTGCTGGGGATTGGCTGAAGCTTGGATCTCAGGAGATACTCCATTTCAAAGAAAAACTCTCCCCTATAATCTGCCTAGATTTAGGGTTCAAGATATTGATACTAATGAAGACTGGGATAGGGCAGAATTGCTTCATAAAGCTTTGTATGAATGAGTATACTTTCGTTGTAAGGGTCGATTCGTCATCAGAAATAGGAATAGGGCACCTTGCAAGATGTTTAGCATTGGCAAATTATTTAGTAAAGCTTAAAGCTAAGGTAATCTTTATATGCCGAGATCACCATGGAAGTGCTCACGAATTAATTCTAAAGCATAAATTTAGGCTACACCTATTAAATGGTAAAGAAAAACAAGTAAGAAGCTTAAAGCCCAGTGATTGGTTGGGGTGCAGTCAGCTTCAGGATGCATTAGAGAGTTCTGCGTTTATAGCCAAGTATCCAGGCGCTCATGTTATTGTTGATCATTATGGTTTGGACTATCTTTGGGAAAGCAATATTAAGTGTGAATCTATGACTGTGATTGATGATTTGGCAAACCGTAGTCATCAATGCTCGTTGTTGATAGATCAAAGCTTACAAAATACCAAATTGGACTACGAGAAGCTAATAGATGGCAACTTTGATTTCATTGGAGGTAATATAGTTATCTTGCGGGATGAGTTCAGCTCAGGGCAAACATGGAAAGTGCCTGGAAGCCGAAAGGTTCTTATTTGTATGGGCGGGGCTGACCCCCAGAGTTATACTAAAAGGATTTTAGAGCAGATTGTTTATAGTCATAAGAAGTATTCCGGACACCAGGCCGTCAGTGAGATTAACGTCATCGTCGGAGCTGCCGTTACTGATTACGAGGAGCTCATGATTATTACTGACTCAACCAAGCTTAAAGTTTCGATATTGTCGACCCCAGATAATATTTCACAACTTATGCTTATGTCTGACCTTTGCATACTCTCCTGTGGTAACTTGATTCTGGAAGCGTGTGCTCTCGGTGTTCCGTCAATTGGGATAGCTGTTGCTGACAACCAGCAAGGCACGGCTGACTTTCTTGCCAAAGCCGGTGCCATCGAATTATATGATTTCAAAAACGAGACGGATTCGAAAATCTACGCAGCAATATCCTCTTTGATTAATGACCCTAAAAGACTTTCTGCCTATTCAACAAAATTAAAAACTATGGTGTCTTCAGCGTCAAACGAAACGATAGCAAGGAGACTATGTGAAGCCTAAAGAAATTTATATTCGCTCATTTGAAGATTGTGACTTATTGGGGCTCACTGAGTTACTAAATGATTTAGAAAATCAGCAGCTGGTCGGCGGGTCCTTAGAGCCAATGAATGAAGCTGAAGTTTTAAATTGGCTTAATTATAAAAGATCAGATGAAGGGTCGCATATTTTTGCAATAATCTGCCGAGATGAGTTTGCCGGATATGTGCTGATAACGTCAATAGATAGAATCAATGGGCATGCAGTTTTTGGCATCAACATATCCAGATCATCTCAAGGGCAAGGAGTTGGCGCGATTGCCATGGATTATGTGCATATTTTTTGTAAGGATAAATTATCTTTAAGAAAGCTTGTACTTTATGTCAGAGCAGATAACCAGCGCGCTATTTCCTTGTATAAACGACTTGGGTATAAATCCGTAGGAAGTCTTCTAAATCATATAAAAGTTAACGGGTCATATGTTGCCAATAATGCTATGGAGGTGTTCCTATGAAATGCGCATTTATCTCTTTCAGGAATAAAATCGGCCTTCAGACCTTCATCGTGGGCTTAAATAAAGTTTCTCAGTATGTTGCTGGCTAAGAAAAAATTAACTTTCTCACAAACACTATATGATAAAAGTTTTAAAAAATGACCCTTCAGGAGTGAATTTGCTTATTGCGACAGTAATGACGCAGGCATTTGCAGCAATAGGAATTCAGGGTTCAAGTATTCAGAAGGATTTATATTTATGATACTGGAACGAATTGGTACCTGCGCTATTATGCAGCCAAGTTTTCTGCCTTGGGCGGGATACTTCAATCTAATTGCAAATTCTGAACATTTTATTTTCTTAACGGATGCTGACTTTTCGAAAGGCAGTTGGCACAACAGGAATCAAGTTCTGATTGGAGGGAAAAAAGCCTGGATTACTTGTCCAATTGAGCGAGCCGGGCTGAATTCGGCATTAGACAGCATTCAGCTCCAACCAGGGAATCGGTGGAGGGAAAAAATGACAAGAACTTTGCTCCACAGTTATTCAAAGGCACCTTTTTTAAACGAATTGACATTCATTTTGGATATCATTAACGACTCAGCTGACTTAAGCCTTGTAGAGTTAAATATTCAATTGATCAAGCAGATTAGTTTAGGGTTGTCTCTTCAGGTCAAGTTTTCCGAATCTAGAAGTCTTAATATTAACTTAGATCGATCAAAGAAATTGGAGGCGCTAATTTTAAACAAAAACTGTACCAGATACCTTAGTCCAGTTGGGGCAAAAGAGTATCTTTTTGAAGATGGCGTGCTCCCAAGCTCAACTATAAATTTAGCCTTTCAAGAATACACTCCCAAAAATTACACTCAATTTAAGTCACAAGAATTTGTGAGTTATCTTTCTATTTTCGATATCATTGCCAACTTGGGTATGCGTGAGGCTGGTCGCTATGTCCTAGAGGGTTCAGAGATCGGCATTTGATAGTATTAATGGATTTGCCTTTAATTGCATTACGTTCGCTGAAATATCATGAGATCGTAAAAAATGTAAATGGTTAGTCCAAGGCTCTTGGTCTATTTTCGATGTTCATGCAGTATTATGGACTGAGTCAGATAAATATTAAGATTTAACTAGATAAGTACACGAGGATATTCATGATGAGTAATAACTTAAATATAAAAATTGCAGGTCGATCAATAGGTTCTAATTATAGACCCTACGTGATAGCCGAGATGTCAGCTAATCATAATGGCAATATCGATAGAGCGTTTAAAATAATTGATGAAGCAAAGAAGGCCGGCGCAGACGCAGTAAAGTTGCAAACATACACCCCTGATACCATCACCCTTAATTGTGACAAAGAGGACTTTCAGATTAGAGATGGCTTGTGGAAGGGACAAACTTTATATGAATTATATAAAGATGCACATATGCCATGGGATTGGCATAAGCCGCTATTTGAACATGCCCGTAAGGTTGATATCACCATCTTTAGTTCGCCATTTGACGAAAGTGCGGTTGACCTTTTGGAAGACCTTAATACTCCAGCTTATAAAATTGCTTCTTTCGAAACTGTTGATTTGAGATTAATAGACTATGTCGCTCGCACTGGGAAACCAATGATTATCTCAACAGGTATGGCTAGTGAAGATGAGATCAGAGAGGCAGTAGATACAGCAAGAGCTGGGGGTTGCTTAGAGCTTGCTTTGCTTACATGTGTGAGTAGCTATCCAGCATTGGCTTCAGATTATAACTTGTCTCGTATTGCTGATATGAGAGAACGTTTTCAGACCGTTGTAGGTCTTTCTGATCACACTATCAACAATACCTGTGCCATAGGAAGTATCATGCTAGGTGGATGTATTATAGAGAAACATTTCACACTGGACCGAAACGGTGGTGGTGCGGATGATAGTTTCTCTCTTGAACCCAATGATATGAGCGATTTGTGCGTATCTTCACTAGCGGCATGGCAATCAATTGGTAAGCCAGATTATGGCTTGAAGTCTAGTGAAACAAATAATGCTCAGTATCGTCGGTCGCTGTATTTCGTAAAATCTCTAAAACAAGGGGATATAATCGAAATCGATGATATACGAAGTGTTCGCCCAGGCTTTGGACTTCCAACCAAAATGTTCGATTCTGTATTAGGAAGCCAAGTAACTTGCAATGTGAGTTATGGAGATCCTGTTCGGTTGGCTGATATCAGCATGAAATTAGATATAAGCGAAGTTAATCCTAACAAGGATTATTAGTAAAGCTTAATTATTTTAATATTAATTTATGGAATGTTAAACAGGTTCCTTTTTTCGTTTAATAATCATAAAATCGTCGACGTGACAAATTGATAAGGTCTAAATATGTTAAAAAAGAGTGAGGTAATGACCTTAATCCAAGAAGCTGGACTTGATGCGCAATTTAGAGAAAATTGCGGAAGCCAATGGAGTGATGGAGTTAACCAAATATCAGAAGTTCCATATTGCTATCTTGATCATTTAATAAGTTATCAATCAATCATTTTTAAATCTGTATCAGAAAATTTAATTGATATTTCTCTGGTTCTATATAATGACAAAAGAATCTGTGGAGTTTGGCCTCTATTTTTAGATCTTGGTAAAAAAGAGCCAATCAAGTCAGTCCATGATCAGTATGGAGGGATTGTGGTTCCTCCATTATTCATTGAAAATTTCCCTAAAAAGTCAGAAAGAAAGATTATTAAGTCGTGCATAAGATTTTTAAATAGTCTTTTAATTCAATCTCGGGGAGAGGCCTGGCGCGCTTCAGAGTTTTCAGCAAAAGTTGCTGTAAGTCAATGGTCTCAATTGTGCTTAGAAAATGGCGCAGTCCTAGATAAGGTATCTTACGAACTTTATGTGGATTTATCATTATCAATAGATAAAATAAGATCATTTATCAGGAAGAGCTACAGACCATTGGTTAGCTCAGGATTAAAGAAATGGACTGTTTCTGTAATGGATCAGCATTGCGAAATTACTTGGAATAATTTTAGGAGTTTGCACCGACGTGTTTCAGGTCGTGTTACTCGCCCTATAGAGTCTTGGGACATACAGCATAATGCTATTAAAGCTGGAGATGCATTTTTAGTATATGTGTCTGACCCTGAAGGAAAGATGGTTGGGGGTGGCTACTTTGATATGAGTGGCAATGAGGGACATTATAGTGTAGCCACTTATGATAAGAATTTAACGGATCAACCGCTGGGGCATATGGTTCAATATCAAGCGATACTTACACTTAAAGAGAAGGGTAGATCTCTTTATTACATAGGATCTCGTTTCTACCATGAAGATCTGCCTGGTGTTTCGAAAAAGCAGGTTGACATATCAAGTTTTAAAGCTGGATTCTCTACTTTTATGATACCAAGAGTTGTTCTCTTGCTCCCTTCCCTCGATGAAAATAAGTAATACAAACAAATGAAAAAGAATATTATTTTTGATTTAAAATACCTTTTCCTATAAAAATGAAGTTGATTTGAAATTATGAAATTTAAAAAAAGATTACATCAAATAAGCCGTTTGCTTACAAAAGAAGAAAAAATAGCAGGTTTTAAATTACTTCTTGGTATAATGGTAATGGGGATCTTTGATGTTATCGGCGTCGCATCTGTGTTGCCGTTTATGTCAATTGCATCTGACCCTAGCTTCATTCAATCAAATGAAGTGTTGCTGAAAATATACAATTTTTTAGAATTTGATGATCAAGGGTTTATAATGTTCGCTGGTCTGTGTGTAATAGCACTTATCGCTATCTCTACATTTGTTAAGCTAATTACAACATACGCACTGTATAAATTTACTTTTGAACGTGAGCATAGCATCAGTCTTCGGTTAATGACTGGATATCTGAACCAACCCTACAGTTGGTTTTTAAACCAACACAGCTCTGATTTATCTAAATCAGTGTTAGCTGATGTTCGAGAGGTAGTCGCACGCACTATTTTGACTATTATCACGATTTGCTCGAATTCATTTCTAGTTATTTTATTAGTTAGTCTTTTAATTCTAGTAGATCCTATAACTGCTGTATCAGCATTTTTGTTTTTTAGTATTATTTACACCATCTTATATCTTACTGTGAAAGGCATTCTAGATAATATCGGAACTGATAGATTGACGGCAAATACTACTCGATTTAAAACTGCAACTGAAATTTTTGCTCTGATAAAAGAAATGAAAATCTCAGGTAAAGAAAGTTTTTATCTATCTGTGTTTGGAAAAGCAACGAAGAAATTTGTTGATAAAGAGGTTGTGATGATGGCGATTAGTGCAATGCCTAAATTCTTTATTGAGATGGTTATTTTTACTGCATTGATTTCGGTTGTATTGATAAATCTTGCAGATGATGTGGCACTAAATTCAGTCCTCCCCGTTTTAGCCTTATATGCTTTTGCGGTTTATCGTCTGGTACCTGCTTTGCAGAGTGTTTTTGCAAGCATATCTATTTTTAGAGCTTCAGCTCCTGTTTTAGGTTTTATTAGCGACAAGTATGATGATCTTAACGTTTCGGTAACTTTTGATAACAGCACGAATCGTCTGAATTTCCATAATGAAATAACATTTAGAGAAATAAGTTTTCGATATCCAGAGGCTAAAAAAGAAGCTTTGGCAAAAATTTCCTTGCAAATACCGGTCAATAATATTGTAGGGATTATAGGATCAACTGGAAGCGGTAAAACCACTTTGGTTGACGTCTTGTTGGGACTTTTAACTCCAGATCAAGGGATTTTACATGTTGATGGAGTCAAGATTTGTGAAGCCAATGTTCGAGAGTGGCAGAGATGTATTGGCTACGTTCCCCAACATATTTCTTTAGTAGATGAATCCGTCTCAGCTAACATAGCTTTAGGGGAGGACCCTAAGGATATAAATATGGATGCCGTCGTGTCTGCAGCAAAGATTGCAAATATTCATGATTTCATACTTTCGGAATTAGAGAACGGGTATGACACCAAGGTTGGCGATAAAGGTGTTCGTCTCTCGGGAGGACAACGGCAGCGGCTAGGTATTGCAAGGGCACTTTATAATAAACCCGATATTCTGATTCTGGACGAAGCGACGAGCGCTTTAGATGGTGAGACAGAAAAGGTAGTCATGGAAGCGGTCAATAATTTAGGGCGTCAGATGACATTAATCATTATTGCTCACAGATTAAGTACTTTAGCCAAAGCTGATATCGTGTATAAATTAGAAAAAGGACGCCTGTGTTCTCAGGGTACATATGAAGTTATGTGCAAAATAACAAATAGTTAATAGCTATTTTTTTTACCGATTACAATTAATTAGGAGTATATGAAAAAGACGATAGACAAGACTATCAAAGGGCGCATAGCAATTATGTTTATGTCCGGATCGGCTGGAGAACTAGATTGGGTTTTACCGATTTTAGCTTTCCTTTTAAAGAAAGGTTTCAATATCAAGATTATTTTTTTGACGAATCATGCTCGCAAAAGCGTAGAAAGAAATCAAATGCTTAATGATTTTATTTGTCAAGAAAATAGACCAGTTGAGATAGTCCTTTTGGGTGGTTATTTATTTGAGAAAGCTGAACGTCTTGGTTACCTCTCATATCGAATTTTTTTAAAACTAAAGCTTGGTAACATCTCAATTATAAATAAAATATATAGCTTGTATGACAGGTTACTTGAATATTCATTTATGCGCCATTTGCCCTCAGATATTGTAGATTTTAAAGAAGAGAAATATCTGTTTATATCTGAATTTCCAAGTCTGAGAAGACCAAGAAATAATTGGATAAGAAAAAATTTTAGTAGCTCTATTTTCTTTTATTGTCCGCACTCTCCTCACATCTACGCAGAAGATTTAGATCTGAAATATCAGGAGGCTGATAATATTGATTTTGATAAAGAGGCTTTTCTTCTATTAGGTCATCCAGGAGATTTTACTAAAGTTTACGATGGTGGTAGAGAGTTGGTTGCACCTGATCTGCAAAAGGTATTTATAGGTCATCCAAAATACTCGGCGAGTTGGCTTCAAAACTTTAGAGAAGCCGCAAAGGTTTTTCGTTCGAATGCAGAAGCTAGAGATAAAATCAACATTCTAGTTGTAAGTAGAGGCTTTGGTAGCTACTTAGATGAGGATTCCTACAAGCAGTTAGTAGATTCAACAACAAAAGTTATCCATAATAGAATACCTAATTACCGTTTATTGGTTAAAAAACATCCGCGAGAATTATCATCGTATTGGGATAAAGTAATACACGCCTATCCTTCAGTTGAAATTGTCAATGATCATATTTTGCAACTTGCAACGAAAGTTGATTTTGTTATTACATTTTGGGGCTCTGGAGCTATGGACTGTTTTTCTCTTGGAGTTCCGGTAATAGAGTATTGGGATCCAAATAAGCATTCCAAGGATCAGTTTCCAGAAGAAAATTCTTACACTACAATATATCGAAAGCTCGGCGTAGTTCTTCCTGCAAATAATGAGGAAGAATTAGGAGGAGCAATTTCTGAGTTATTAGCTAAAAATTGTAGAATGCCCTTGGATGGTTTACACCCCTTTCTCATTGATTTGATGAATCGGTCCAATCAATGGGATAAAGTAATAAAGAAAATCCTGTTATCAGGAAATCTAATGGATCACTAATAATTAGTGATGTATAAAAGACTTGATTGTATTATTAAATTTTAACTTTTTAAGGTAACTAATAAATGAAGAATTTCGATATAGTGGTTATTGGTGCTGGTTTGTATGTATGTGGTAAAGGCACATCAGGATTTGGAACTATCCTACCAGCCATATTTGAGTGGAAAAGACATAGCCAAAATACTGGGGATGTGCATTGCGTGGCAACATCAGTTCAGTCAGCTCAAGAATTATCAAAAAAGGTAGGCGATCTCACTACGAAAACTGGCGTTAACGTAACAGTTAAATCGTATCCTCAGTCCGGAGCACGTGACCCTCTTTGTTATCGCGAGGTATTAAGTAATGTTGATAAACCAAGTTGTGCGATTATTGCTGTTCCAGATCATCTACATCACCAGATAGCTAAAGATTGCCTTGAAGCAGGGTTACATGTTCTGTTAGTCAAACCCCTCACTCCAACTTTTGCTGAAGGTAACGATCTTGTAAATACGGCACGAAAATTTAATCTCTATGGTGCTGTTGAATTTCACAAGCGATGGGATAAGTCTAACTTAATTTTGCGTGATAAAGTGCAATCTGGGGAGCTCGGTGTACCCTTAAATTGTTGGGTTGAATACAGTCAGCGAAAGTCTATACCACTCTCCAGTTTTAAAGAGTGGGCTTCTCAAACAAGTATTTTGCAATATCTGGGTGTTCACTATATTGATTTAATTCTATTCGTTACTTCTGCAAAGCCTAAAAGAGTTATGGCAATTGGTCAAAAAACTGAAATCGTCAAGTATGATATCGACACTTATGACTCAATCCAATGCGTAATAGAATGGGAGCTTCCAGATGGACAGCTTTTTACCGAAACTATCCTGTGTAGTTGGGTTGATCCAGAGAGCAGCACTTCTGTTTCTGACCAAAAAATAAAATTTGTCGGTTCAAAAGGCCGTTATGAGGCTGATCAAAAGGAGCGAGGAATTAGAATGAATACAGATGAAGCTGGAGTTCAGCATATTAATCCAGACTTTTGTCTGGCCTATGGGATACAAGACGGTAATGTGCATTGGCATGGCTATGGTATTGAGAGTATTACCACTTTTCTTACTGACGTTGTGGCTCTTGAGGCTGATAAAAAATCACTTTCAGAGTTACAATTTGAAAGACCAAGCTTTGAGCAGGCTCTAGTTAGCACCATGGTCGTTGAGGCTGCTCATCATAGCCTTCAAAATGGGTCGCAGTGGGAACTAGTTGAGGTGCATAAATGAGCCGACTATACTCAGAAGCAAATTACGCCCATGATTTATTATTTACTAAAAAACTAGGCTACTTTACATGAATATCTGCATGGTGCCAGTCAGAAAAGGTTCAGAAAGACTTGCAAAGAAAAATTATTTAAAAATTGGACGCTCTACTATTTTAGAGATTGCGCTCGCTAAAGCCATTCATAGCAAAGCTTTCGATCGTGTTGTAATTAACTCAGATGATCCAAATTTAGAAGAGCTTGCATTACGATTAGGTGTTGACTTCTACCTGAGAGATGAAAAATTAGCGTCGTCTCAAGCAACGAGCGATCAAGTGGTTCTAGATTTCTTTAATAACACTGAGGGTGAACGCCTTTTTTGGGTAAACACGGTTAGCCCTCTCCAAACAATTAATGACATAAAAAACTTTGTTAATCTATCTCAAGGGAGCAGTTGGAAATCGGGTGTATCAGTCAATACAGCTTCAGTGCATGCAATGTTTGATAATGGTCCATTGAATTTTGAATGGACTCGGGGCTTTGCTAGAACACAAGACCTTAGACCTTTCAAAACCTTCAATTATGCTATGATGGGGTGGAGTAGAGGTATGATTAATATCCTCGAAAAAGGTCAATTATTTGATGAAGATACACAGCTTGTTGAATCATCTAAATGGAGTAGTTTTTTGTTGAAAAATAATGATGATATGGATTTTATTAAAACACTTATAGATATGGCTCCAGATCAGTGCAAATAAGGGAGCTCTTATATGAATAATTCAAAAAATGCGATTGGGGTCGAAAAAATTGAATCACTGTTTGCAGCAAACAGTGATTTTCCTAGTTTAAAAAAAAGTGACGATAAAAAATCTTTTTTAGAAAAGGTAAAAATAAGACATCTATTTTGGATTCCCCGACTGTTATTCACTCGGACATACCGAGTCCTACCAAAAATCTTGAAAGATATTTTTTTCGGGTTATCGATAATTCATAAATCACCAGCATCAAAGATATTTGCTAGGACGCGATATGATGAGTTGCGAATATTGATAGATACTAAGGTTTCTGCTTTATCTATAAAGGCGGTCCCAGCTTGTAGTATGGATGACGTGAAAACTACTTTTAATGCTGGTTTTTATACTACTAATTTATCAGATGTATCTGAGTTAGATAAAATAATCGAAGATGTTGTTAATAACACCAACCCCAGTCATGCTGGAGCAAGACCATATTTTAAAGACGGTAAAAATGAAAAAATAGAGGGATCTTATTCTGCATACTATAGTTTCTCAAAAGAAGATGGTCAAAAGATGAGTTCAATTCTCCATAAAGATTTAAGCGTGGATTTTAATTATCATCTTTCGGCATTGGCTGGGTATAAATGCACTATGAATGACATCACATACTCACTGAGTGTCGTATATGGTGCAAATTCAAATGATGAGATGCACCAAGATACGTATGCAAGCGTTGCAAAGGGTTTTCTATACCTTCAAGATGTTGGCTGCAATAATGCCCCTTTTGAATATCTAGAAGGATCATATGTAGATGCGAAATTTAGATCAAGGGAAACAAATAAAGCAGTTTTAGACAATGACTCTCACAGCAGTGGCTCAACAAGATTGAGAGGGCAGAAACTTCAGGACGCACTTATGCAATATAAACTTCAATCATTTACTGGTTCCAAGGGCCTCTTTGTTCTTGCTAATACTGCCGGCTACCATAGGAAAGGTGTTCACAATTCGACTAAACCTAGAATTATTTTAGCTTGTGGAGTTGAAAGGAAAGGTGTAATTAGTAAATTTCTAATTAATTTAGTTGCAATGATTAAGTTTAAGGTAACTCAAGGTAGTAACTAAATTTTTTTTAAGTACAATCTTGCAGTGGTCTCTACAAGTTAAAAATCTGCAGATTATGACAAGAAATCATCAAACTTATACCTTTTTAAATTTATTCCGAAAAAAATATAACTATAGCGATTTAACGATATTATGAAAAAAATAAAAATTGTACACATCGAGGTTTTAGACATTCGTGTACCTACCTCTGATACTTTGCTAGGATCAGACCCTTTCCATAAAAAACCAAATTGGTCATGTGTTTATACACGGATCAAATTAGATAATGGGATAGAAGGATTATCTGTTTGTTTTACTTCAGGAGCGGGTAATGATTGGATTGCCTATGGGGTAAAAGATATAGCAAAATTATTAAAAGATTTTGAATTTAATGATTTTATGAATGACCCTGGTTCAATATATAAATTAATAAATGACCATCACCAGCTTAGGTGGTTAGCTGATGGTGTTAATAGAATGGCTCTAGGGTCTATTATTAACGCTTTATGGGATGCATGGGCAAAGGTTGAAAAAAAGCCAATGTGGAAACTCTTAGTCGATATGACGCCTCAAAAGTTAGTAGATGCAATTGATTGGCGATACATGGAAGATGCATTAACTAAAGATGAAGCTATAGAAATCTTAAATGATAAGCATGATGAACATAATAATCTTGAGATTAAAATGCAACAAAAAGGTCCTAAAGCATACTCAACAGCTGGATGGCTTGGACTAACAGACGAAGAAATAGCTAAAACTGTAAGAGACATGCAGGATCAAGGATTTGATTGTTTCAAAATGAAAGTAGGGCAAAATTTAGATCATGACAAAGAGAGACTTGCCTATATAAGAGGTATCATTGGATACGAATCTAAGCTGATGGTTGATTGTAATCAGGTTTGGGGAGTAGATGAGGCTATTGACTATATGACTGAGCTTAAAGATTTCAAACCTGTCTGGATCGAGGAGCCAACTGCTCGTGACGATGTCCAGGGCCATCTTAAAATATCCAAAGCTTTAAAAAAATTCGATATTAAGGTTGCTTCTGGAGAGCAAGTTCCATCCCCTGTAATATTTAAACAATTACTTCAGTCTGGAGCTATTGGTTATTGTCAAATAGATGCAGCTAGGCTTGGTGGAGTAAATGATGTGCTAGCTGTCATTTTGCTTGCGAAAAAATTTAAAGTGCCTGTATGTCCGCATGGAGGTGGTATTGGGTTGTGCAATATGATATTACATTATGCAATTTGGGATCAGATAAAAGTTGCTAGTCACTCAGATGATCAGCTGGTTGAGTATGCCGAGTTTCTCCAAGATAATGTTTTTATAAACCCTATTCAAGTAGAAGATGGTTCCTATGTAACACCTAAATCACCTGGTTGGGGCTTGGAAATGCACGAAGAATTCCTAAGTTCGCATTTATATCCAGACGGCGATGTATGGAAAGATAGAGTGGCTTCTGGAAGCATCACTTTTTTACCCTGATAAAGAACATTGTTATATTATCTAACAATTGAGATTGCCATAAATAACTAAAATATGATTAAGTCACTATGAAATATGATGTTGTAATTCGATGTAGAAACGAAATGGAATGGCTCCCAAGAGTTATTTCATCTCTAAATAACCAATCCGTTAAGCCGTCTAAAATTATCTTAGTTGATAATTCTAGTGATGATGGTTCTGAGGAGTACGCGAAGAAAGAAAATTGTGTTGTGCTCCAGTATGATAAAGACGAGTTTAACTATAGTTATGCTTTGAATCTAGGCATCAAAGAAACCTGCGAAGACGAGGTTTTAATTCTTTCAGCGCATTGTGAGCTTATGACGAGCGGATCAGTGCAAAACATGATTGAAGTTCGACATGCATATAAAGCTGCTGGCGTTTATGGAAGACAAGTCCCTACAATCAATAGTAATCCAATTGATACGAGAGATTTAATAACTGTTTTTGGTCGAGAGCGCATTGTATTCGAAAGCCATCCTTTCTTTCATAACGCATTCTCTTTGATAGATAGGGCTGCTTGGGAAGTTTGTCCTTTTGATGAAAATCAAAATGGTGTTGAGGATAGGTTCTGGGCTAGGGAGCAAGCATTGAAAGGTCGAAAAATAGTTTATGAGCCTGAATCGATTGTTTTTCACGAACATGGACTAAATCAGGGGGCTTCAATGAGCCGTGCACTTCGTGTTTGTAAGTCCCTTAAGGATTTTCATAATGATGATGTTTTTGTTTGGCCAACATTCAAAGAATCCAGCTAATATAAATTTTTTTTATAATCCGCATGTTCAATTGAAGCTGTTGAAAGCATATATTTTAGAAATACATATATACGCTAATCAAAAAATATCTAAGCGAATGATTTTAGAGGAACACGAGGCCCACACCAGTTAATTGATCACTTTAGTATTTCAATTCGATTAATAAATAACCTAACGTTTCAGTAATAATGATAGCTTGGTTTAAGGGATAAGACTATAATCAGCAGGCTCTCCAAAGAACCAAACTGAAGGGTAAAAATAGTGTTAAAAAGAAGTTTTTTATCACTTACGTTATTCTTACATATAACTTTAAGGAAATTAATATAAAAATGAAGAAAATTATTTGGATAGATGTAGGCACGCATTTTGGCCAAGAGTATCTCTCTATTTTTGGTTCAAATTACGCATTCTATGGTCATGTGGCTAAGCGCTTGATTGGTAAAAAGATCTTTAATCGAGGAAAATTTATAGGGTTTCAAGGACTAAGAGATATTGTTTTTTCAAGGACAAAAATAAGAAGAAGATCCAATGAGTTTTACACAGTTTTTATCGAAGCTAATCCAAAAATTGCTTATACAAAAAATATTTATCTAGATGCTTCTATGGTTTTTAATCTGGCCTTGACTGATGATCAAGAAAGATCGCCGGTTTCAATAGCAAAACTATACCTTGGAGATGGGAATGAATTATCTCAAGGTAGCTCGGTTTTTCTAGAGAAAGCAAATGTTCAAAAAGATTCTTATGTCACGACCTTGGGAGTTTCTAGCGTTGCTTTTTTTAGTCAATTGCAAGCATATTTTGAGGAAAAATTTGTAGATTATGATGTATTACTACGATTGAATTGTGAAGGAGTGGAGGATGAGGTTATTTATGCTGCTCACAATAGCTTTGGAAAAAAATTAAAACTGATTTGTGGCTCTCTGAAAGACGTTGAAGGAGTTAAAGGGTTGGATGCTTCTCACAAGTTAAATGAGTTTATAAGCGATAATAAATTATTATTCGTTGATTTTCATTCCGGAATGAGTAGCTGGCCCGAGGCGCATGCCGCAGTTTTAAAATTATTAGAGGAAAACTAAGAGGTTTAAGAAGCCACAGCAAATATCCTGCTCTACTTAAGCTGTATATCATTAAACGCGATCGTGTTATCCCCCCCCAAAAAAAACTGACCTATGACTAAGATATTGGCATTTGATTCCATGTATATGGTGACCCCACTAAGAAAGCTATACATGGCCTTAATAAGGAAAATACTTAATGGAAAAAAAACTCCAAACAATAGCTTGGTTTTATATCGACTAGACCAAGATAATGTTTTAATACGTGAAGAGCAAAACATCAGTGGAATGGCTATTGGGCTCCATAAAGATAATATTGATGCCATGAGTATCAAGTTTTATCAATACTTGGGGAAAACTGGGGTTTGTGATGCTTTAGTGATTAGAAATCTCCAAATCTACAACCTATATACTAGGCAGGTTAAGTTAAAGTTAGCTGGCTTATTAAGATGTGCGTACAGAATACAAAACCTATCAATTACCAGTGAGGATAGGCTCGAAATTATTACAGATAGACAAACAGCCTCCATGATGAAGGAGACTTTCTCGTTTTTACATTACGAAACTACTAATATCAGGTGGAAAACCAATAGTTTGCTAACTTGGTGCATCACTGTCAACTCATTTTTAATGAGAGCTGCTGCATTATTTAAAATGATTACTGTGCCAAGTGATCTACCAAAAGATTACTTTTATAAGCATAATGATTCTGATTTCCCTACAGTTCTAATCACCATGCCTAAGAGGAGGCCAGAGGATTTTTTTTCTACTTATATTAAAAAATTTGGTAACCAATTTAATATTATTTTATACAGCACGGGATTCTTGCACAGCACCCCTCAAAACTACAAACGTATAAAGATTAAGCAAAAACCTGGTGTATTGAGGGGGTTATTTAATATTAAAAACATGTGCTTTAGTGCAGATAGCTACATCGCAGATATTCTCCTTATTTTCAACAAGCATAATAATCTCAGTCGTAGTATAGATGTTGTCAGCTCAGTCTTTTCCAATAAAATTGACGCACATGTAAGTAGGTTGCAAACAAATGTCGTAGATAATTACCTAGCAATAGAAGCAAAAAGAAAGGGGGTTTTTATTCTAGGCGATATGATGGAAGAGATTTTCCATTGTGATTCTGCTATTTGTTCTTCAGCGTCAGAAAATACAGAGGCCTTCAGGTTATCTCTAGCCAATGAGGGCGAAGTTACCTACAAAGGGAGCAACTCCCTGATTAACTATCGCCTTAAGAATTTCAACGAAAAACACGTTGATTACTTACATTGTCTACTTGGAGTTGACAGTGATACTAAGATAATCTTTTATGCATCAGATCCTTCAAAAGATCAGTCTCAGCGTTATCTCACAGAAAAGTTTCTCGTTAACTGTTTTTCTCACTCGAAAGGGTTTGTTTTAGTAATTAAAACGCATCCACAAGATAATGGAAAAATTACCAATTATGCATACCTTGATTCTAAGAGCCCTTCAAATGTTATTTTGATTGGAGATAAGACACAGAAAGGCCAGATTAATTCAAGCAATTTCTTATTATTTGACCAATTTGATTTTAATGCAGCTATAAATTCTTGTGATGGATTTCTGACCTCATCATCAAGCTCAATACTTCAAGCTCTGATGTTAGATGTTAAGACTGGAATTGTGGACAAATTTGATAATGGGTATTACGACTATCTCATTGCTCATAAAGCGACAATGTTAATTAACACTGAAGAAAGTTTTCAAAAGTTTCTAGAAACTAAACATTTAGATGTAACAGATAGCACACTTAGTTATTGTGGTTTGAAGAATGATAATGAAGAGTTTGATTTAGGGGGGCACTTAATAAATTGCTTAGAAAAAAATTGATCAAAATAACGACAATAAAATTTCTGTAAGCATATACGTTTAGCGAAGTATGAATACTATAAGTACAAAAAAAGATACATCTATAATTTTTTTCGCCTTGCTAGGCTCTATTGCGTATGGTTCTTTCGTGGTTGCATCATTGGAAAGACTATATTTTTTGGGTAGTGGAGATGTTAATGATTTAGTAAATTTTTTCGACAATATTGATATTTTTGTTCTTAATAATAACTACAGCGTTATTTCGGGCGATGGTCTATTTCGTTTATTAGTTGTGTACCTAGGAAATTTATTCAATGCTGAAAACTTAACTGTATTAGGTTATATCGCTTTTGCGTTCTCATCAATTGCCTTTGGTATTTGCGCAATAAATATAAGATCGAGTAAGCATTTAATTTATGTATTACCTCTGCTCTTGATGGTTTTTTTTTCACCAAATGTGATAAATTTATACGCTTCAAGCGTAAGGTCGGGAATCGCATTTACTATATTGTTACTAGCCATAACAAATCGGAATGCAGGAATCAGGTATATTTTACTGGGCCTATCATCTCTCATGCATTTATCGATGGTCCCGCTCGTATCTTTTTATTTCTTATTCCATATACTTCGTGACAGAAGATTTAATGTATCTTCACAGTCTTCTTATTTTCTGTTGGTACTATATTCGTTTTCAATTGCTACATTCGCTTATATATATCAATATAATGTTACTACCTCGAATAGTAGTATTTACTTCAACTTTCTAACATTTTGTCTTGCACTGTTGATTCTGTTCACTAGCAAAAAGGCAATTAAAAATGTTTTTGGATTTATGTCCATTGGGATAATTTTAATTGTTATAGCCGGAAATTTTCTCGATCTTTCTTTCTCTAGGTATACTGGAAATGCATTGTTTTTTTATTTATTTTTTCTTATAAAAGAACCAAACCTTAATACCATCAAGGTTTTTAGTCTCGGATACTCTCCTTACTTTGCGCTGACCACATTTTATGCAATTTCTAACCAACTTTAGTTAATAAATATGAAAAAAAATATTGTCATTGTTGTTAGTGCTATGAATATGGGTGGCGCTCAGAGAGTAGTTTCTATTTTATGTAATCACTGGTCTCAGTGTGGATATGACGTCACGCTCATTGCCACTTTTACCAAGGAAAAAATTAATCACTTTCGATTAAATGAAGATGTCTCTTTAAAATATTTGAGTAATAACCCCTTTATTCCATCAAATAATGCTTGCAATGTAATCTGGAAGTTTATCCAGCTTAGAAAGTTAATTAAGGTCACGAATCCCAGCATAGTTATTTCTTTTCTTACTAGAGTTAATGTTGCTACGGCTTTATCAACCTTTGGAATTAATTCTTCTTTAATTATATGTGAAAGAACTTGGCCTCCGTTTGCTAGCTTAGATAATAGATTCTTTTGGATGTATAGGCTTCTGTTCAAGGGTGTCGATAAAATTATAGTTCAGACAGACAAAAGTAAGACTTGGTTGAGCCAGAACTTTCCTGGCAAAGATGTCGATGTAATTCCAAACCCAATAGCATATCCCTTGCCGATCTACGGCCAATCGGTAAGACCTAACTCTGTAATCCTACAAAACAAAAAGGTAATCCTTGCTTCTGGTAGGCTGCATAAGTTTAAGCAGTTTGATTTATTGATAAAAGCTTTCTCTAACATTAAAGACAAGCATCCAGATTGGCATTTAGTAATATTGGGAGATGGTGAGGAAAGAGATGATCTCAATCAGCTTGTCTGTAATCTTGAGATGGTTGACAGTGTTTATTTTCCTGGAAAGGTTGGGAATATGTCAGAATGGTATGAGAGAGCGAATATATTTGTTTTGAGCTCTGTGGTAGAGGGGTTTCCTAATGTGCTCTTGGAGGCGATGGCATACGGCTTGCCTTGTATTAGTTTTGATTGTGATACAGGCCCAAGGGATATGATTCAGGATGGCATTAATGGCATTTTGGTAAGCCCTAATGAAAAAGAGCTAGGCCTGTCTAAGGCTATCAATAAGCTTATCAGTGATGAAGAATTTCGCAGAAGTATTGCAAATAATTCAATTCTTTTAAGAGATAAATATTCAGTTGTTAACATTATTCAAAAATGGAACGATGTTCTGGATATCCAGTGAGCAGTAAAATTTTTGTAGTTATCATTTCTAGTTAAGGAGAAAAAATTATGAGCAAAGTTTCAAAGTTGTTTGATAGTAGGTCAAAAGAATATAACCAAATTTATAGTGAGTCTTCTCCTAAAAGATTATTACATCAGGAGAAAAGGGTCCGGGCAGCATTAGTAGAAGAGTTAGTGTTTAACTACTTATCGACGAATAAAGAAGAAGTGGTGGTGGATGTAGGATGCGGAATGGGAAATGTGCTTTTAAATCTCAAAGAGAAGGGCGTTAGAGCAAAAATGTATGGCGTTGATATTTCACCAGACATGATAAGTTTAGCAAATAAGAAATTGGATCTAGCAGGTTATAAAGACATTAATTTTAGTGCTGGCAGTTTAAACGATATTAAAGTTAGTGCCAATGCAGTTTTGTCGCTTGGCGTTATCGGTTACCAAAAAAGACAAGAGGAGTTTTTAGTAGGACTATCTAATCTTGTTGATAATGAAGGCTACTTAATATTTACGACTGCTAATGGTGATTCTTTTTTACGGAAAGCCAGACGTTACTTGTCAAAATTACATAGCTTAGTTAAAGGAAAGATAAAAAGTAAAGGTGTAGAGTTCTTTTCCATCAAAAATAAACAGGTAGAAAGTGTGCTAACAGAGCATGGATTTAAGCTTGAAAAAAGAGTGTATATAACATTCGGATTAGGACTCTTTGCTTCATCTATTGAGTGTTCTATTGATAAGTTTTTTCTAAAACACTTTAGCAATAGCTTTATAGGTAAATATCTTTCATTAACTGTAATCTATGTTTACAAGAAAGTTGATTCATATAAACATTAAAGGGTTATTAATTTTTACACTCGAACTAGCTTTAGTGTAAAAATTCAGCTTAAAATAACCAATAAAATTTTTTTATTTTCTATTTTAGCCTATCTTAATTATTGTAAAGGATTGTTCTTTACTGGTAGCATTTAAGAGTTTAAAATACAGTCAGCTTATACATATTAATAAAGTCATAACAAGGATTATCATGCCGATAAACAGATACGAAGACAAGGGAATCGCACGCTATTGGAATAGCAAATATGATGAGGATTATCATCCTTACTTGCATGGCAGGCAGCAAAAAGTATTAGATCTTATCTCAGATTTAGAGCTTCCCGAGGATGCTACTTGTTTGGAGCTCGGCACTGGGGGTGGTCAAAATGCCGTTAAGTATGCAGAGATGGGATTACATGTTCATGGTGTAGATAGCTCGGAAGAGCTATTAAAAACTGCTGATAAGCTAGCCATACCTGGAAGCAACATGGAGTTCTCAAATGTTGATCTAGATAGACGTATGCCATTTGAAGATGCTTCATTTGACTTAGTTGTTGTAGTTGGAACACTTCAATACCTGTTAGAACCATCTGCTTGTGTTAAAGAAGTGTGCCGAGTCTTGAAGCCGGGCGGACACTTTATTGTATGCCAAAGGAATGGTATTTCTTTCAACGTAATGAGAAGACCTTTAAGTTTTCTAACTTGTCTTTTGTCTCATGAAGGATTCGAGTGGGGTGGTAGAGGGGTCTCCACTGCAGTTGGGTCATTTGTTGAAGGGTCGCAAGCGGTTCTCATAAAAAGGATGGTGAAAGTATCAAATGTGCGTCGATGGTTTACAGATGCTGGTCTGGATACAATCTATTGTGGTGGGTTCACTCCAGATTTTTCAGCATCACCACGCTTATTTCGTCTACTAAATAAACTGTTGAATACTATTCCAGGTATGTATCGCTTCTCTCATGTTGTTCTTGCTACTGGCAAGAAACCAAATCAGTAGATCTGATTCTCTTTTTTCTAATACTTTAAAACATGAGCTTATTTTAGATTAAAGTTTAGAAATTATTAAAAATACAGCTATAACTTTTTCTTTATATTACACAGTTTACTAATTTGATACTTATGAAATTATTACGATTAACTCCTGCTTTAAAAGCAACAAGTGCTTCATATAATCAGTTTTCTCTTGGGTTTAAAGACTCAATAGATCAAACAATTGTCTCTTTACCTAAACATCAGGTACTTATTGACAGAAAAATAAAAGTTTTTCATGGAAATGGTTCAATTCTTAAAATGTGTAAGGTATTAAGAGAGTTAATCGCTAAAAACAACTACGACATAGTTCATATACACAACGGATTTACAGGAATTATATTCCTTCTTTCTATCTTTCCCTATAGACTTGATTTGTTAAAAAAAACTGTTTTTACTCTTCATAATAGTTGGCAGGTTATCAAATTAAGGAACCAAATTTTAAATTTTTTTATAATGCTTCTATGCAAAAGAGTTATCACTTGTGGTGTGTCTAGTCATGATAGCATTCCAAAAACAATTAACTTCTTTATTGGTAAAAAGACGATTGCAATAGTCAATGGTTTTAATCATCAGCGAATTGATAATATTGAAAATAAAAAATTAGATAAAAGTCATTTTGGTAATAAAGCAAAAATTAAAATAGTATATGCTGGAGGATTTAACAATACTAAAAATCAAATGGCCTTACTTAGGGCTTTAAAGAAAAATCAAATTGATGCAGAGATAATTTTCCTAGGAGATGGCGCAAACAAAAAATTATCTATGGATTATTCAAAACTTATCCCAGATCCAACTATAGTAACCTTTAAAGGTCTCGTCTCAAGGGATGCAGCAATTGAACATATGCTAGAAGCTGATATTTTTATATCCTTGTCAAAAGGTGAAGGCATGCCTATTGCTGTTCTAGAAGCAATGTATGCAGGGTGCTTTATGATTTTATCAACAATTCCTCCGCATATAGAAGTTGCTCCACCATCTGAAAGATGTTTATTTGTTGACCTTGCAAGTAGTGATGAGATAGTAAATTCTTTAAATTATGTTAGAGATAATATTCAAGATATAAGGTGTAGCAGCAATATATCAAAAGAACATTCAGTTAATAATTTCAGTGTACAAAACATGCTTGATGGGTATAAAAAAGTTTATGACTCTTTACATAAAGATAATATCTAATGCTAGTTAAAAATGATGTCACTTTGCAGAAATAAATAATGTTTTTATGGAATTAAAAAGTACTAATAAATTAAAATATCTTCTTACCGAACTGGATGTTCAAGGTATAGATTATGTTAGTTGGAAGAATAATCACCAGTTACAATCTGTAATGGTTGGTAATGGAGATATTGATTTATTTGTATCATTTAATAATAGATCACAATTCTTTAATCTTTGTAGATTACATGGCTGGATTGAGGTTGTAAATCCAATTTCAGATTATCCTTGGATAACCCATTTCTATAGATTGGGAGATAATCTCGAAGTTTTCCATATTCATGCCTATTTTAAATTAATTACAGGTGAAACTTGGATAAAAGAGTATTCTATTCCTTTTGATGATTGGCTAATAGAAAACCGTGTTTGGAATACCGAACACGATATATGGGTTTTAAATAAATCATGTCAATCATATCTATTTCTGATTCGCCATCTCCTAAAATGTGGTTCAATTACTAGCAGGTTCCTTTATAAACGTGAACTTTCATCATACAGTATGGAATGGAATGAATGTAGCAATGGGGTTGAGCAAGACGACATTAAAGGGCCTATTGATATAAAATCATTTCTTGATGGCTCAAGGGCTTTTGGAAAAAAACTAGAACTACCTTTGATAAAATCGGCTTTTCTTTTTCGTTTGTCGTTTGTACCATTTCTTAGACATAAACTTTCTTTCTTAGCATTGCTTCGTCTGCAATCTTTTATAGCAAGGCTTATAAATAAAGTTTTTTTAAAAAGAAAAAAAGTTCTACCAGAATCAGGATTAACTATTGCAATATCGGGTGTAGATGGGTCTGGTAAGACAACTATGCTTCAAGAGGTAGATAAAATTCTGGGTCAGTTTTTAACAATAGAGCGATTCCATATAGGGCGCCCCCAGGGAAAGTTAATTGAATTTATCTGGAAAATTTTAGGCAATAAAAGTGAAAATTCCTCTATGCCGGGATGCTCAGATATTACTTCTCCCAGTTCAAGAGGTCGAGCTGTCAATGGTGCTATACTAGCTTTTTTGAGATTTCGTAAAGCTAGAATTATCCTCAAAAGAGCAAGCCTTGGAAGTTTAATGCTAATCGATCGATGGCCAACAAACGAACTAGGTAAGATGGATGGCCCTAGGATAATTATTGGAGAAAACTCTGGATGGATAGAACGTTTGTGCAAGCATTTTGAGTCATGGGCATATGCTAAAATGCCCCAAGTTGATATATGTTACTTTTTTGAAGTGCCAATCGAACTGGCGATAGAAAGAAATCATTTACGAATAAAGGAAAATAAAGAAACCGAAAAGCAAATTTCTGCTCGCTTTCTAGGAAATTTTGATTACAAACCATTAGCAAAGAAGACTATTCGCTTCGAAAACTCAGGAGAATTTGAAGCAGAACGCAAAGATTTACTAAAGAATATTTGGCATGAAATTTCTAGCCGATATTAAAGAGATATTAATTTAGTTCAAGTGAAATAAGGAGCCTTTATGAAAAAGACAAGTCTTGTGAATTATACTGAATTTAAAGCTTTATTGGGCGAAGCTAAGAGAACTTCAGATCCAATGTGGTGTAAATTTATTTATAGACCTTTATCTTTTCCTACTGGTTGGCTTTTCTATAAAATTGGGATGAAGGCTAATTCTGTAAGTCTGCTCTCAATATTGTTAGCTTTTATAGCTTCTCTTATTATTATTTTGGGAAACAGTGACGATATAGTACTTGCTTCGTTTTTGTTGATATCGATTGCTTTATTGGACTGCATTGATGGAAATATTGCACGGGCAAGAGGTGAAACTGGACCAAGTGGAGAGTGGATGGACGCATTAAGTGGTTACACCGTTTATGCATTACTTCCTGTTTCATTAGGGCTTCATTTGAATTTACATAGTCCATATGAATCATTGCCTGGATTATGGATTTTGGTAGGTGCCATAACATCAATCGCAAACTTATTTCTAAGGCTTTTGCATCAGAAGTTCGCTAATAGCATGCCTGACAAATCACCTCAAAAAGGATTGAAGAAGAAAGGTTCCTTGTTTTCTAAATTTAGCAGTGAAATGGGCTTGGTTGGATGGATGATGCCAGCATTTTTAGTAGCTTCTTTAACAGATAGGTTAGATATATATATAGTAGCTTATTGTTTTTTTTATGCGATATCAGCTGTCTTAGTCACCTTAGTTTTAATTACAAAAGCAACCAATCAATTGAGTGACTAAATAAATAGTTTTAAGATTTAATTATGATAAAAATTTTTTGTTTATACTTAAAATTATAGTTAAAAGGCGTAATATACAATATGAAAAATAAAGTTGTTCAGGTTATCTTAGGTGCGGGACGTCCGTTCAGTGGTACAGAAAATTCGTCATTGAAAAAAGTTTCAAGCCATGCTCGTGTACTTGATTGGACTTTACAGGCTGCAAAATTTCTTAATCCTGAAGTACACTTCGTCGCAGGCTATCAGGTAGATGAAATTATTTCACGTTACCCAAGTCTTCATTACACAATAAACCCTAAATGGAGTACTACAGGTCCAATAATTTCATTGCTAGAAGCAAGACTGGCTAATGATTCAGAATATTTGTTGTCTTATGGCGATATTTTGTTTCGTGAAAAAACAGTCAGAGAATTAATAAATTTAGATGCTGATGTATGTATTGCGGTAGACTCTATGTGGAAAGAGCGTTATTCGAGCCGGACATTAGAAGATATAAATTCTAGCGAAATGGTAATTATCTCAAAAGAAGGAGAGTTGGATCGAAGTAAAGATATTTCTATAGAAAATGCTAATGCAGAGTTCATTGGCTTGTTGACTTTGAAGTCAAAAGTTATGAGATTTTTGCAAGATAATAAAGAATTGCTTCCACCGGACATGAGTCAAGCAAATCTGACTGATTTATTAGAATTTCTTAGAGTTCAGGGCTTCAGTATCAAAATTGTTGATGTTGAAGGTGATTGGGCAGAATTAAACCAAGCGCATGACTTGGCAAATTTTATCTTAGGTACAAAGGCTCAGAGTTTAGAGCGACTTGAAGAAGTTATTACTCTGAGTAAAATTGCACCTCAAGTCAGTTTTACAGTTGCTGAATGGAATAAAGACTCAGAAGAAATCATACATAATATTCAAAGTAAGTTTAAATCAAAAAAATTAATAGTACGGAGTAGCGCTATTTCTGAAGACGGCTTTGATGTTTCAAATGCAGGAGCATATTTAAGTGTTCTAGATATAGATTCAACTATTAAAAAAGATATTTGTGATTCTGTTATTAAAGTTATTGATTCCTACGTAGATAAAAACCTAGCTAATCAAGTTCTTGTGCAGCCTATGATTGAAAATGTTCGTGTAAGCGGTGTTATTTTTACTAGAACTTTATCGGAAAGTGCTCCCTATTACGTTATAAATTTTGATGATTCTTCAAAAGAAACGGATACAATTACTAGCGGCTCCAGCTCTGATAGCAAAACTTTAATAATTTCACGTAATAACGCAGAAGAGTTGCAAAATTCTGCTCCTGAAGTTTTGGATGGATTAATCCCTGCATTGCAAGAGATTGAGAACTTACTTGACTTTAATGCACTGGATGTAGAATTTGCTATTGATATGTATCAAAAAATTCATATTCTTCAAGTACGTCCCCTAACCTCAGATAAATATGAAATTGATACTGATGATGTTGTTTTTGAGTCTATAGATAGCTCAATAAAAAAGTTTAAAGATCTGCAAAACAATAGCCCATTCGTTGTTGGAAAATCTGCGATTTTTGGAGTTATGCCTGATTGGAATCCCGCAGAAATTATTGGAACAAATCCCAATGTTCTGTCTTTTGACTTATATCGTTATCTTATAACAGATGATATTTGGGCCACACAACGAGCTGAATATGGATATAGAGATGTCAGGCCTCACCCCTTACTCGTCTCATTTTCCGGACATCCTTATATTGATGTTAGAGCTAGTTTTAATTCATTTATTCCTGCCACTTTAAATAATGAACTCGCGGGTAGATTGGTTGATCATTATCTATTGAGGCTATGTGAGAACCCTCATTATCATGACAAGGTAGAGTTCGAGATTGTGCCAACATGCTATGCTTTTGATTTTGAGGACTGGGATGAAATATTAACTGAAGCTGGTTTTTCAGATGATGAAATAGAAGAGTTAGGAAGTGGTTTACGAAGTATCACTAAAAATGCAATCTCTCGAACTCAAGAAGATCTTAAAACTGTTGAGGTTTTTGGAGAACGCTTTGATAATATTTTTTCCTCAAATTTACCACCACTGGATAAAGCTCTTGTCTTACTTGAGGATTGTCGTCGATATGGAACTTTAGTATTCGCGCATTTAGCTCGAAGTGCTTTTGTCAGCATTACCCTACTCAAGTCTGCGGTGGATAAAAAAATAATTAGTCAAGCTGCTATGGACTCGTTTTTAAATTCGATTGAAACCGTCGCTCATGAATTTATTAATGATGCTAAAGAAGTTGCTGACAAGAAGCAATCTTGGTCTATGTTTGTTGATCGATATGGTCATCTCCGCCCTGGAACATATGATATAACGTCTGAAACTTACGCAGACAATGTTGAAAAATATCTTAGACCTGTTGTTGATCAGACCAGGATAATTAAAGAAGAAGTGACGAATAAGAATAATGAGTGGCTAAGTGAGAGAGAATCTTTCTCAACGGCCATATCTGAAATGGGTATCACTGTGAATTCTGATACTGTCGAGTCTTTTTTGAGGGGATCTATAGAAGGCCGGGAGTACGCTAAGTTTATTTTTTCTCGGAATCTATCAGCCGCCTTAGATCTAATAAGTGAATATGGAGAAATACATAATTTAAACAGAACACAGTTAGCTAACATCTCTTTAGGCTCACTTTTTTCAGTGAGGTCAGGTAATATTGGTATAAAAGACGCTCATGCTTGGTTGATAAATGAAAGTAATAGTTATAGTAATTATTATGAGAAAAGCAATAAAATTGAATTACCACCACTTATCATAACTGAATCTGACTTTAACATTTTTATGTACCCGAGTAGCCAACCAAATTATATTGGATCGGGGAGAGTTTCGACTGAAGTTGCCATTCTGAGCTCTGAAGTTAATAATCAGAATAGCTCTTCTTTAGAACATAAAATTTTATTAATTCCGCAAGCAGATCCAGGTTTCGACTGGATTTTTGGCCATAATATAGCTGGCCTTATAACTAAATATGGTGGAGGTAATTCTCATATGGCTATTCGAGCTAATGAATTTGGCCTTCCTGCTGCAATAGGGGTTGGAGAAGCTCTCTACAGCTCGCTATCGCGCGCTTCAGTAATAGATCTTGATGTCACTAACCGTAAAATTGAGATCATTAGGTAGTATGAGAATAGGCGTCACGCAAAGAGTTGAGTATATAAATGAATATTCAGAGGTCAGGGATTGCTTGGATCAAAGATGGTCTAAACTTTTAGACGTATTAAAAATGACAATGGTTCCAATTCCTAACTCATTAAGTAATGTCGAGAATTGGTTAGATGTTATGAAATGTGATGCCTACATATTAACAGGAGGAAACGATTTAGCTGATATACCCAATGCAAAAAATGTATCTATTGAGCGTGATAGGACAGAAGTTGCTCTATTAAAATATGCAAAAGCTCGCTCACTTCCTGTTCTAGGCGTATGCCGTGGATTTCAATTGATAAACCTTTTTTTTGGTGGACAACTTGACAGAGTATCTGGGCACGTAGCAAGCAGACACTCAATCCGTGTGTGTTTTGACCAAGATAACCAATTTATGTCAACTAATGTAAACAGCTTTCATAATTGGGGTATATCAATAAATAATTTAGCAAAGGACTTAATTCCTTGTGCTTATGACGAAGATAATTTTATTGAATCTGCACGGCATGAAAAATTAAATTGGCTCGGTACTATGTGGCATCCAGAGAGAGAGGCGGAATTCAAAAAATTAGACTTGGAAATTTTACGAAAACTTTTCACAGAGGGTTATACGTGAAAATAATCATATTAGCGGCTGGTGAAGGCAAAAGATTAAGGCCACATACTAATGAAGTGCCTAAGTGTATGGTAAAGCTAGCAGGATCCTCCTTGCTTTCATATCAATTAGCAACAATTGAGAAATGTAATATTTCAATGGATGATATAGCTTTAGTAGGTGGTTATAAAATGGATGCTTTTGGAGAATTTTATTTAAAAAAGTTCAAAAATATTAGATATGCATCTACAAATATGGTGGCAACTCTTTTTTGTGCTCGTAATTTTATGACATATGGCGAGGACCTGATAATTAGCTATGGCGACATAATTTACGAGGAAAAAGTTTTTAAAGCTTTATTGGATTGCGACGATAGTATATGTGTTGCAGCTGACATAGAGTGGGAGCGCTTATGGCGTCTGCGAATGAATAATCCTCTGGATGATGCTGAAACATTTATCATAGATGATGAGTTATCAATTAAAGAAATCGGTAAAAAGCCTAGTTCTTTCTCAGAAGTACATGCTCAATATATGGGCTTGATTAAAATTCGTGGAGATATGGTATCCAAGTTTATAGATAGTTATGATCGTATGGATAAGAGAATTAACTACGATGGACAAAATTTCGACAATATGTATATGACGAGTTTCATCCAGCACCTTATTGATACAGGATGGCAAGTTAAAGCTAGCTTGGTTAAAAATGGTTGGTTAGAGGTTGATACTGTTGATGATTTGAGATGCTATGATCGAATGGCAAAAGATGGTTCCTTGGATGACTATTGCCTGTTGCGAAAGTATTGAGATGATTTTAAGTAGCTCATCCAACGAGTTTTGTAATTTTTTAAATCATTGTTAAGAGAGAATTGCAGATGAAAAAGATTTTTATGTTTGTTAATGTCGATTGGTTTTTTTTCTCTCATAGACTGCCTATCGCCACAGCTGCGAAAAAAAACAATGTAGATATGGTGGTGTATACTGATTTTACAAAAGCTCAAGAAGAAAACAATATAGATGGGTTTGATTTACTTCAAAGCCCCATTCTCAGGACCTCTAAATCAGCCTTTCATGCTATTTTTGAATTTTTTAGAGTTTATCTCGTAGTAAAATATGGTAAGCCAGATCTTATTCATGCAGTTACAATTAAACCCATACTTTTACTCGGTTTAGTTGCTCGATTTAGATCCATACCCTTTGTAGCGGCTATTTCAGGACTTGGACCTGCTTTTAAACCTAATAACTATTTCACTAAGATACGGTTAATTATAGTTTTACGGTTGTTTAGAGTAATTTTCAATAATAAAAAAGCTAGGATAATATGCCAAAGCAAAGATGATCGTGATGTTCTTTTAGATCAATTTATTACTTCATCTGAAAACATTTCATTATTTCCAGGCTCAGGTGTTGATATAGAGGTTTACTCGCCTCTTAAGAAAGAAGATAACTGTGAAAGGTATGTATTGATGTCGTCAAGAATTTTGAGTGATAAGGGCGTTAAAGAATATTGTTTAGCTGCAAATATAGTCAGATCTAAGCTAGGAAATGAATTAAAATTCAAGTTATCAGGTCCGATTGATAGTCACTCACCAACATTTATTTCTGAATCTGAGTTAAAAAAACTTACATTAAGCTGTGGAGTTGAGTATTTAGGAGATAGAGATGACATGCCAGAACTTTTGGCTTCTGCACTTATGTTTGTCTTGCCATCCTATTATGCTGAGGGAATGCCAAAAGTTCTCTTAGAAGCATCTTCTTGTGGTGTTCCTATTATTACCACAGATCACTCTGGTTGCAGAGATGCTGTTATAGAAGGAGAGACAGGTCTTCTAGTGCCAACTAAAGATGCTGATGCATTAGCTAGCGCGATGATCAATTTGATAGAGAATAGACCACTTTCAATAAAGATGGGTAATAAAGGCAGAATTTTAGCTGAGTCATCATATCTGGATTCAAAAGTAGTAACTGACCACTATCGCCTTTATGGGGAATTGTTTTAAATAAGGTTATCAACAAGTATATGGATTTTCATATTTATATCTAGAAACATTGAATGATATAAGATATATAATAAATACATTCGTTATTCTTTGTATTGTATATATAAAAATGGATAAATTTTAATGAGCAGTTCGGTTAAGAAAAAAGTTCTCGTTACGGGTTCCTCTGGATTTATTGGTTCGCATTTGATTAGTAAATTTAATCATTTAGGTTACGAAGTTATCAAGGTTAGTCGATCAAGGAAAACAGCCTCTCATGTAATAAAGAATATTTCGGGAGATACTGAATGGTCGGACATTCTTGAGGATGTAGAAGTAATTGTCCACTGCGCTGCGGCAGTTCATCAAATGAATTTATCTGAAAATACTCTCAATAGTTATCAGCAATTAAACATTGAAGGTACGATTAATTTAGCTAGTAAGGCTGCCAAAGCTGGAGTAAAGCGTTTCATATTTATAAGCTCGATAAAAGTTAATGGCGAAAAAACTCCTATAGGCAGACCGTTTCTCTTTGATGATCCTAGAAGAGCTGAAGATCCCTATGGAATATCTAAAGCTAAAGCAGAAGAAGGACTTGAGGAAATTGCATCTAAGACAAATCTTGAAGTGACTATTATTAGACCCCCTCTGGTATATGGGCCTGATGTCAAAGCTAATTTTGCAAGTTTACTTAAGTTGGCATCAAAAAACTTTCCTTTGCCATTTGGAGCCATAAATAATAAGAGAAGTTTTGTTGCTTTGGATAACCTGGTAGATTTAATCATTACTTGTATAGACCACCCAAACGCTGCGAATCAGACCTTCCTTGTCAGTGACGACAATGATGTTTCTACATCTGAGCTATACTCCGTTATGGTAGAATCTTTTGGCAAAAAGGCGGTGCTGATCAATATTAATCCTTATTTTTTAAGACTTCTTGCCCAATTGTTCGGCAAAAAAGAGATGATAGAGCGTTTGTGTGGCGATTTAAGGATAGATATTTCGCATACTAAAAATACTCTTGATTGGATGCCAGTAGTTTCATTAGCTGAAGGTGTAAAAAAATGTGCATCCAGTCTAATTAGCAATAAATAATATTAGGAGCAGTATGAATTTACTATCAATGATCGGGCGAGATGAAGCGCTTTTCTCTTCAGATATTGAAACTCAAGAAAGTTCTTTGAAGGATTGTGTAAACAAATCTCGATTTTTAGTCATTGGGGGAGCAGGTACAATTGGTCAGGCAGTGACTAAAGAAATTTTTCAACGTGACCCTAAAGTACTTCATGTTGTAGATATTTCAGAAAATAATATGGTGGAACTCGTTCGTGATCTTCGAAGTACTATTGGCTATAGCTCTGGTGAGTTTAAGACTTTTGCTTTGGACTGCGGATCATTAGAGTTTGAGGCGTTTATGACAAACGAGGGCCCATATGATTACGTGTTTAATTTGTCAGCCTTAAAGCATGTTAGAAGTGAGAAGGATCCATACACACTAATGCGAATGACCATGGTCAATGTCTTCAATACAATTAAGACATTACAATTAGCTAAATCACTCGGATCTAAAAAATATTTCTGTGTATCAACTGATAAAGCGGCAAACCCAGTTAATATGATGGGCGCCAGTAAGCGTATTATGGAAATGTTTTTAATGCGTGAGAGTTTGACCCAAAACATTTCAATGGCACGCTTTGCCAATGTGGCCTTTTCTGATGGCTCTCTACTTCATGGTTTTAACCAGAGGTTTGTAAAAAAACAGCCGTTCTCAGCCCCGAATGATGTTCGACGTTACTTTGTAACGCCACAGGAATCAGGTGAGCTTTGCCTCTTGTCTGGGTTATTGGGGGAGAATCGAGATATCTTCTTTCCTAAACTCAGTGAAAAATTACATCTTATTACCTTCTCTGAAATTGCTGTTCGCTACTTAAGAGAGCGAGGCTATGAACCTTATGAATGTAAATCTGAGGATGAAGCCCGTGATAGAGCTGAAGAGTTGATCGCGAATAAACAATGGCCTTGTTACTTCTTTAATAGTGACACAACCGGTGAAAAGGACTTTGAGGAATTCTTTACTGATAATGAAGATCTAGAGATGGAACGTTTTGAGACCGTTGGGGTTATCAAAAATCAGCCTGACTTTGATGAGGCTAAGTTAGATGATTTTATGGACGGAATTGAAACTCTAAGGGGAAAAGGTATTTGGACCAAAGATGATATTGTTAAATTGTATTTTGGACTCTTACCTGAGTTTGCTCATAAAGAGACTGGTAAATATCTAGATCAGAGGATGTAAGAATGGATCGTTTTTTTGACATTTTATTTTCTGGGATAGCGTTATTGTTCCTTTCTCCTTTGTTGTTACCTATAGTAATAATACTTAGGCTAACTGGCGAAGGTGAGTTGTTCTTTTTACAGGAACGCATCGGTAAGGGCGGCAAAAAATTTAAGTTGTTTAAGTTTGCTACTATGCTAAAAAATAGCCCAAATATTGGTACTGGTACGGTTACTATGAGGGGTGATCCTAGAGTACTTCCAGTAGGCACATTTTTGCGTAAAACCAAAATAAATGAGTTGCCGCAGCTGTTGAATATTTTTTTTGGTGATATGAGTGTTATCGGCCCAAGGCCGCTAACCACTCAAACATTTGGGGCTTATTCAGAGAACACTCAGAGTCTTATAAAGCAAGTTCGGCCAGGTCTCTCAGGGGTAGGTTCTATTATATTTCGTGGTGAGGAAGAGATAATGCATGGTGCAGCGGCATCCGTTGACTTCTATGCGAATGTTATAGCTCCCTATAAGGGAGCGCTTGAAGAGTGGTTTGTTTCGAATAAGAGCCTGTATATTTATTTTGTAGCAATTTTTGTTACAGCCTGGGCGGTCTTTATTCCAAGCTCAAAAATAGCTTGGAGGGTTTTTAAGGATTTACCAGAGCCGCCAACCGAATTAAAGCAGGCACTGAATTTTACTGACTAACTGCTACTGCTATTATTGCCCTACTTCATAAGATCCAATTTCTAAGATATTACATAGCAGCCTTCTTTGCTAGCATGCAAAAGTAAGAGCAGGGCAAGGATGGGCAGGTATGCTGTCGCTCTGAGGACACGCATAAACTGATACGTTACCAGCGAAATGGAATCACTCGTTCAATAGCTGTTCGGCAGGGGTAGACTAGAAGAGTAACAAAAAAACTCCAAAGGGTTTAGCCTATGATAAATATGATTATAAACCTTTAAAAATAAATAGACTTAAGAAGCTGCATTATGCAGCTTTTTTTGTTTTAAGGTTTTTGTTCTTAAAGTTCTTGATTAATAATAAGGCGTATATAATTAGATAAAAATATAAATACAATGATCCAATTTAATAACTTAAATCAACAATCACCTTATCTACTTTTAAAGTTGAAATATGATGAGGCTTCAAATGCAGGGCAAAAAAACATTGAAGCTATTTCAATTTCATCTTACAACACTCAAAAATATGAGGTTGATTCTAGATACGTAAATCTTAAATTTATTACGAATGATGAGTTTATTTTCTTTAGTAATTATGACTCTCCAAAAGCACGCTCTTTTATTTCTCACAACCAAGTAGCTGTATTATTATATTGGCCTAGTATTAATGTTCAAATTAGAATGAAGGCTGAAATAAAAAAAACTCCAAATGAATACAATCAAAAATATTTTTTTGATAGATCGGTGGAAAAAAATGCTTTAGCTATTTCATCTAAACAATCAAAGCCAATAGATTCTTATAGCCAAGTTAAAGAAAATTATAATAAATCTTTAAAAAATGATGATTTAAAAAAATGT
>MDTF01012308.1_pt1 | contig 44082 bp, 39 predicted proteins | sample 811191 | NCBI WGS metagenome assembly MDTF01 (sample SAMN05326649, study PRJNA326480) | marine metagenome | isolation source: seawater | place: Southern Ocean | collected 2011 | reverse complement strand
CAATGGTTTTTGTAGTACTTTTGCCATCAATAAATTCTACTATCTTTAATTCTTTGACAATATCTTGCCCTACTACTTCTTTGTCTTTATAGTCACCTCCTTTTACTAGCACATCTGGGTTAATAAGCTTAATTAGTTCAAAGGGGGTGTCTTCATCAAAAATTACTAAGTAATCTACCACTTCAAGTGAGGCTAAGATATACGCACGATCAGCTTGGGTATTTATTGGGCGATTTTCTCCTTTAAGTCTTCGAATTGACTTATCTGAGTTAAGTCCTAAAATTAATATATCACCAAAGCTTTTCGATTTTTCCAGATATTTTATATGTCCAATATGTAAAATATCAAAACATCCATTAGTAAATACAATTCTTTTACCTTTGTTCTTTAATTCAACAACATTAGTCGATATTTCACCCCAAGTTTTAATGTGTTCATAGCTATTCGATTTATTCATACTTGACTCGTACTCAATAATTTCATTTAGTGACGCAGTGGCGGAACCAATTTTCCCAACCACAACTCCTGAAGCTAAATTTGCAAACTTAACAGCCTCATCAATATCCTTGTTGCAGGACAATGCAAATCCTAGAGAAGCTAAAATAGTATCACCAGCACCTGTTACATCAAATACCTCTCGTGCAACAGTAGGGTGAATACGTAATTCATTATCAAATATAGCTACACCTTGTTCACTAAGAGTTATCAGTGAAACCTTTAAATTACATTGCTTTTTAAGACTTTTAATTGCCTGAACAAGGCTGTCATTATTTTTAATATAAATATTTGTTGCTTCACTTGCTTCCTTTTTATTAGGAGTTAGTAGGTAAGCTCCATTATATTTTGAATAATCTAACCCCTTAGGATCAACTAATATTTTTTTGTTATTTTTTCTTGAAATGCTAATTAATGACTGAGTTAGGCTAAAAGTCAATACGCCCTTACCATAATCAGATAGCAGTATCACATCATAATTACCAATAATAGCTTGAAAAATCTCAATAATAGCAATTTCTGAATTATTATTAATTTCATCAGTACTCTCACGATCATATCGAACTACTTGTTGTTGATCAGCGATTATTCTACTTTTTTTGCTAGTAACTCGGTCTTTTTGAGTGATTAAGTAATGAGTATCAATCTTAATAGCTGATAGCAATTCTTTTAGTTCTTTTGATACATCACATTCACCAATTACACTAATTACATCAACCTCAGCACCTAGGGCATTAAGATTATTAAGAACATTACCCGCGCCGCCTAAAAGAGTGCTTTCATTATTAATATTTACTACCTGAACAGGGGCTTCTGGTGATATACGATCACATGAGCCCCATAGATAGTGATCAATCATTAAGTCACCTACTACTAAAATTTTAGGAGTTTTATTTTGAAATTCAATCATGAAATATCACTACCATGGAGTCGCAAAATTTCAGGAATATAGGCTTTAATTCCATTTTCTAGGGAATAACTTGGTTTAAAACCTAAGTTTTTTTTAGTACTTAAAATATCTGCTCGAGTATTTACTTGATAACCATTGTAGGGATTTGGAAAGTAAGCAGTTCCTAAATCGGTATTAAGTTCTTCTTGTAAGATATCTGAAATTTCTTGAAAATTTCTTTGAATACCTGTTGCTACATTATAGATGCCATTATTTTCTGGAGTGCACGCTTTTATGTTGGCTTGAATAACATCATCAATATAAATAAAATCACGTGAAATTTGGTGAGAATTTTTAAATAAACGGGGCGCCTTACAATCTAAGATTTGATGACCAAGCTGAATTACCATAGATGATGTATTAGCCTTGTAATATTCTCTTGGGCCATAGACATTAAAATACCTCAATCCAACTATTGTCAAATCTGGATTTTCATTTGAATATCTATTCGAAATCTGATCCATAACGTATTTACTATATCCATATGGATTTTCTGGACTTTCTTTGCCTACAGTCTGTGGTGAGGGCAAACTTCCATAAGTTGCTGCTGAACTCGCATAAACCATTGCAGCCCTATCTTTTTTTGCTATAGCTAGTAAATCATAAAATGAGTTTACATTTGTTTTTATTATTATTTCTTGATTATAAACACGCGTATCAGAAATTGCCGCTTGGTGAAATATATAGTCAAATTTATAATCACTTAATAAAGCTAGTTCAGCTTTATTATTTATATTACCACAGATAATATCACCTTTAAAACCAATCAAATTTTTGTAGTGTCCAAAGCTTTTTAGATTGCCGTTAAGGAAAATTTCATCACTTCTAAAACAGTCAAATATAATAATTTTTGATTCGGGAAAATTTTCTTGAAAATAGAAAGCTAAATTACTACCAATAAAGCCAGCTCCACCAGTTATTAGAATAGTTTTTTTATTGAAATCAATATTGTTGTATGTCATATTTAATTTAATTTTATTTAATTATAATGCATCATTAATTAGCATAATTAAAGAAACGTAAAAAGGTGCATAATATTAAAATATTTTTTATCCTAAAATTATTAATGAAAAATTGTTTATATGTTCAGCACTAATAAATCATTAGCTATTGTAAAATGGCTGCATATAATTTTTTAAATAATAAATGAAAATCACAATTAGTGGTATAGGTTATGTAGGCCTATCTAATGCCATATTATTATCTCAAAATAATGAAGTAATTGCCTTCGATATTATCCCAGATAAAATTGAGCAGCTGAATAATAAAATCTCTCCAATTACAGACGATAATATTAAAGATTTTTTAGATAATAAAGATCTTAATTTAATAGCAACATTAGATAAAGAGTTGGCATATAAAGATGCTGATTTTGTAATTATTGCTACTCCTACTGATTATGACACTTCTAAGAACTACTTTGATATTTCATCTGTAGAACAAGTCATTCAGGATGTAGTTAGGATTAATCCTAGTGCTGTTATGATAATTAAATCAACTGTCCCAGTTGGCTTCACTCAGGGTGTAAGAAAGAAGTTTAGCTCTAATAACATTATTTTTTCTCCTGAATTCCTAAGAGAGGGCTTAGCATTGCATGATAATCTTTATCCATCACGCATTATTGTAGGTGAAAAATCAGATAGAGCAAGAGTATTTGTGGGTCTACTAAAAGCGGGGGCTATCAAGGAAGATATAGATGTCATTTATACCGATTCTGATGAAGCTGAGGCGATAAAGTTATTTAGTAATACTTATCTTGCTATGAGAGTTTCATATTTCAATGAATTAGATTCTTTTGCTGAAACAAAAGGGTTGAATTCAAGAGAAATTATTGAGGGTGTAAGTCTTGATCCAAGAATTGGGTCCCACTATAACAATCCTTCTTTTGGTTATGGTGGCTATTGTCTTCCAAAAGATACAAAACAATTAAGGGTCAACTATGAAGATATACCCAATAGTTTAATTGGGGCTATTGTTGATGCTAACTCAATTAGAAAAGATTTCTTATCGGAACAAATTCTTAATAAGCTATCACTTGTAAAAAGCCAACATACAGCTGCGGTAGTAGGAATTCATCGCCTGACCATGAAATTAGGCTGTGATAATTTTAGAGCATCTTCTATTCTTGGAATTATGAAGCGTATTAAGGCTAAAGGCATTAAAGTAATTATTTATGAGCCTTTGCTTGAAGAGGATCTTTTTTTTAATTCTCAGGTAATTAAAGACTTAAATGTATTTAAGCAACTAAGTGATATTATTGTAGTCAATAGGATGGTGGAAGATCTGAATGATGTTAGGGATAAACTTTATACAAGAGACCTCTTTAATAGTAACTAGTTCAAATAATAATTAATAAATAAAATATTTATAAATTTATATGAAAATATTAGTAACAGGAAGTGCAGGTTTTATTGGCTCAGCATTATCAATTAGATTATTAGATAGAGGCGATGATGTAGTAGGCATTGATAGTCATAATGATTACTATGATACTGCACTAAAAGAAGCGCGTTTAGCTCGACATGCCGATCATCCTCACTATACTCATATTAGGATGAATCTTGAAAATCGTGAAGACATGGCTAGATTATTTAAAGATGAAAAATTTGATAAGGTTGTTAACTTAGCTGCACAAGCAGGTGTTAGGTATTCAATAGAAAACCCTTCGGCTTATATTGACACTAATATAGTTGGTTTTGGCAACGTACTAGAAGGATGCAGGCATAATAATATTAAACACTTAGTCTATGCTTCATCAAGCTCAACTTATGGTCTCAACACTAAACAACCTTTCTCAGTACATGAAAGTGTTAACCATCCAGTAAGTTTGTATGCAGCAACTAAAAAAGCAAATGAGTTAATGGCACACACTTATTCTCACCTATATAAATTACCAACAACAGGACTAAGGTTTTTTACAGTATATGGCCCATATGATAGGCCTGATATGGCACTGCAAAAATTTACACGTGCTATTGTGAAGGGTGAAGCAATATCTGTGTTTAATTATGGCAAACATAAAAGAGACTTTACTTACATTGATGATATTATAGAATGCATTATTAGAGCATTGGATAAGCCAGCCTCAATTAACCCAAATTGGAATGGTAATAATCCAGACCCATCAACTTCAAGCGCACCATACCGAGTTTATAATATTGGCAACAATAATCCGGTAGAACTGTTGGATTATATTGAAGCCCTAGAAAACTTTCTTGGAATTAAAGCAGAAAAAAAGTTACTTCCAATACAGCCTGGTGATGTTCCAGAAACTTATGCAGATGTTGATGACTTTGTTAAAGAGTTTGGATATAAACCTTCAGTAGATGTTAATCAAGGAGTTGAAAATTTTGTTAATTGGTACAAGGACTATCATGGCATCTAAAAAGTTATTAATTACTGGTGGGGCAGGATTTATAGGTTCTGCAGTTATTCGTCATATTATTAATAATACTGATCATAGTGTTATTAGTATAGACAAGCTTACTTATGCTGGTAATTTAGAATCTTTAAAATCAATTGAAAATGATTCAAGGTATGAATTTGAACAAGTAGATATTTGTAATAGTAAAGAGATTAAACGAGTATTTAATGAATATTCTCCAGATATTGTTATGCATTTAGCTGCTGAATCCCATGTTGACAGATCAATTGATGGGCCAAGTGACTTTATACAAACTAATATTGTTGGAACTTATATTCTGCTTGAGGAAGCAAGAACATACTGGTCCAATTTAGATAGTGTTAAAAAAACTAGCTTTAGATTTCATCATGTTTCAACAGATGAGGTTTATGGTGATTTGGATGGCTCTAATGATTTATTTACTGAAGAAACACCTTATGCCCCAAGCTCTCCCTACTCAGCTACCAAGGCCAGCTCAGACCACTTGGTCCGTTCATGGTATAGAACCTTTGGGTTACCAATTTTAATAACGAACTGTTCTAATAATTATGGACCTTTTCAATTCCCTGAAAAACTCATTCCCCATGTAATAATTAGTGCCATACATGGAAAGCCTTTGCCTGTTTATGGAAAAGGAAATCAAGTTCGTGATTGGTTATATGTTGAAGATCATGTTAGGGCGTTGATTCTAGTTGCTATGGAAGGGGTGATAGGAGAAACTTATAATATTGGTGGACATAATGAAAAACAAAATATTGAAGTAGTTAATGAAATTTGCAATCTTTTAGATGAACTAATAGACATCAAGCCTAAAAATATTTCTAATTTTAGTGAATTAATCGAATATGTAGATGACCGACCTGGACATGATGTTAGATATGCTGTTGATGCTTCAAAAATTTTTAATGAGTTAGGCTGGAAGCCTAGTGAAAACTTTGAATCAGGGCTCAAAAAATCTGTGGAATTCTACTTAAATAATAATAAATGGTGGGGAAGAGTAATTTCTGGAGATTATATTTTGGAGAGACTTGGAGATAAGTTATGAACTCAAAATATAAGGGCATAGTTTTAGCTGGTGGTTCAGGAACTAGGCTTTACCCTATAACTATTGGAGTCTCTAAGCAGCTACTAGCAATTTATGACAAACCGATGATTTACTATCCCATATCGGTTTTGATGTTGGCTGGAATCAATGAAATTCTCATTATATCAACGCCAGAGGATATTTCCTCATATGAAAGACTTTTAGGAAATGGATCTCAATTTGGGATTTCAATTGAGTATGCTATTCAACCTAAGCCAAATGGTCTTGCCCAAGCTTTCATTATTGGAGAGAGTTTTATTTCTGATAGTAATGTCGCACTAATACTTGGAGATAATGTTTTTTATGGACAGCATTTTTCAGACAATTTGAAGATTGCGACTTCTAGAAATGAGGGGGCAACAGTTTTTGGATATCATGTAAATAATCCTGAACATTTTGGAGTGCTTGAGTTTGATAAAGCTGGACATGTTATTTCAATAGAGGAAAAACCGAAAGAGCCAAAATCTAATTTTGCAGTAACTGGTTTATATTTTTATGATAACAGTGTTGTGGAAATTGCAAAAAAAGTAATACCCTCAAAGAGAGGAGAGTATGAGATTACTGATATAAATAATGCCTACAAGAATAAAGATAGTCTTAATGTTGAAATTTTGGGTAGAGGCTTTGCTTGGCTCGACACAGGAACATATGATTCTCTAATTGACGCAGGTCAGTTTGTTCAAACGGTGGAGAAGCGACAGGGCTTAAAAATTGCATGTTTAGAAGAAATTGCATTCTATAATGGTTGGATCACAAGAGGTGATTTAATGAAACAAATTGAAAGATATAAAAAAACAAGTTATGGTGAATATTTGATTAAAATTTTAAGTGGCTATAACTAGCTCAATGAAGGACTAATAATTAAAATATTTACTATAATTTATTTAATATTAAATTTATTGATAGAGAAGATTAGACTTTTTTTGCTGCAGATTATCATGTTGATGAAATTTTTTTCAGTAACTAAGGCTTTCAGAATTATAAGATAATCAAAAATGAGTAGATTTTTATACAACAAGAATATATTTTTTTCCTAATATGAATAATAAATCTCGTATAGTTATTACTGGAAGTAATGGTTTTATTGGTTCTAAACTTGTTACTAGGCTGTCGAAGCTCAATAAAAACATTTTCTGTTTAGATAGAAGTAAGCACTCCTTATTTGAAGTAGAATCCTTAGAAAATTTATTAGCTGATTCTGAAGTCATCTATCATTTAGCGGGATCAACTGCAGGTAATGGGCATAACTCTGGGCAGGATGCACTGATAAAAAATAACGTTGAAGCCACAAGTAATCTAATAGAAGGAATTAGTAAATTTTGTAAAACCCCCCCACTTTTAGTAAATATGTCAACAATTCAAGTTTATGATAAGACTATCAGTAAAATCTCTGAAACCACAAATTTATCACCTGCAAGCATATATGGGATTTCAAAATTAGTTCAAGAGACTCTTGTAAAGCAAGCAAGCAATATGAATATTGTACGGTCCATAATCTTTAGGGCTTCTAATATTTATGGAGAGGGTCATAGGCCAAATCATAACTCGGTTATAGCCACTTTTTGCCACCAAATAAAAAATGATTTAGAAGTTAACCTTTTTGCTAAAGGAGAGGCTACTTTAGACCTTATTCATGTTGATAATGTTATTGATGTTATGGTTAATATTAGAGCTACTAACAAAAATCAGAGTCAGATATATAATCTTGCTAGTGGAAATTCTATATCGATAAATGAAGTTATTGAAAATTTACAAAAAATTAGTGGGGCAGATATCAAAACAAAGTTAATTGAAGGTGCAAAACGTGAATTTTCAATTAATGTAGATAAATTGAAAAATGACTATCCAGATATAAGATATTGCAATATATTTGATGGCCTTAAAAAAACATACGAGAATGATTTATGAATCTTAAAAATAAAAAAGTCCTTGTTCTTGGTGCAGGAATATCAGGATGTTCAGCAGCATGGCTCTTAAAGCGACTTGGAGCTGATGTAACATTGGTAGAAAAGGAGGGGCATTGTGGTGGTATCGGCAAAACCCATATGCTTGATGGAAGTCGATATGAGTTTGGGCCACATATTCTCCATGCTAAGGAAAAACACACGATCGCTTTTTATGAAAAGTATGGTGTAAGACATATAGAATATTATGCAAAAATGTCTGCTGATGATACTTTGGAAAAATTAATTGATTTTCCATACTCGGTTGATACAATATTTCAGCTTCCAAGAGAGATTGGGAGGTTGGTAGTTCAGGAGCTTTTCGAGTCAGAGAAAAAAGAAATAGATCATTCTAACCTTGAAACATACCTTCAGTCAGTCCTAGGCAAGACTCTCTATGAAAGATACAATTTGGGATATTCGAAAAAATTTTGGGGCAAAGATCCAAAAGATATTCCAGCAAATGGTGCAGCTAATTGGATAAGTCTTAGGACGAATGACAAAAGACTCTTTTTGGAATGGCAGGCCTATCCAAAAGGAGACTTTAATGAATTTATGGAATGGGTGAGGAAAGATATCCCAATCATTAAAGCAAATGTTAAGGGCATCAAAAAAAATGGCTCAAATATTATAGGTATACAAACTGATGATGGAATTTTAGAGTCAGATTTATATGTTTCCACCATACCTTTAAAAAGTTGTTTTCCAGAGATGGAAGTTGATCTTGATTATATTGGAAATATTCTTGTAGCTATTAAGTTGAAAGAGGGCCCAATTCTTCCAAATGGTATTGGAGGTGTTTATTTTCCAAATAAATATGGATTTAAAAGGTTATGTGAATATCCTGCAATGACTGATGCTGCGTATCCAAATCTGGAAAATGGAACGCTTATTGGCTTTGAATATAATGTTTTTCCATGGGATAAAAATCCAGTAGATGAAAAACATTATATAGATGAGGCTATATTAGCTTGCAAAGAGCTTTGTGGGCAAGACCCTATATCAACAAGATTTCATTATCATCGAGATGTATATCCGTTAAGAAATGAGGCGCAAATGGGTAAATATTCTAAAATTCAAAAATTAGTAGACGAATATAAAAATTTCTATCTAACAGGTAGGTTTGGTAACTTTAGATATGTAAATATGAATGATTGTATTGAAATGTCGTTCGATCTAGTAAGTGAATTAACTGGGAAAAGTATAGATCAAATTTGTAAAGAAGTAGATTTACAACTCTAAGAATAGCGTAATAATTAAATATATATTGTAAATCTAAATTTGTGGGTATCCGTCTTGATGAAGATCAGATAACCTTTGAAATGATTGATCTTTTTTAGAAACGATTGGCTTTTCAATAGGCCAATTTATAACGAGATCTGGGTCATTCCAGATTATTCCATTTTCATCATCAGGATAATAATATTCAGTACAATGATACATAACATCTGCATAGTCTGATAAAACACAAAATCCATGGGCTATCCCTGGTGGAAAATATATTTGATAACAATCATTATGGTTCATCTCAATACTAAAACAATTCCCAAAAGTGGGTGAGTTTTTCCTTACATCTATTCCAACATCAAAAATTGTTCCATTTAAAACTTGAACAATCTTGCCTTGTGGCTTTTGAATCTGAAAATGAAGCCCCCTTAAGACGTTTTTTTTCGAATGTGAAAAATTGAATTGAACTGATTTTTCAGGAATTATTTCAGATACATAATTCCTTAGGCTGTATAGTTCAGTAAAAAAGCCTCGATTATCATGAAATTTATCAGCTTTTATAACAATAACACCTTCTATATTAGTTGTTTCAATATTCATATAATATTTCTCCAATTTTTTTAAAATAAGTTTTAGTTATTCTGGATACTTATGATATCCATTCTAAATCTAAGATTTAAATAATAGTATGTTCTTTGTATAAAACAACTTTAAACATTAAAGTAAAATAAATGCTTTAATAAAACAAAATAATTAAATACCTTTAATGGAAAAAAAAGTAGTCAATGAAAACCCTCTAGTCTCAATTGTAATTATTAATTACAATACAGCTGAAATAACAATACAGGCTCTAAAAAGTATCGATGATAATACCTCATATTATCCATATGAGGTATTAATAATTGATAATGCAAGTGAACAAGAAGATCAGTCTATTTTAAAGAATTTTGCTCAATCTAAATCCATACCAATTCAAATTATGCATACAAATATAGGTATGAATAGTGGTGTTAATTATGGTTTTTCATTAGCCAAGGGAGAGCTGTTAGTGAGTATAAATAGCGATGTTATGGTAGAAAAAGGGTGGCTTAAAAAAATGGTTGATTTGTATAAGTCTTATGATAATGTTGCTGCAATTAATGCAAATATTTATGAAGATGGTAAGTCAATTGTTTCAGCTAAAAATGATAGACTTAAAATACTCCATGGTGCCTGTTCTATGTATTCTTCAGAGTCTTGGGACTTAGTGGGTGAGTGGGATGACAAAAACTTTAAATTTTATGGGACTGAGAATGATTGGTCCTACAGAGCAAGATCTTTTGGTTATCTATTACTTTTATCAGAGGGTTCTAGGGTGAATCATCTTGGTTCATCAAAAATTACTGTAGGGGGTTTGACAGCCCAAAAGACTGGCAAGAGAATTGAGAATTTAAAAATAAGGCTAGACGGAAGAGTGAAGGCTAGAGTATATAATTTTAAAATTAGAGATTGGTTAAATCTTTCATTCTTATATGAATTTAAAGAAGCACTTAAGAATGGTTATTTAATAATATTAGTCTTATCTTATATAAGAGTACTTTTAAATATAAAAAATATTTATTTAGTTAGAAAAGAGAGATATTTAAAATTAAAACATGGAGTTAAAATTCTTGATTCAAATAATGGTAATTAATAGCTTTCAATTCGATCTCAAATGATGTTTACTTAAGTTTAGGAAAAATTATAATATTTTTGAGTTGTAAGTGTTGAAATATATATTTTTAATCTATATTAAAATATGATAAAAAAAAGGCATATATGAAAAAAGTTTTAGTAACTGGTGCGGATGGTTTTATTGGTTCTCATTTAGTTGAAATGTTAGTATTAAAGGGTTATCAGGTAAGAGCCTTATCTCAATATAATTCATTCAATAGCTGGGGGTGGATTGAGGATATTGCTTGTAAAGATGAGATCGAAGTCTTAACAGGAGATATTCGTGACCCTTACTTTTGTAGGCATGCAACAAATAATATAGATGTAATTTTTCACTTGGCCGCATTAATTGCAATCCCATACTCTTATATTGCTCCAGATAGTTACGTGGATACAAATATTAAAGGTACTTTAAATATTCTTCAGGCAGCAAAAGAGAATAATGTAGAGCGGGTTATACATACTTCAACAAGTGAAGTTTATGGAACTGCCCAGTATGTTCCTATAGATGAAAAGCACCCATTGCAAGCGCAGTCGCCTTATAGCGCAACAAAAATTGCTGCTGATGCTATTGCAATGAGTTTTTATAATGCATTTAATCTGCCAGTAACTATTGCTAGACCTTTTAATACATATGGACCAAGGCAGTCTGCGCGTGCAGTGATTCCAACTATAATTACTCAAATTGCTAGTGGCGTAAGAGAAATTAAATTAGGTGATTTGACGCCAACTAGAGATTTTAATTTTGTAGAAGATACTTGTCGTGGCTTTATTAATCTTGCAGAATGTAATGAATCAATTGGCCAAGAAGTTAATATTGGCTCTAATTTTGAAATTAGTATTGGTGATACACTTAAAATAATTAAAGAATTAATGGATAGTGATGTAGAGTTTATAGTTGATAAAGATCGAATCAGACCAAGTAAATCAGAAGTGTTTAGGCTTTGGTGTGATAATTCAAAGATAGAAGAATTAACTGGATTTAAACCAAAAATTCATATTAAAGAAGGCTTGGAAAGAACCATCGATTGGATTAATAAACCAGAGAATCTCAAAAAATATAAATCAGAAATATATAATGTTTAAAGATGTTATTAATTTTGTCCGATCAACGCGAAGCACTTCTGGTGTTATACCTTTACATGAGCCAAAATTTATTGGTAATGAAAAGAAATATCTAATTGAATGCATAGATTCTACATTTGTATCTTCTGTAGGTAAATTTGTGGAAGAATTTGAAGAAAGGATTGTAAATTATACAGGCGCTAAATATGCAATTGCAACAAGCAATGGCACTTCTGCTCTTCATGTTGCATTACTTCTTGCAAATGTTAAAAATAATAATGAAGTTATTACTCAGGCTCTTAGCTTTGTCGCGACTTGCAATGCAATTAATTACTGTAATGCTTGGCCAATATTTGTTGATGTAGATAGAGAAACTATGGGTATGTCACCAAATTCATTACAAAATTTTTTAGAAACTGAGACTACTATTATAGGCAATCACTGCATAAATAATTCAACAGGAAGGATTATCAAAGCATGTGTTCCCATGCATACATTTGGCCACCCTTGTAAAGTAGATGAGATTAGACGTATTTGCGATAAATACCATATATTTTTGATTGAAGATGCAGCTGAAAGTGTTGGGAGTTTCTTCAAAGGCAAGCATACTGGAACTTTTGGCCAAATTGGTATAATGAGTTTTAACGGTAATAAAATTATTACAGCTGGTGGAGGTGGTTGTTTAATTACAAATGATTTGAATATTGCAAAAAAAGCAAAACATCTTACTACAACAGCTAAAGAGTCACATAAATGGAAATTTTCTCATGATATGATTGGATATAACTATCGAATGCCTAATTTAAATGCAGCTTTATTAGTTGCACAATTGGAAAATCTAGAAAATTTCTTGCATAAAAAGCGAGAATTAGCAAATATATATGATGAATTTTTTAAGAAGAATAATTATAATTTTTTTAAAGAGCCAAAAAATTCCAGTTCAAATTATTGGCTTAATTCTATTATTCTTAAAAATAAAAAAGAGCGAGATGTATTATTGAAAGAAGCAAATTTGCATGGTGTTATGGTTCGCCCTATATGGACATTGATGAATAAATTACAAATGTTTAAAGATTCTCAATGTGGAGATTTAACAAATTCAGAGTGGCTAGAAGAGCGAGTAGTTAATCTGCCAAGTAGTGTAATATCGTGAGGAATATTATTTTAATCGGTGGTGGTGGACATTGTAAATCAGTTATTGATGTCATAGAGCAAGAAGGTATTTTTAATATTGCTGGAATAGTCGATAAGCCAGAATTATTAGGTTTTGATGTTCTTGGATACCCAGTTATAGGTAATGATTCAGATTTGACTGATTTAGTAAGTAAGTATCAATATGCCTTCATAACAGTAGGTCAAATTAAATCATCATCACCTAGAAAAGAATTATTTCAATTAGTTAAAAAGATCGGGTTTATTTTGCCAACAGTTATTTCCTCCAGGGCTTATGTGTCAATCCATGCTGAAATTGGAGATGGGACAGTTGTAATGCATAATGCATTGATTAATGCAGGTTCCTCTATAGGTGATAATTGTATTATTAACTCAAAAGCCTTAATTGAGCATGATAGTAAAATTTCCAATCACTGCCATATTTCTACTAATGCAATAATTAATGGTGGCGTGACGATTGAAGATGAGTGTTTTATTGGTAGTGGTGCGATTACTAATAATTCTATTATAGTCAAGAAAAATAGTTTTATTAAGGCTGGAAGTATCCTAAAGTGAGCGTATTTATTATTGCTGAAGCTGGTGTCAATCATAATGGTTCAATTGAGCTAGCTTATAAATTAATTGATTTAGCAGCCGATGCAGGTGCTGATGCAGTAAAGTTCCAAACATTCAGGGCTGAGAGTTTAGTTTCTCATAAAGCACAAAAGGCTGACTATCAAAAAGAAAATACTGATGAATCTGAATCACAGTTTGATATGATCAAAAAACTTGAGCTTGATGAACAAACCCATAGGGAATTAATAGAATATTGTAAAAAAAATAAAATTATTTTCCTTTCTTCACCATTCGATATTGATTCAATAAATTTGTTACATAACCTAGGAATGGAGATTTTTAAAATACCCAGTGGTGAAATAACAAACTTACCATATTTAAGAAATATTGGTGCATTAAAAAAACAAGTAATTTTATCAACAGGTATGACAAATCTCAAAGAAGTTAGAGATGCGTTAAATGTCTTAATCAATGCTGGCACATTAAGAGAAAATATAACAGTTCTTCATGCAAATACAATGTATCCAACACCAATGAGGGACGTTAATCTTAATGCAATGCTGACTATAAGAAAAGAATTAAATGTTGCTGTTGGCTATAGTGATCATACCCTTGGTATAGAAGTTGACATAGCTGCAGCTGCAATGGGGGCAAGAATTATTGAAAAGCACTTCACCACAGATAAAACTATGGAAGGCCCAGATCATAAAGCATCACTTGATGTTGGTGATTTAAAAGAAATGGTAAGATGCATTAGAAATATTGAAACTGCATTAGGAAGTTTTGATAAAAAACCATCTCCAAGTGAAAGCATTAACATTGAAATTGTAAGGAAATCTATTGTTGCTAATAAATTTATAAAGAAAGGCGATAAACTTTCTTCTGAGAATATTACCACTAAACGTCCAGGTACTGGCATTAGCCCAATGCAGTGGGATAATATTATTGGAACTATTGCAACTAAAGACTATCAAATGGATGATTTGATATGAAGAAAATATGTGTTGTAACTGGAAGTCGAGCAGACTATGGTTTGTTATATTGGCTAATGAAAGATATTATTCATGATAAAGATTTGGAGCTTCAAATAGTTGTAACTGGAATGCATCTTTCTCCAGAATATGGAAATACTTATCGAGAAATAGAAAAAGATGGTTTTAAAATTAATCAAAAAGTAGATATTCAGCTTTCATCTGACAGTCAAACATCTGTTAGTAAATCAATGGGAATAGGTATGATTGGCTTTTCTGAAGCGTTTAATGAATTACAACCTAATCTAATTATTGTCCTTGGAGATCGTTTTGAAATTTTTTCAGCAGTCAGTGTTGCAATGATTTCTAAGATACCTATAGCGCATTTGCATGGTGGCGAAAAAACTGAGGGAGCTTTTGATGAGGCAATTCGTCATTCAATAACTAAAATGAGTCATTTGCACTTCACGTCAATCGAAGAATATAGAAATAGGGTAATTCAACTAGGTGAAAATCCAGAAACAGTCTTTAATGTTGGTGGTTTAGGAATTGATAATATAAATAAATTGAAGTTATTATCTAAAACTAATTTTGAAAAAAATATTAATTTTAGACTTGGAATAAAAAATATCTTGGTAACTTTTCACCCTGTTACGCTAGAGAAAGGAACATCAAAAATACAGTTTCAAGAGTTATTAAAGTCTATTAGCGAGCTCAAAAATACTAAAATTATATTCACAAAAACTAATAGTGATCCTGATGGAGGTATTATCAATAAAATGATAGATGAATATTCCTCTAAAAATAATAATGCTATAGCCTTTAAATCTATGGGCCAATTAAATTATTTGAGTGCTCTACAGTTTGTTGATGGTGTTGTCGGTAACAGTTCTAGTGGTTTGTTAGAGGCACCAAGTTTTAATATTGGCACTATTAATATAGGTGATAGACAAAAAGGACGTATTAAAGCAGAAAGTGTAATTAATTGTTTGCCAAATAAAGATTCTATTGATAGTGCTTTAATAAAATTATATTCTGATGATTTTAAAAAAATTATTAATATTTCAAAAAATCCCTATGGAGATGGTGGTGCGAGTCAGAGGATTATTAAAATTATTAAAAAAACAGATTTAAATAATATTCTAAAAAAAACATTTTTTGATATAACAGTGAATTAAGAATTAAATTTATGAGTAATTATAAGAAAATTTTTGTACACCCTTCGTCAACTATCAAGCATACGATGAAAGTTATTAGTGCTGGAAGTTTAAAGATTGCACTGGTAGTTGATGCAAGCAATCGTTTTAAAGGGACTATAAGTGATGGCGATATTCGTCGTAAAGGACTCCTAAAAGGTAAGTCTTTAGATGGAACAATTGAAGATATTTATAACTCTAATTCATTATTTTTAGACAAAAAGACGCCTAAAAAAGTATTATGTGATTTGTGTATTAATAATAATATTGGTCAAATCCCTATTCTTGATAAAAATAATCGAGTAGTCGATTTATTTATCTTAAATGAATTTTTAGAAAAAAAACAATATAAAAATACAGTTGTATTGATGGCTGGTGGAAAAGGCTTACGTCTAATGCCACTAACTAAAACTATACCAAAACCAATGCTAAAAGTTGGAGATAATCCAATTTTACACACTATTATTGAAGGATTCTCAAAGCATGGGTTTACTAATTTTATTCTTTGTTTAGGTTATAAATCAGATGTTATTAAGGACTATTTTAAAGATGGTAAAGAGTTAGGTGTAAATATTGATTATGTTACTGACGATAAGCCAATGGGAACAGCTGGAGCTTTATCATTATTGAAAAGAAAATTTAATGAGCCTCTATTTGTCATGAATGGGGATGTGTTGACAAATACCAATTATGAAGAATTATTACATTTTCATGAGTCAAATAATGCTAAAGCAACTATGTGTGTCCGTGAGTATAAAATTGAGGTTCCCTATGGTGTAGTAACTACAAATTTGAAAAATATTGTTGCAATTAAAGAGAAGCCAATACATAGTTTTTTTGTAAACTCAGGAATTTATTTACTGGAACCAAATTGTATTGAATGGATTCCAAGTAATGAATTTTATGATATGCCAATGTTATTTCAAAAATTAATTGAGATGAATGAAAAAGTAATCTCTTTCCCAATTAAAGAATATTGGAAGGATATTGGGCATCTTTCAGATTATGAGCTAGCTATCAGAGAGTATGGTAGTGTGTTTGATTAACAAAAACTTAAAAAACTTTAAAGTTTAATGACGGCGACTTATAAATTGATTATAAAATGTTATTATTCTATATACATAATCAAGAGAAATAGATTTATATGATAGTTGCTGAAATTGGCCTAAATCATTTAGGCAATAAAAAACTTTTGCATAGTTATTTGAAATTAGTCTCAAGAGTTGATGCTATAACTATTCAAATTCTTTCAGATTCCTTTTATCAGGATAAGAGGTATGCAAGTTTTAAGCTAAGTGATAAGGAAATAAGAGATTTTATTGATCAAGCCCACAGTAGTGGTGTGGCATTGCCTTTAGATGGCGGCTCGTTAAAAGGGGTTTTTTAGTGCTTGCAATAATTCCAGCAAGAGCTGGAAGTAAAGGGCTTATTGGTAAAAATATAAAGGTTTTGTCTGGTAAACCACTTATAGCTCACACTATAATTGCTGCCATAAATTCAAAAAGTGTTGATAGAATTATTGTTTCTACAGATAGTGAAGAAATTGCAGATGTGGCTGTTCAATATGGCGCAGAAGTTCCTTTCTTAAGGCCTAGTGATATTTCTGGAGATACATCAGCAATTCTAGATAATTATAAGTTTGCTTTAAAAGAACTTGCTGATGCTGGTGATAAATACGACTCATTCGTTGCTCTTCAGCCAACATCTCCTTTGAGAATTTCACATGATATCAATTCAGCTATTAGTCTATTTAATAGTAAAGAAACAGATTCTGTAATTTCATTTAAAATTCAACATCATCCTATAGAATGGAATCGGTTAATAAATCAAGATAATACCTTTAAAGACCTCGGAATGAGTTTACTTTTTAATAGGCAAAAATATGAAAAAACATATATTTTTAACGGAGCAGTATATGTTTTGAAAACAGAATTAGTTAACAAAAATATTCTCTATACTGATAATTCGCTAGCATATATTATGCCAAATAATAGGTCAATTGACATTGATACAGAGGATGACTTTTTGTATGCAGAGTTTTTGATGGAAAAAAATAAAAAAAACCTTGGCTCAGTATGTTAGATTTAAATATAAGCAAATTAAAAAATGAGTTTTTAATTTTATGAATGTATTAATGTACCATTTTGTAAACTCCACTTTAGATTCGAAGTTATTTTCGGGGATGCATGGTATTTCGGTGGAAGATTTTGAGGCTCAACTTTCTTTGCTAATTAAGAATGGAACTCCATTATCTGAAAAAGATATTAGATTAGCTGCTTTAAGTGGGAATTATCCAAATGATGAGTGTTTTTATTTGACTTTTGATGATGGATTTAAACAGCACTTTAATAATGTTTATCCAATATTAAAGGATTATGGATTGCAAGCAAGCTTTTTTGTGCCAACAATGGCATTAGAGTCTAAAAAAACTCCAATAGTAGAAAAGCAAAGGCTATTACAATATAACCTATTTATAAATTACGAGGAGTTTCTAGGTATTTTTTGTAAATTGATTAGGTCTGTATATAAGTCGAAAGATAAAAGTTTTCTTTATCCAAATTTTGAAAATATAAGTAATAGTCAAAATTATCTAAAAGAATATACTTTTTATTCAAATGAGGAGCGTTATTTTCGTATGATTAGAAATGAATATTTAACTACTAAAGAATTTGAATCTATTATTAATAATATGTTCTCAAAATTTTATAGTAATGATAAACAATTTATTGATGAATATTATATGAGTATCTCAGATTTAAAAAAAATGAACAGTAATGGTATGTTAATTGGTGGGCATAGTTATTCACATCCTTTTTTAAATAAGATGCCCTTTGAAGAAATCAAGAAAGAGGTTGATAAAAGTATGATTTTTTTGCGTAATAAAGTTGATAGTGAAATAAACAGCTTTGCATACCCATTTGGCGCATTCAACGATAATGTTGTTGAATGTATGAAGCAGAGTGAAATTGATTATGCTTTTGATACGAGGACAGAGGGCGAAAGTAGTCGTTATAATATACGAAGAAATGATGCTGCATCTTTCCTTCAAACCAATAAAATAAAATGATTAAAGAAAATAAACCTAAACTTTATATAGTTCATTGTGTAGATACCGAAGGACCTTTGCATGAATCTATAGAAGCAACATTTGATAGACTCAAGGCAACATTTAATATTGATATTTTACCAACCAAACAAAATCTGAAAAAAATACAGAAAAAGGAGATAGATTTTGGAGAGGAAACTGAATCTATTTCAAAAATGTTTAGTCAGCAATTAATTACATACAATGATACTTGGGATAAGATTGATTTAATGCTAGACAAAATAATGAACGAAGACTATAGAAATCGTTTCTCAGATTCAGATGGAAATGGAGTTATCTACAATTGGCATTGTTTGGACCTTGTTGGATTTCAAACAAATCTTCGAGGACGGGATTTGGGTTTTGGAAAAATTTTTACACATTATAAAAGAAAGATTCAAGAACATAATTCTAGCGATCCTATTCATTGGCATTTCCATCCATTATCATTCAACAAAGATGCTCACATATGTAATACTTCATATGACAACTCTTATGAAGTATTGCATCAAGTTATATGCAGAAGATTAATTGATCATAATTGGTTTCCAGTAGTAAATCGTGCTGGATTTCATGCTATTCGTCAAGACTCAAGTTTTTTTCTAGAGCAATGGATTCCTTTTGATTATTCTAATCAATCAACATACAATACTGATAATGAACAATCCGATAGTAATCGTTTTGGTGATTGGCGCAGAGCAACAAAGAAATGGATTCCTTACCATCCTTCTCATAATGATTATCAGGTAACTGGTAATATGAATCGATTAACTACTAAATGTCTTAATGTAGGGACTCGTTTAAAGTTATTAACCGATGAGGAGATTGATTATGCATTTCAAGATTCCTTAAAGAATGGTTCTGCTATATTAGCCTTTACTAATCATGATTGTAGAGATATGGCTGTTGATATCGAAGATACTTATAATCGTATTAAAAAAATTCACAAGAATTATCAAAATGTTCATACTATTAATTCTGATGCGTTAAGTGCTATAAGGGATACAAACTATAGTAATGATAGTATTAAAAAAAACAATATAAAACTTGAATCAGAAATTATTTCTGAAAATGGAGTTGATAAAATTATTGTTTCTCTTAAAAAAGGCAGTCTTTTTGGAAGTCAACCTTATTTAGCAATAAAAACAAAAGAAGGCAGATACTATCATGATAACTTTTTTGAAAGAAATCATTTAAAAACATGGGAATATATTTTAGATGACTCTACTTTGAAACTTTCGACTATTGAGAAAATAGTTGTAGCTAGTAACGACCGTTTTGGAAGTCAGTCAATTGTAAGTTTCTCCCCTAAATTTTCATAATATTTTATTTCAGTAGTTGGCAAAAAATGAATAATAATCAAACTCATTTATTTATGTCTGGTTGGGCTAGATCAGGAAATGCTTTGACAGCAGCAATGCTTAATGCAAATTCAAATATTTCTTTTTCTGTAGATGTACTTAAATATGTTAATTTTTGTTTTAAGCGTTATCCTGAAGTTGATAAGTCGAATATTTTGATAATGCTCAATGAGATGCAGCTCCGCTTAAAAGCTAGATTCTCAATTGATTTGAATGTTGATCATTGCTTAAACTTGATTGGAGATAATTTATCTCATTCACACATCTATAAAGTCTTAACAAGTCATGTAGTTGATCATGATAAGAATTCATTAATTTTAGGAGAGGCAGAAATTGTCGCTTGGAGAAGTATTCCATATTTTTTAGATAACATAAAAAATAGTAAGGCGATAATAATTGTCAGAGATCCAAGAGATGTTTTAGTTTCATTTAAAAAAAATACAATAGCTACTGGTAATGATTACTTAATATCAGTTTTTAATTCACTCAGCTTGATGAGCGCTTGGGTTGAATATGAAAAAAAATATCCAGAACGTTTTCTTGGGATTCGATTTGAAGAATTAAAATCAGATCCAGAATACACAGTACGAAAAATAACTGATTTTTTAAATATTGAATATGAATCTGAAATGCTAGACCATAGAAATTGGAAGATACTGGCTAAGAATGGCTGGAAGTCATGGGAGAATCATGATTCATCTTCATTTCGTGATGATGATAAACTTAAAAAAACCCCAGTTAATAGGTGGGAAGGCTTAATTGATCCTGTAGATCATTTTATCTGTGAATTAATAACTGGTGAGATGATGGAATTATTCAATATGGAGCTTAAGTTTTTAAATCCATCTACTACAATTCTTGAAAAAGCAATTGAAAGACTAATGTCTAGTAGTCTCCTTAAAGAGTCTTTCTTAAAATATATTTATAAAAATCAAGGCTCAGAAAAGTACCCCTTAGATCCCTGTAACCCAAATAATTGGGATAAAAAAAATACTGATAATATAGATTTATTAGGACTGAAATGACTATAGGTTTTTTTTTAATTTGAAAGCTGTATAATTTCAAATTAACTATTTAAATCTTTTGATATGGGTAATATGAATTTCGATAGAACCTTGTGGGTTGACTTATTGTCCTTCAAAACATTTTTAATTGTTTGTCTTAGAAAAAATAAGAATTTTGACTGTATTCGTTATATAAATGTTCATAAAACCTTCGCTCCATTTTTAGATTTTTCATCAAAGGTATTAAGAAAACCTATTTTTCACCTTGATAACGTTGTTTTATCAGATGAGTATATAAGCAATAGCAACCTTCCTGAGATTATACAAAGCCGTGTACATGAGTTAATTGATCAATGGATAGAGAGTCCTTATACGAAAAAAAGAATTATAAATTTTATAAAGCATACAGAATACAGCGAATCTAAGTACATTGAATATTTGAAAAATAGAGCTTTTTTTCTTGCTTATAAGCCAGTTGAGATTTATTCTATTTCAGAAGCTATCAGCAAAAGCCATACTAATTTATTTTTGCTTAAAAAAACTCCACTTAATCAGGAAATTAAAAGCATTATTGGGCATGGATTAGTAGATTTCTATTCATACTCAGGTTATGCAGTTGAGAAAAGAAAAAAAAGTGCTTTTGATTCAAAAATTAATAAAATTTACTATAGAAGTAATTTATTTTCAGCAGTTAAACTCCTAGTCAATTGGATCTTTATCTCATTCTCAAGTCTTTTTAGTGTTAGAAACAATAATGAAGCATATGTAAGTAATATTGGTGTGGAATTAATTCAAAAAAAAGTAAAGCTAGATTTTATTAGTGACTCTTATTGGCTAAAAAACTCTGATATAGATTTAAATACAGTAATAGGCCTCACTTCTATAGATTATGATTCAAAGTCATGGGCAAACATAGATAAAATTGGTATTAAAGTCTTTAATATCTCAGGAAGTATTTTTAAATCTTTACTTCATAGTGTTCGATACCGAAATATGAGGGCAAAACCAAAATTTGTTTATGCTGATAAAAAATATTTTATAAATACTATTTCTAGGACTGCTAGGATTTTCCCTTCTATTTTCTTAAATAATTCGTATAGTTGGTTTTCTCTTCAAGAAGGTTATTATTCTATTCGTACTGAGTTTTGGAAGTCTATATTAAGTCAATTTAATATAAAAATGTTATGGTCTATGTATGATGTTGATGAAGATAAATTGGTAAAAGCGCAGGCATTAGAATTATGTAAGGGATTATATCTAGGATCACATTGGAGTAATTACCCTATGAGGCCTAGGGTTGATGAAACTAAATGCTATGATATATTTTTTGTTTGGAGTAAGTACTTTATTTCTAACAGTTTTTCTCCTAGCTTTGCTTATAAAGCTTTTTTTCAATTAGGATATCCATCAGACTATTACTTTGATTCAGCAAAGAAAGATTCTGAAGTATTAAAAAATAATTATAGTGATAGCTTTGTAATATCTTATTTTGATAATCAATTTCATAACGATGGCATATACTCAGAAAACTTAAATTTTGATATCTGTAATCTTTTGATTGAATTATTAACAAGCTATAATAATATTGTGGTGTTTTTTAAACCTAAAAGGAAGAGTACATTCAATGATTATTTATCTAGGTTTCCAGTACTCAGAGAATTTATAAATATTGGCCGAGCTGTAGTCTTTTATGGTGACTCAGAAAGAAGTAAGGCTAGGCCAGCTGAAGTTGCTTTAGCGAGTGATTTAGTTTTAGGGGTAGGTATTAGTTCAGCTGCTGCTGAAGGTTGTTTTGCAGGCTCAGTTAGTTTTCATGCAAATCTAAGTAAAGTCAATAATGATTTTGACAAAAAAACTTTAAATAAGGTGGTTTTTCGAGATTTGAATAGTTTAAAAATTGCTATTATTAATCAAATTAATGGTAAAGGAATTTCTGTTGAAGAGTGTCAGGATTTCCATAGAATACTAGATCCATTTCAAGATGGTTTGGCATATAAGAGAACTGGATCTATCCTTTCAAAAATTCAAATTGAACTAAATAATGGCAAGGATACTAATAAAGTTATCAAAAAAATTAAAGATAATTTTTTAGAATTATCTTGCTAAAATAGCAAACATAATTGCTGTCAAATTTTAATATGAACAAAATACCCTTTAATGTCCCTTTAGTCTTAAACACTGAAATAAAAAATCTTGCCAGTGTAATAAGTATTGGTAAGTTTTCAGGTGATGGTGAATTTACAAAGAAATGCAACGTATGGCTTGAAAGTAACACAAAGTCAAAAAAAGTATTACTTACTACCTCATGCACTCATGCACTGGAGATGGCAGCAACTCTTATCAATATTAAGCCTGGTGATGAGGTGATAATGCCTAGCTATACGTTTGTCTCTACTGCAAATGCCTTTATTTTAAGAGGTGCAAAAGTCGTTTTTGTAGACATTCGCCCTGATACTATGAATATTGATGAAACTAAAATAGTAGATGCGATAACAAATAAAACGAAAGCAATAATAGTAGTTCATTATGCTGGTATAGCTTGTGAAATGGACTCAATTATGGAAATTGCTAAGATAAATAAATTATATGTAATCGAAGATGCTGCTCAAGGATTAATGTCAACTTATAAGGGGAGGGCCCTAGGTTCAATTGGACATCTAGGTTGTTTAAGTTTTCATGAGACTAAAAATTATCAATGTGGTGAAGCTGGTGCAATTATTATCAATGATGAAGAGTTTATTGATAGAGCAGAAATTATTCGAGAAAAAGGAACTAATAGAAGTTTATTTTTAAAAGGTATGTTAGATAAGTATAGATGGGTTGATATTGGAAGTAGTTATCTACCTAGTGAGTTGAATGCTGCTTTTTTGTATGCCCAACTTAAAGAGGCTAATAAAGTTAATAAAAAGAGGATATTGTTATGGGAAGAGTATTTAATTCAACTTAAAGATATTGTTGAAATTGAATTACCATCTATACCGGGCGACTTAAAACATAATGGACACATGTTTTTTATTAAGCTAGAAAACGTTAAAAAAAGGCAAGAAATGATAGATTTTCTAAATAGAAATGGTATTCAAAGTGTTTTTCACTATATCCCTCTTCATGAGTCAAAAGAATGTGGGAAATATAATGAGTTTAATGGCGAGGATCAATATACTTCAAAAGAAAGTCAACGAATTTTAAGACTTCCAATGTATTATGATCTTAATATCTCAAGTATTCAGTATATTTGTAAAACAATAAGAGGTTTTTTCAATGATTAAATTAGCTACACCAATATCCCATTTATTTGAAAATAGTGAGTATCAAAAAATTATTATTGAGAATTCTGACACTTTTGAGTGCAGAGATAGGAGTATAGATTCTTCAATTGATAATCAGACTCTTTTTCATTGTGAGCTTCAGCCAATTCATAAATGGGGCGATAGTGAATGGAGTTTTATAAAGCGTATTAAAGAAAGTAAGCCAGATCTTCGTTTGATTACTTTTCATCTGGCTTCTTGTTGTGATGAGCCAAAATTAGTTGATCATATGTTTGAATTGGGTGGAAGAGAATATTCTAAACAAGAAATGATGGATTATGCTAAGAAAAATTTTACTGATATCAAAAATTTATTTGGTAGTGAGGTTTTAATCGCAGTTGAAAATAATAATTACTATCCGACTAAAGCTTATAGAGATGTAACTGACGCCAGTTTTATCTCTCAAGTAGTTGAAGAAAATGATTTAAAATTTCTGTTTGATCTTTCTCATGCAAGAGTAACTTGCTACAACAAAAATATTAACTTTGATAAATATAAAGATAATCTTCCATTAGATCGGGCAATTCAATTACACATATGTACTTTTGGAATCGATAAAGAACGTGGTTTAGCATATGATGCGCATAATTATCCTGATGAAGAAGAGCTTTTGGAGATTCAGAAATTAATAAAAAATTACAAAAATATTGAATATTTAACCGTTGAGTATTATCGAGATATAGAGAATCTAGAAGCCTCATTAAAAACAGTTAGGGAATTAGTTTGAGCTACATAGAGAGTTTATTTAATTTAAGTAATAAAGTGATTCTTGTAACTGGAGCTTGTGGACAACTTGGGAGTGTTCTATGTAAAGCATTTAAAGACTCTGGATGTCAAGTTATAGGTGTGGATATTAATATAAAAAATAAGCAATTAGATGGTGTTGAATATTTTGAGCTTGATGCAAGAAACCTTCAAGAAAAAGAAAAGTTATATGAGCTTATAATTAAGAGATTTAGTGCAATTGATGTTCTAGTTAATAATGCTGGTGTAAGTACTTTTGATGACTTTGAGAGAAGAACAGAAGAAGACTTTGATTGGGTTATGGATGTAAACCTAAAAGGGGTGTTTTTCGATATACAAACCTATGTAAATTTATTTGACAAATATAAAAAGCAAGATGGCTCAATTATAAATATTGGATCTTTATATGGAATAGTGAGTCCTGATTCTAGGATTTATATTGATTTGCCAAGAAAAAATTCAGAAATTTATGGCGCCACAAAGGCCGCTGTGATTCAAATGACTAAGTATTTTGCTACTCACTTAGCTGAGAGAAACATTAGAGTAAATTGTATAAGCCCTGGTGGAATTTTAAATCCTGATAATCCTCAAGGAGTAGAATTTCAAAAAAGTTATGCTTACAGGACTCCAATGAAAAGAATGGCAAATAAAGAAGAAATTATTGGAGCTGCTCTTTATCTTGCAGGTGACTCATCAAGTTATACTACTGGGCAAAATATAGTTATTGATGGTGGCTTTGCAAGCTGGTAAGATTTTTATTAAATTATTAAATTATTAAATTATGATGGAAGATAAAATACAAATAGGTAATCTTTATATAGGCCAAAAATCTCCTATTTTTATAATTGCAGAGGTTGGTATAAATCATAATGGTGATATGAAAACTGCATTTGAGTTAATAGATAAAGCAAAGTGGGCAGGAGCTTCAGCAGTTAAATTTCAAACATATATTACTGAAAAAAGGGTTTTAAAAGATTCTCCAATCTTCAATATTCTTAAGCAATGTGAGCTTTCTTTTCAACAGCAAAAAGAGCTTTTTGAGTATGCTAATAGCAAAGACATAATGGCATTTTCAACTCCTTTTGATTCTGAATCAGTAGCTTTTCTTTCCGAAATAAATACTCCTTGTTTTAAAGTGGCCTCTTTTGATTTAGTTAACACACCTTTACTAAGAGTTATTGCGCAGCAAAAAAGTCCAGTAATCATTTCTAGAGGTATGGCAAATATGAATGAGATTGACATTGCTATGAATATCTTAAAAGATTTGCCAACAGTACTTCTTCATTGTATTTCTTCCTACCCCGTTCCAAATCATACATCCCTAAATTTAAGTACAATTCCTGCCTTAAGGGAGCGATATAATTCAATTATTGGTTATTCGGATCATACAATGGATATAGAGGCTTCTCAATTTGCTATTGCTTGTGGTGCTAAAGTTATTGAAAAACACTTTACATTATCTCAATCAATGGATGGTCCTGACCACCTAATTAGTTCAGAGCCTAAGCAACTTAAGAAATTAATTGAAAGATGTAGGTTTGTAAATGAAATGATGGGGGATCCTGCTTGGGAAAGTATTGAGGCTGAAAAAGATATTCTCCAGTATCGTCGTAAAAACTAATTATGTTGATCCTAGTTAAGACGGCTCTTAATGCCTCTATAAAAGATCATGTATACAATGAAATAGCTTTTTTTTTAGAAGCTAAATTTCCTGAATCCAAATTATATGAGTATATTACTGATGATGCATTAATTAAGGAAGTTAAAGCTCATAACCATAAAAGAGTAATAATTTCTCATAATGTAACTCAAAGCCTTTGTTTAAATTTATCAGAGCTAAAAATTGTTCAAATATTGATAGGATCTAATGATGATTTAATAGATATTGTGGACCTCATTATTGATCCACTTGAAAAAGTAGATTTAAAGTATTTTTATGGACCAGACTTCATGCCTGCATTTTTGCTTGATAGTAAATATGCAGAAGACATAGCAAAGTATTTACAGATTTCTTTAGATAATTTAAAAAGAATAGTTCAAAAGAATAATGCTGAAGTAAATTTATTTGAAATTATTAGTTTGACTTATGAGTTGGAATGGGACAGTAGTTTTTTTGGATTAAATATTGCTTACTTATCGAGTACTTGTTTAACGGAAAATATTGAAAACTATGTTAAAAATTTTATAGTTTTAAATAATATTAAATTAATTCAATTCAAATGCAACTGTCATGATGTCTTTAGCGTTAAATTAGCAGAAGATAATAATTATTCATTTGTTGATATTCGATTAACAATGGAAAAATTTATTGATGATAGTAATTTTTTTGAAGATCAAGTTGAAGGCCTTATTGTTCGAAAAGCTATTGAATCAGACATAAAAGCTCTTGAAGAGTGTGGTCGAGATATTTACTCTACTAGTAGATATTATTATGATGGTAATTTTGATATTGAAAAATTAGAAGAGTTCTATTGTGGATGGATAAGAAAGGCTGTTTTAGGTCTTTTTGATGATTTTTGTTATGCGCTTTATAAAGATGGCTTGCCTATTGGTTTTTGCTCTATAAAGTTAAATAAAGGTAATTCTGCTTCCATTGGTATTGTTGGAGTAAACCAAAGCTATTCAGGGCTTGGTTTAGGCAGATACATGTTAAATAATGTTGTTAAAGCTCTTCATAAAGATGGAGTTACTTATATAGATGTTGTAACTCAGGGTAGAAATTATGGTGCACAAAGACTTTATCAGCGCTGTGGCTTTATAACTCGATCTACAGAACTTTGGTATCACAAGTGGTTAGAGAATATTAATTGAAAACAGTTGCGATCATTCAAGCACGTATGAGCTCAAGTCGCCTGCCTGGAAAGGTTTTGATGAAGGTTAAAAATAAACCTCTTTTATTATATATGTATGAAAGAGTTAGTGCTTCTAAAGAAATAGATGAAATAATTATAGCAACAAGTATTGATGAGAGCGATAATGAAATAGTAAATTTTTGTAAAGAAAGCAATATAAAGTATATGTGTGGAAGTCTCAATGATGTTTTAGATCGGTATTATCAAGCGGCTAAAATTACAGAAGCAAGTGTAATTGTTAGACTAACTGCAGATTGCCCAATTATTGACTCTGATGTTATTGATTTAGTTATAGGCGATTATAAAAATGGTTCATACGATTATGTTGCTAATACAGCCCCTCCAGAAAGAATTACCTATCCTGAAGGCATGGATGTTGAGGTTTTTTCTATGTCAGCACTTGAAAAAGCATGGAAGTTTGCAACCAAGGCTTCAGAACGTGAACATGTAACTTTTTATTTTTGGAAAAACAAGGATAAATTTAAGTGCTTTCGTACTGATTTAACCTATAATCGATCTAACTATCGTTTAACAATAGACTATTTTGAAGATTTTATTCTAGTAAGTAAAGTCTTAGAGGCATTGTATAGTGAAGATAAAAATTTCTCCATGAATGAGATACTAGAGTATCTTGATAAAAATCCTGATATTTTACAAATTAATAATAAAATTGAGTCATTTTCTGGCTGGAAGGGCTCACTTAAAAACGATTTGGATGATAATTTTTCTTAATAAAATATGAATAAAAACCAAGAGCTTCAAGCCAAAGCAAGGAAAAGAATTCCTGGTGGTAATCAACTTCTCTCAAAAAGACCAGAAATGTTTGCTCCTGAGGTTTGGCCTGGTTACTATTCAAAAGCTGATGGTGTCAAAATTTGGGATCTTAATAACCATTGCTATTTAGATATGAGTATCTCGGGTATTGGAGCAAATATTTTTGGTTATTGTGATCCAGATATTGACAAAGCAGTAATTAATGCAATTAAAAAGGGCAATAGCACTTCATTAAATTGCGCTGAAGAGGTTGTTCTTGCAGACTTGATGATTAAGTTGCACCCTTGGGGGCAAATGGCTAGATACACTCGCTCTGGTGGAGAGTCCATGACTCTAGCAGTTAGAGTTGCAAGAGCACATACTAGACGTGATAAAGTTGCATTTTGTGGTTATCATGGTTGGCATGATTGGTATTTAGCAGCTAATCTTAAAGAAGAAGAAGATGCGCTTAAGGAGCATTTGCTTCCTGGATTGGATCCCCTTGGTGTGCCAAAAGGCTTGTTAGGAACTGCACTTCCTTTTAAATACAATGATTTAGAGGGTTTAAAAGAAATTATGTCTTCTAATAAGGGTGAAATTGCTGCAATTATTATGGAACCTATACGAAGTATTCAGCCTGAAGCTGGTTTTTTAGAAGGAGCAAGAGATCTTGCTGATAAATATGGAGCCGTTTTAGTTTTTGATGAAATAACTTCTGGATTTCGTATAAATAACGGTGGTGCTCATTTACTTTATGGTGTTAATCCAGATATTGCAGTTTTTGCTAAAGGAATTAGTAACGGATATCCAATGGGAATAGTTTTTGGAAGAGATGAGGTTATGCAGTCCGCTCAATCAACATTTATCAGCAGTACATATTGGACTGAAAGAATTGGACCCGCAGCAGCAATTGCTACTATACAAAAGTTCTGTAAAAATAATGCCTATAAAAAATTAAATTTAATAGGAAAATTAGTTCAAGAAGGCTGGCTGGATGCCAGCTTAAAAAATGAGTTAGATGTTGATATTACTGGCCTTTACCCCCTGAGTTTTTTTAGCTTCAATTACCCAAATGGTAAGGCTATGATGACTCTATTTGTTCAACTAATGCTAGAGAGAAATTTTTTAGCATCTGGAAGGTTTTATGCAAATTATGCCCATCAAAAAAGTCATGTAAGGCTTTATATTAAAGCAGTAAATGAAGTCTTTTCAATAATAAAAGATGCGCATCAAAATAATACTGTCAATGACTTACTAAAAGGCCCAGTAGCTCATTCAGGTTTTAAACGACTAACTTAACTAGACAATATATAAGTTTAGAATATGAGAATTATTGCAACAATTGAGGCTAGAATGACCTCAAAAAGGCTCCCTGGTAAGGTTATGATGCCAGTGTTAGATCAGCCCATGTTGCATTACCTAGTTGATCGATTAAAAAAAGTACCATCCATCGATGATATTGTATTAGCAACAACTATAAATAATACTGATGATATCTTAGTTGATTTTGCTAAAGATGAAAATATTAAATGGTTTCGTGGAAGTGAAGATGATGTAATGCTCCGTGTAATTGAAGCTGCTAGTTCTGTAAATGCTGATATAGTTGTTGAAATTACCGGTGATTGTCCAATTATTGATCCTATGATTGTAGAGCAATCAATTTTAATGTTTAAGGCGAATAATGTTGATTATGTTAGCAATGTCATTATTAGGAGTTTTCCAGATGGAATGGATAGCCAGGTATTCTCACTTGACTCTTTAAAGAAATCTTTCCTAATGACTAATAATCCTTCAGATCATGAGCATGTAACCTTGCATATTCGTAATAACCCAGATTTATTTTCAAGGATAAATATAGTAGCTCCACCTGAATTAGAATGGCCAGAATTAGGTCTGACACTGGACGAGAAAGATGATTACAATCTTCTTAAAATAATTATTGAGCACTTTAATCATAAAAAACCTCTTTTTGGATGTGCAGATGTTGTGAATTTTTTAAGAAATAGGCCTGATTTAGTTGAAATTAATGACTATGTTCAACGTAAAGGTAATAATTAAACGTGAAAAATAAGGTTTTAATAGTTGGGCTAGGTCAAATTGGACTTCATTATGATTTGAATTTAAATCATGATGACTATAATCTTACTCATGCCCATGCATTCAGTTTGCATAATAATTTTAACTTGTTGGGAGCTGTTGATATTGATAAAGAGCAGCGAAATATTTTTTCTAACAAATATGGTTTACCAGCATATAGTAGTTTGAACGCAGCATTAAAAACTCATAATCCAGATATCATTGTAATATCTTCTAATACATCAAAACATGCTGAAATTCTTAATGAGATTCTGCAATCTTTAAGTCCAAAAATTATTTTATGTGAAAAGCCATTATCATATTCCTTAGGTGAAGCTCAAAAAATGATAGATTTATGTGAAAAGAGTGGAGTAAGTTTATTTGTTAATTACATTCGAAGATCAGATCCAGGTGTTATTGAAATAAAGAAATTAATAGGAATAAGTAAATTCAAAAAAAAGTATAAAGGAGTATGTTGGTACTCAAAGGGTTTGATACATAATGGGTCTCATTTTTTTAATTTATTGAGTTACTGGCTTGGACCTATGAAACAATTTAATTTAATATCTGATAATAAAAAAAGAGCTACTCACAATGATTATGAGCCAGATGTAGAAGTTGAGTTTGAAAAAGGTAAAGTTTTATTTTTATCAGCATGGGAAGAGTATTTCTCTCACTATACTTTAGAATTATTATCACCTAATGGAAGAATTCGCTATGATGATGAAGGCTCTAAAATTCAATTTCAAAATGTAATAAATGATCCAGTATTTAAAGGCTATAAAGTTTTAAACCCAAAACCTATAGAAATTAAAGCAAATATGGCGCATTATCAGTTGAATGTTGTAAATCAGCTTGATGAATATATCAATGGTAATATGTCATATTTATGCTCTGGTCGTGAGGCGTTAGATACATTAACTTCAATTCAAAAAATAATTAATAAAATAAAAAAATGAATAAAAGAAAACTTGCCATTTATGGTGGCGAAAAAACAATAATTAAACCTTTTAAAAGATATAATTCTATTGGAATCGAAGAGGTTGATGCGGCAAAAAAAGTTGTTGAAAGTGGAGTTCTTTCAAAATATTTAGGAGAATGGGATAGCGATTTTTTTGGCGGCCCAAAGGTCCAAAAGTTTGAAAGAGATTGTGAGAAATATTTTAAGGTTAAGCATGCTATCACAGTTAATTCATGGACTTCAGGCCTAGTTGCTGCTGTTGGAGCAATAGGCGTTGAGCCTGGAGATGAGATTATCGTCCCTCCATGGACTATGTGTGCAAGTGCTACAGCAATTTTGCACTGGAATGCCATTCCAATTTTTGCTGATATAGAGCCTGAAACGTTTTGCCTAGATATTGCTTCAGTTGAAGCTAATATTACGTCTAGAACTAAAGCGATTATGGCAGTAGATATTTTCGGCCACTCTGCTGATATGGATGCTTTGATGTCTTTGGCTAAAAAACACAATCTTAAAGTTATTTCAGATACTGCTCAAGCGCCTGGAGCTTTTTATAAGGGAAAATATGCCGGGACATTAGCTGATATAGGAGGTTTTAGCCTTAATTGTCATAAACATATTCATACAGGAGAGGGAGGTATTCTGGTTACTAATGATGATGAGTTGGCTGATCGTATGCGCCTAATTAGAAATCATGCAGAAGCTGTTGTTGAAAGAAAGGGTGTAACTAATCTTAATAATATGATTGGGCATAATTTTCGCTTAGGGGAAATTGAATGTGCAATTGGTATTGAACAGTTAAAGAAATTAGAAAATTTTGTTTTAACTCGCCAGAAAGCTGCTGAGGCTCTAACTAGTGGCCTAAAAGATTTGATTGGATTACGTATGCCAATTACCATTAAAAATTGCTCCCATGTATATTATGTTTTTCCATTAGTCTTAGATGTAGAAAAATTAGGAGTTTCTAGGAATTTAATTTTCCAAGCTTTGGAGGCTGAAGGAATTTCTGGTTTAGCTGCAGGATATTCAAATATACATTTATTACCATTGTATCAAAATAAGATTGCATATGGCTCTCAGGGGTTTCCATGGAATCTAGAGTCAGTTCGTCAAAATATTAATTATTCAAAGGGAATCTGCCCAGTGGCTGAACACTTACATGAGAGCACATTTATAGGGTTTGAAATGTGTTTACATGACCTATCAAATGACGATATCAATTTAATAATATTTGCGTTTAAGAAAGTTTGGAATAATTTAGGTGAACTTAAAGCTATCTAAGAATTTTATAAAAATTATTATGGTGAGATAAATGAAAGAAATACTATTGGATAATCTTCCTCAATATTCAGATTGGATAAGGCTTGTACTATCTGAAAAGGGGCTGACTGTTAATCAGAAAAATGTAAAAGAAGTCATAAGAGAGTATCAAGATGAAAAATGGGGTTGTGCGTTGCAAGAGGCTAAGATGTTATCAAATCCTACTTTAGAAGATATTGAGATGAAACTTGAGGAGATTAATGAGGAATTTCCATTCTATATTAAAGATAGTTTTTATCTTGGCCTAGGCCGTGAAATATTGGATGCTCATTTAAACTTATATATGGAAACCATAACTCCATATCTTGAAAATGCAAGCTGCTTAGTAGAGTTAGGAGCAGGGTATGGATCAAAAATATTGAATTTATCGAAATTTAAAGGGTTTGAAAGATTGCCTCTGTATGCTGCAGAGTATACTGAGAACGGTTGTGAACTAATTTCGATACTGGCAGATTCTTTAGATAAGAATGTAAGTGTTGGGTACTGTGATTTTAGAAAATTAAAGATAAGAGATATAGACATCCCAGAGAATGCAATTGTATTTACATCCTTGGCTACAATGTATGTCCCAGAATTGTCTGATGATTTCATTGCTTTCCTTGCAGATTTAAAGCCATTAGTTGTTATTCATTTTGAGCCTTGCTATGAGCACCATACTCTTAGTAAAGTTCATGGTCTATTGTGTAGGCGATATATAGAGTTAAATGACTATAATCGAAATCTAATTTCGATTATTAATAGATCTATTAAAAACAAAGAAATTACTGCACAATCTAGACAAAATATTATAGGCACAAATCCTCTTTTGCCAATCTCTGTAATAGAATGGACACCAATTTCAAAAAAACTTAATGGAAAGTAGTAATGAACTAAATAATTCTGTTTCTATCATCGCACATGATGCAGGAGGCGCTGAATTATTGAGTAGTTATGTAATACACAATAAAAATGTCAATTTTATTTTTGCATTAAGTGGTCCAGCAGTTAAAGTTTTCAGGAGAAAATTAGGCGGAATAACAATCTGCTCAATTAATGAAGCTGTCTCTAATTCGAATACTATGTTATGTGGAACCGGATGGGGGTCTAAATTTGAATTAAATGGAATCGCTACAGCAAGAAGTATGAAAAAGAAGTCTGTTGCTTTTTTAGATCATTGGGTGAGCTATAAAGAGAGATTTCTTCTAAATGGTGATATTGTTCTACCAGATGAAATTTGGGTAAGTGATAAGTATGCACAGAAGTATGCTTATGATATATTTCCAGATATACATATAAGATTGATTAAAAACTATTTTTTTGAGGATATAAAAAAAGAGTACAAAAAGATTACAGTTAATAAAGAAAATCAAATAGATGAATTAAATGTTTTATTTGTGAGTGACAATATTAATGCGGTTGTTGAAAAAGATCCTCATAAGAGGCTTTATCTTAACTTTTCTGACCAAGAAATATTTACCCATCTAATTACAAATTTAGGTGCTTTAAATTCAAAAATTAAGAAAATATTTATAAGGCCACATCCTTCAGAATTGAAGGTAGCTGAAAAGTATTATCAATTAATAAACGATTGTATAATACCTTGTGAAATTGGTGGCAAAGGCACCTTATTAGAAGAAATTGCTAATAATGATATAGTTGTAGGTGGTGATAGTATGGCTTTAGTTGTTTCAATGATATGTGGCAAAAAGACTTATAGTTGTATTCCACCAGGTGGCCATTATACTTTGCCATTTGATGAAATTAAGCGAATATAGATTTGGAAAAAATAAATATGAATAACCAAATTTTTAGAAGAAATTTTAATCAATGAATATTTTACTCCAGGGCTCAACGAGAAGTGACGATGTTCACTTTAGTCTTTGTAGTAAGCTCTATGAGGAATATCCAAGCGCAAATTTTGGTTACTTTTCTGATTCTATTAAGGCACTTGATTTATTTAAAGATTCAATTAATCCAAAATTCAAAACTTTCAAACCTTATCATTATGATCAAAAATTTGATCATGAATGCAATATGAATTTAATAAGAGATTTTGAGGAATCAACAGGGGCTAATATTTGGAAGATAATCTATGCAGACAGAAGAATTGGTTGGACTGATAATCTATCAAAATATGGTACATTTATTCAAAAAAATAAAAGAATGAATCAAAAATATCTTGCCAGTGAAGTCGCTAATTATATTAGAGGCATGTCAGAGATGTTTATTATTTTTAAGCCTGATATTTTTATACCTGCAAAGGCAATGGGTGGTATTGATGTTTTTATATTTGAGGCTTTATGTAAAAAATCTGGGGTCGAATATTTATTACCTGATTATTCAAGAGTTTCTAATCTCTATACGATATTTGAAAATGTCATCTCTCTTTCTCCCGAGATTGATAAGGATTTTTATAAACTAATGAAAGAAAGTGAGATAGATAATTTTAAAAATGGACAAAAATTATTTGAAGACTTGACTGTAGGTTCTAATAAATCAGCAAGTTTTGATAAGCAATATATGAAAACTTATGATCTTCAAGAAATAAACAATATATTTGGTAGTTTGAGCTTGATCATAAAAATTTTTTTTGAAATGAATATTGATGTAGTGAATTTTATTAAGCAATGTATAAGGTCATTAAATAATTCAAATCTTAAGCTTTCTATGATTTTTTATAAATTAAAAATTTCAATATTTTTGCGCTATTTAAAATATTCAAATCATAAGACAGTTTTGAGTAAATCGTTTGGCCAACTCCCTAATGATAATCAAAAATACCTATATTTTCCACTTTATAATATCCCTGAGTATTCATCAAATTTTCAATCTACAATGTGGTTAGATATAGTCTCGATTGTAAATACGCTATCTATAAGTATTCCATTTGATTGGACCATAGTCTTAAAAGAACATCCAACTTCCTTGAATTTTAATTTTAGAGATAAAAACTTTTATAGCAAAATTGCTAAGATTCCAAATGTAATTTTTGCTCCAGTATGGTCTGATAGTAATAAACTAATATCTAACGCTGAATTAGTCTTTGTTACAGTAGGCACATCAGGTTGGGAGGCAATATTAAAAGGTGTGCCAGTATTGTCTCCAGTAGCAAACTTTTGGGATTGTATGAAATTATCCAGAAAGTCAAGTGATCTAGAGAATCTCTATGAAGATATTAAGAAAACTGTATATGATAATAATCAACTTAATAAGTCTGAAAGAGATAAGAGATTAATTACTTTTTTAGAGGCTCTTTCAAATAATAGTTTTCCTATTTCGAACCCAGAGGTTTTTTCATATTATCATGAAGGAACAAAAGATCAATACTCTGAACAAGGAATTGAATTATCAAAGGGTTTAATTGCTTATATGAAAAAGATAAATATTGATAAAAGTATTGGAGATAAAGTTTTTTTTCAATCAGACTATTTACGATTAAGAACAACTTAAAAAAATACTTGATCACAATATCAAATAGTCTAATACATTTTTTAGTTTTAATAATTTTGCAATTCTGAGGTTAAATTGAGAAAGCTTTTTCAAATGGTTATAGAGGTGCCATATTATTTTGGCATTATATCGCTTCAGATTATTAGTAGCTTTCTTACATTTGCAGGGCTTCCATTACTTATTCCAGCTATTGATTTTGCACAGGGGCTTCCTTCTTCTGATTCTGAAATCTCTGAAAAGATTGTAACCATATTCAGTTATTTTGAAATATCCCCAAGTTTTGCGAATATTTTAATAATTCTCACTATATTATTCATTAGCGCTGAGCTAACAAAGCTCTGCTCATCTTTACTTGGTCAATATGTAAGATTATTAATCACTACAAAAATAAGGAAAAAATTAATATCAAGTTACCTTAAACTTACTTGGACAGAAATTAATAATAATAAAAGTGGAAATTATAATGACTTAATAATTAGACAATCTGATCTTGCTGGCTATTCAAATTTAAATGCCATTCGAATAGTTATTCATTCAATTCAGCTCATTGCATATTTATTTTTGTCTATTTATGTTTCTCCTTTAATTACCTTGGTTGCAATTTTTGTATATGTATTTATTTCACTAGGTAATATTTTTAATCATATTGGGCATACTGCGCAAGCAAAAATGTTTCAATTATTATCACAAGATTTAGCTGTATCAGTTTCAGATCTTTATATTAACAATAAGTACTATAAAACTACATCTTTATTTAAAGCAGCATTTAAGCCCTTAAAAACATTAAATGATATATTTATAAGCTATTTCAACTTATCTCTAAGAGAAGAAGGACAGGGTTTTTGGGTTCAATCAATTAGCTTTATTTTTATAGTTGTAATGATGTTTAATCACAAGGCTTTAAATGTAACGTTTTCGGAATTAGTTCTTATCGTTTTAATATTTCAACGGTTATCACCAGCATTTCAAGCTATTCAAAAAGGCGTACTTGATTGGAAAAGAGACCTTCCAGCATATGAATCAATTAAAAATAGATTAGAAAAGATTGATAGGTCTATTGAGCCAATGGGAAGTAAGACTCTTAAATCAAATGTTTCTGTAAGATTTAATAATGTCTTCTTTTCTTATAATAAGAATGATATAGGTTTAAAAGAAGTGACTTTAAGTTTTCAATCAAATAAAACAACTGCAATTATAGGCGAGTCCGGCTCAGGAAAAACTACACTGATTGATATGTATCTTGGACTTATTAGGCCAGATTCTGGTGAGATATACTATAATAATATAGTTCACTCTGATTTAGATTTTAACCACTTGAGGTCGAAAATCGCTTATGTCGGTCAGGGTATTACTTTGATTGATGGGACAATATATGAAAATTTATTGTTACATGAAAATTCTATAGACAATATTAACAATGATGATATTGAGAAATCGTTAAAGTCAGTTGGCCTCTTAAACTTTGTTATGGAGAAAGATGAAGGCTTAGATTTTTATGTAGGTGAGAATGGCTCTAAATTGTCTGGAGGACAGAGGCAAAGATTATTAATTGCAAGAGGCATGTTAAGAAATACAGAGATATTTATTTTAGATGAGCCTACAAGTAATTTAGATATTGAATCTCAAAATGAAATTTATAATGTAATTGAAGCCCTTCATAATAAAGTAACTATCATTCTTATTACTCATGCTGTTAAATATTTAACAAATGTTGACTTTATCTTCCAAATAGATAAAGGAAAGATTAAAAAAATTACTTAAACATTAAACATTAAACATTAAAACTTAAATTTCTTACTTTGGACTCTCTAATAATTTACTAAATATGTTGATTAGCGTGATACTAAATTGTCTTAATGGCGAAAAATTTCTTAAAAGATCAATTGAGTCTGTCCTTAATCAAACCTTTGATGTCTTTGAAATAGTTTTTATCGATAATGGAAGTTTAGATCTAAGTGGTGAAATTGCTAAGGCTTATGGTTCAAAAATTAGTTATTATAGAAATGAGGTCACATCACCACTAGGGCAAGCTAGAGATCAAGGAATTATGCTTGCTAAAGGTGATTTGATAGCCTTTATTGACGCTGATGATATGTGGAAGTCTGACAAGATAGAAAATCAAATTAAGCTTTTTGGTAGTGGTGCATCATTTGTTTTTTCAAATGCAGAGATGTCTGAAGGTCAAGGAAAGAAATTTATACTTTTTGATTATGCAATGCCGAGAATTGATTATATTTTTAATTCCTTACTTGAGAAAGACTTTATTACAACATCAAGTGTAATGTTTAAAAAAGATCTTTATATAAATTCAAATGAAAAATATAACAAAAACCTAACAATTGAATGTGACAGAGATTTGTTCATAAGGCTTAGCGATGGATGTAATGTTAAATATACTGAGGATGTCTTAGTTACAAGATATCTTCATAATTCAAGTACTTCAGTTCGTCGCACTGCAGCCTCGATAAAAGAACTTTTTTATTTAGAAGACAGCATTAACAATTTTAGTAGAAATAGAGCTGAAGATTGTTCTCCTTCCTTGGATATATTTAATTCAAGGTTAAATTTCTTAAAAGCAAGGCATTATTGGCAACTTGGAGATTTAAAAAATACTAGATTAAGTTTCTTAAAAAGCAGTAGAAGAAAAATTAATTTGTTACTTATTCTTACTTACATCTATCCATTTAAATCGAGTTTGAGGCCTTTATTATTTTTATTAACACATCTTAAATACTTATCTAATTTTTTTAAGAGGAGAGTCTAATTCTAATGAGAATAATTTCTAAAATTAATTTTTTTACTAAATGAGTATTACTAGCCTACTTATACTTTATACAGAAAAAGATTGCACTATATCTTCTCGATCTTTAATAAGTATTGATACAATTCTTACACTTACCCCCGATGCATTTCTAAGTATTGGTATAAATTATAAAAAAGTCATAAGGTCTATAGATCGATTTTCAAATCTAGATCATGAGCAAGTTATTAATAAAGTTCGAATGATTGAATCAAATTCTCATTATTTGGACTATATAAAAACGCTTGAAAATGAATCTACAAAAGAAGTATTTAAACATAGATTCCATGTTTATATTGGAATGTATGAAAGGTTGAGAATTAACATCCCAGCAGCAAAAAAGTACTATTACGTATCTAATAATAAAATTCTTTCTTGTAATTCTAAGAAAGAATTAATAATAAAAATTATTACGAAAATTGTGTTCGAAGAAAATTATATGACACCCAATATAAAACATTCTTTTTATAGTGGCATTGTTTATTTTTTAAATACAATTTCCTCGAGCTTACTTTCTAGTTATAGAGTTATTGCATATAGTGGGAATTATTATGGGCTACCAAATATCATAAATTCCTATGAGAATTACAATAAAGAACTTAGATTTGTTAGATTTCGTGGTACTAAAAATAATATTATAGATATATTTAAAGCTCTCAGTACTCTAGCATCTGTTTTGTTAAGAAGAAAAAAAATAGTGTTTACCCTTGCACCAGGAAAACTATTAAATCCAATATTATTTGATGATATCAATAAATGTACAAAATCAGAAGATTTGAAAGAAGTGATATCTTTATATAAAAAACCATTATTATTGCATTTAACTCTAACTAGTGGGCTTCTTATCAGTTACATTGATATCCTAAAAAGAATCAAACCAATTTTTTTGATTGCTCATGAAATGAAATATAGTTTAAATGCCCCTCTTGCAGATGCTGCAAAGCAGTTAAATATTGATTCCTACCTTTTATCACATGGAACTCATGTGGCGACTCCTGGAAATGCTCAAAGTAATTATGAGCAAAAACAAATGGCTACAGGGGTTTTGGCTAGCAAGATGGCAAAATTTAATGTAACTCAATCAAAAGTTGCCTCTAAAGCCATGAAATCCTTTTTTCCTAAAATGAGCTATATTGAATATAGTCCTATTATGTGGGGATATAATTCATCCACTACTTTTAAAGCTAGAATAAAGCAAAAGAAAGTTCTACGCATTCTTCACGCAAGTACATTTAAAGCTATTCCTGCGACTAGGCCATGGATATTTGAGACATCTGATGAATTTTATGAAGGTGTTAAAGATTTAATCCAAGTTGTATCTAAGATTGATAATATTTTTTTGACAATTCGATTTAGGCCAATACCTGAATGTAGTTTAAAATGGATTCAGTTACTTGCTCTATCTTCAAAAAATGTGGAAATTAAATCTGATGGACTTTTTATTGATGACTTAAATATGTCGGATTTATTAATTTCAAACTCATCTACTACTATTGAGGAGGCTGTTACTTTGAATAAGAATGTTCTATTGTGGGGAAACGGAGCGAGGTATTCACACACCCCAAAAAATACTAACTACAATGGGATTAATGCTAACGCTAATAACAAGGAAAGACTTAGAGATGAGATAATCCTCATTAGAGACTTTAATCTAAATAATAAGGAATCAAATTTCAATCTTGAAACTAACGCTCTAAAGAATGTAGATAAATTTGTGGTAGATTCACTTTTAAATAAATAATATGATAATAAGTTGTAAAATTAGTGGTGGTGACTACTTCAATAAATGGGATTTTGATTTTGACATGGTTTCGAAGTATCTCAAATAAATGCTTGAGATATTTAATTTAATTGATGAAGTTAACACTTTAGATATACCTATTTGCTCATTGATAATTTCTTCATATCATATTCAAAAAAAAAAGTATTTATGAACCAAAAATTTAAAATTATTATTCCTGCAAGATTTGAATCTACAAGATTTCCTGGTAAACCGCTAGCTTTAATTAGTGGTGTACCAATGATCCAGAGGGTTTGGGAAAAGTGCATACAAGTATTACCTGAAGATGAAGTTTATATTGCTACAGATAGTAAGATTATTTATGATTTTTGCAATGCGAATTCTATGAATGTTGTTATGACACCAGAGTGTTTAACTGGATCAGATAGAGTCTATCAAGCTTCATTATTGTTAGAAGCTAATATATTTGTTAATGTCCAGGGTGATGAACCCCTTATTCGCCCTGAAGATATATCTTCTGTCATTAGCTATAGTAGAAATTCACCTAATACTGTTATTAATGCGATGTGTCCCATTACAGAGCAAATAGACTTTATTAGTTCAGCTATTCCTAAGGTGGTATTCAATTTAAAAAATGATCTTTTATATATGAGTAGATCTTCAATTCCACTGACAAAAAAGAAAACAATGGTTACAGCATATAAACAAGTATGTATCTATGCATTTCCAAAAGAAACTTTGAAAAAATTTGCAACCCAGTCTGTAAAAACCCCTTTGGAGTCAATAGAGGATATAGAAATTTTGCGTTTTTTAGAAATGGGGGTGCCAGTTAAAATGATTGAAGTAAGTAATTCATCTATTGCTGTTGACTATCCTGAAGATATTAAAAGAGTTGAAAATGTGCTCAGCTCAAATTCTTAAAAAATATAACCCAATTATTTTTTGATAATGATGAAATTATCATGGACTCTAATGCTGCAAAAACAGAGGCATTTGCTAAGGTATTAGACTGAGAAGAGGATATACTAAATTTGAATTAAGTTAAAGAAAAGTATAAGCAAAAAGTTATTTTTGGTACTATAAAATAATAAAATGATATCAAAAACCTCAGTTCTAGACTTAAAGAACCTTTCAAATAATAATATTGATCAACATGGCTTGATTATAGAAAATATTAGAGATGACTTTAACTTATTAATAGAAAATGCATCTTTAGCTAATAATAATCCATACTGGCTTTTGTCAAGTATTGTAAGTAGAGAGGCAGAATATAGCCCCTTATTTTCAAGATGCTGTAGCTTAGAGTTAATAAAATTCAATATTACTAACAATTCTGATTTAAAAAAAATAGTAATATATGATAAACAATTATTTTTATTGGTAAAAAAATATTGTAATTCTAATAGAATTGACTTAGAAATTGAACTGAAAAAAGAATCAATTAAGCCTCTCTTATATTTGCACGTCAAAAATTTTATTAGATCTTTTAGTCTTGTTGTTTTGACTTTAATTGCAAAATTATTCACTAAAAAAAATACATTTAATAAAAGTTCATCATTAATTCTTCTTTCCACTCATATATTAAATGATGGTTATAAAGAATTTACTAAAAAAGGCTATATAGATCGTTATTATCCAAATTTATATTCATATTTGGATAAAACCATAGAAGATAATATAGTTTTTGTACCTGGATTCCCGGGCGGTCCTCAGAGTTATATAAATTTATTTAAAAAACTTAAATTATCAAATATTAATTTTTTATTAAAAGGAGACATTTTGCACGTGAGTGATTACTTCTATGCATTTCTTTCATCTGCAAAAGTTTTATTTATTAGAACTCCAAAAACTTTTTTTCGCGGCATTGAAATTAGTAGTCTTATAAAATCAGAGCTACGTTTTTTTACTTTTGATTACAAAATTATTGAAGCATTTTTGAATTATAGATTTGTATATAGACTGAATAAAGATAAATTTGATATTTCTACTTTTATTGATTGGTATGAAAATCATTTGTCAAGTAAGGGTTTTATGTTGGGCTTTAATAAATTTATGCCAAATGTAAAAACAATTGCTTATCAAGGAATTATTGATTCAGCTGCATACAAAATTAATCTTCATCCTACAGTATTTGAAAGGTTATCCATGCTTACACCTAAAAAATTTGTAGTTATTGGAGATGGTTTAATTAGCCACTTAAAAGAATTTGATAATAATATTAATGTTTGTTCTGGCCCTTCATTTAGGTATAACTATCTGTGGGATAAAAGGTCTATTAAGAAAGATTTAAAATTATTTACCATATTTATTGCATTACCAATATCTTTTGATGAGGCCAACTCAATACTAGTCTTATTAGATAAAACATTGAGTCTTCTAACAAGAGATTCTATTATAAAAATCAGAGTTAAGTATCATCCAACCTATAATCTATCTAAAATACAAAAATTAATACATATTAAAGATAGTAGAGTTGATTTTGTTGATGGAAGTTTTGTAGATTATATTTATGATTCTAGCTTGCTAATAACTGGAGCATCAACTACTTGTATTGAGGCTATGGCAATTGGTGTTCCTGTTGTAGTATCTGGCTCGAAATCGGGTGTTATGAATATATCAATACCAAGTAGCATCCCATCAGATCTGTATAAAGTTATTACAAACGGCCATGATTTAGAAAAATATATATGTTCTTTAATGGCACGAAATAAAATTAATAATCCTAACAAAGCATTAATAGAGGGTTATTTTAAAAGAGCGGATAAAGATTCAGTAGCCTTATTTTTTAAACTTTAAAGTTAATGATATGAAAAAATTATTTAATAATATTTATTACAATAAAACAGTTTTAATTACAGGAAATACAGGCTTTAAAGGATCTTGGCTTTCAATCTGGCT
>MDTF01007654.1_pt1 | contig 44095 bp, 39 predicted proteins | sample 811191 | NCBI WGS metagenome assembly MDTF01 (sample SAMN05326649, study PRJNA326480) | marine metagenome | isolation source: seawater | place: Southern Ocean | collected 2011 | reverse complement strand
CCTTAAGTCGAGGAACGGCTGCTGACTATTTAAAGAAGGCCACCGCCTACTTTACAGCCTGTGTCACAGCCCATGTTACAGCTCACGTTACAGCACAGGACACACTGTATTTCCAATCTTTAGTTTAAACCGATGAAGTCAAAAGGTGTTGGTCGTGGGCACTACTGACGCCATTCAGATCAATCGATCGTGAGTTCGCTCTCTTGTTTAAATACAGCGAAGCTTGGCGAGCACTTGCCCTGCACTGCGGCGCTGAACAAATCGGATTGCTTACATTATCAATCTATTTCTACCTAGCCACCACTGCGGCTCACTATGGCTGATTCCTAATGCAGTGTCGCTAATTCATCAATGGCCATTTTTCATCCACTTTTATGCCTCTGGGGTCATTGCTCTAATCCCGCCGATTGTGTTTTCCAGTATCGCTTTTGCTCGTTCTGCTAACTCAACTAAGCGAGCACGGGACACTTTATCGCTAGTATCAATCATTGCGCGCTCGACGTTGGCTTGAATTTGGGTGAATTGGGTGAATTGGGCGCGGGCAAGTGGACGTATCTCAGACTCACTTACATTAACCGGTGTTGCGAATTGGGCGGCTCGTGAGGAGGGCTCTTTGGTCATCAGCCATTCAAGGTGTTCAATGCATGCCCTTTGTATATTACGCCGACATGTGTCGATGGCAGAGGCCTCGTCTAGCTCAGAAAAAATCCGCGCTGAAGGTCGTTGAGATAGTCCACAAGACTCTCAGGATTTTCACCCAGCAACTCTGACTCTATAAGGGGCTGCATTGGTCTTGGATCAAGCAGCCGATTCAAAAACCCTGTCTGTCTAGCGCGAATGCGCTCGAGAGCACCGGCGTGTTCGATTCATCGTAATATCGTTTTTTTAGCCAGCCCGGCGATTCCATCGCAGACGAACTGCCTAAAAACCGGAGCTAGCTATCTAAGATCCTAAGGGAAGAGTCGCTGACAATAGTGATAGCCGGAATAGACCCGAACCAGGGGTTCATTGATACATCGAATTGTTAAAGCCCCTATTGGATTGTTTTTCACCTTGTGGGAATCCATGAATCTGGACAAGGTTTTGGTTTGGCGATAGCCTATACACCTCCTATTTGTAACAGAGTAAAAGTGATGCAGGTGATTTGCCTCGATTGCGGCATGAGCGTTGATGATTATATGGACTACTGTCCAAAGTGCGACAACGAGCTAGGTCTTCAGCACGACGGCTCGACAGTTACAGTTGATATTGCGCATCACGGCGAGCGTGTAAGTGAGGCGCTAGAAAAAATGCAAAAAGAGATTGATGGCGCTCGAAAAGGGGCGGCAGAGAGTATTCGTCTTGTTGTTGGTTCGGGACTGATTCGTGACGAAGTATTGTTGGTGCTGCGCGATCTGCAATTTCGCGCTGATATCAAGAGTTTCGAGTCTGAATCTGGCAATGCAGGCGCCGTGTTGGTGAGGCTTAAATAGGTGTGCTTGGAAATTAAGGGGCGCTAATAAGCTTATCTGTTAAGCGCTGGGCACATCAAGGTGTGTCAACTTATTAAGCTGCTAGTGTCCACTAGCCTTAAGCCAAGTATTAACGATAAAAACAACTCTATCGAAAGCAACAGGCTCTTTGGCCAGTGTTTTACCAGCGTTAGGCGGAGCGAGCTGAAATTCCGAGCTAATTTTAGTGGCTTTACGCCTGCTGGGCAGGGTTTAAACCATAAGCCGAGGCATTTGAGGAGGACGAGCGTGTCGATTCAGCAACAAGTACAGGACTATTACGGTAAGACCTTGCAAGGTTCTGAGGACTTGAAGACGAATGCTTGCTGGGGTGTTATCGACTACAGTACGACGGTGACGCAACCACTGAGCTTGATAAGCGATGATGCCTCGAGCCATTATTAGGGCTGCGGGTTTACTATCCCGCCTAAAGGTGAGGGCTTATGAATATTGGATTTAAGGTCCGGATCTGGAAGAGATAGCTTTCCCTTATCTGCGTTAGGTGTCGATATGACTGGTGAGAAGTTAAACACTGCTAATCGACCCATAGATTACCACGCCAAGGTCTTCGCGTATTTAAGCACGAATGTAGAATTTAGGAAGAGAAAAATAGAAAAGCTCGACGAGGTTGAGCTTGCAGATGAGAGTTTGATTTGATTGTTTCGAATTGTGTTCTTAATTTGTCATCTGATAAAGAAGCGCTGCTGCGACATCCTTTTAGAGTATTAAAAGAAGGTGGAAAATTCGATTTTTCAGATGTCTATGCAGACAGAAGGATACCGCCACATTTTGAAGAGGATCTTATTCGTTACGGTGAGTTTTTTAGTAATGTTTTGTTTTGGAGTGATACCATTTTGCTTGCTTGTAAAGTTGGATTTGAAGCATCAAGGGTGTTTGAAACCAGTTCGATTGAACTGAAATCTGGCAAATTAGGAGAGCGAGTGGAAGAGATAGAACTCTACTCTATAACCTTCAGAATTTTCGAATTGGCTGGTTTAGAACTTACACGACAAGACTGCGGGCAACGAATTATCTCCAAGGGAAGCGTAGAAGATAATTCACATCACTTGATATTTGATGATAGCAACATCGTTGCAGAGTCTGAACAGGTTGCTGTGTGCGAAAACACTTACCGCATGTTAAAGGTATCGCGTTACGTAGAAGATTTTGATTTCATAAGCGGGTCCGAGATGCCTTTGGGAGATTTTGCAGCTAACGATGCTGCTACGCCAATCGCATCTGCTGCCAGATCAAGACGTAAAAAGAGAGGTTGCTGCCAATGAATGAACTTAGCTTAAAATCTTTGGATAAGTTCGTTGATCCACGGCTCACCGCTGATGGTCAAGAACGAGCATCTGTGGAGCTTGGATCGCTGAAAACACTTTGGTTCAATACGGGGTCTGTGTGCAATCTTAGCTGTGAAAACTGTTATATCGAATCGAATCCTCAAAACGACAGGCTGGCGTATTTGACTACAGGGAATGTGGCCTCCTATTTTAAGGAAATTAAAATGCTAAAATTACCGACTAAGCTTATCGGTTTTACTGGAGGCGAGCCTTTTTTAAACCCTGACTTTCTCAGCATTCTCCAACTAACCCTTGAAAATGGATTCGATACTTTAGTGTTGACTAACGGCTTTAGGCGGATAGAGCGCTATAAAAAAGAATTGCAGGCATTAAATAGATGCTTTGGTGAAAAACTTCAAATCCGTATTTCTCTAGACCATTATAGTCCTAGTATCCATGAGAAAGAACGAGGGGGTCGAACATTTGGCCCCACATTAAAAACTGCCAAGTGGCTTTTCGACCAGGGCTTCAGGTTGAGTATTGCCGGGCGTGCAATTGAGTCAGAAAGTCAAAGCGAAGCAGTGCAAGGCTATCAGACTCTGTTTAAGAAATATGAGATTGGATTGAATGCAAATTCTTCTGAACACTTAGTTGTTTTTCCTGAGATGGACCTTGATAAAGACGTCCCAGAAATTACCGTTGACTGTTGGGGTATTCTTAAAAAGGAACCTGAACAGCAAATGTGTGCATCTGAAAGGATGATCGTAAAACACAAAGGAAACATAAACCCATCAGTTATGCCATGCACGTTGCTGGCCTATGATCCGCAATTTAATTTGGGCTCTACTTTAAATTCTGCTAGAAAAACGGTACCACTAAATCACAAATTTTGTGCCCAATTTTGCGTACTGGGCGGTGCGTCTTGCTCGTCCACCGCCTGATATGATCTCTATTATTATTCCTACTTTTAATGAATCTAAAACGGATTATCTGCGGCCTGTTCTTTCACAGCTAGTGTTACTCGATGATGCCGAAATATTTGTCATAGATGGAGGGAGTACCGATGGCACTCTTGATCTCCTGAGTAGCTTTAAGGTAAATGTGGAAATACTTCCAGAAAGTTCAAGGGCCGCGCGCCTGAAAATGGGAATCACAAAATCGTCAGGAAACCTTATTTTACTTCACCATCCTCGAAGCCTTTTATCTGCTGCTGCTATTTCTTCACTTCAAAACTGGGCCAAAGATAAACGAGGTTTTTGGGGAGGCTTCACTCATAAGTTTGATATAAATCATCCGCTGCTAAAATTTACGTCTTGGTACTCCAATGTTATTCGCTGTGATCGAAAATCTATTCTTTACTTAGACCACTGTATCTTCTTTGATCGAGAGCTCAATAGCTTAGCAGGACTTATGCCGGACGTTGAAATATTCGAAGACACAGAGCTGTCGAAAATATTTAGCCGTCATTCAAAGCCAGTGAGGCTTTCTGATCGTTCTACGACTTCTGCCATTCGGTTTGAGAAAAACGGTATTTATCGACAGGCTTTGATGAATCAGGTTTTAAAGGTGGCTTATCTATTGAAGGCGTCGCATAAAGCGATGAATCGCCTTTATGAAAAGGGTTTGGGTCTAAACTCCTAGATCCAAATGGGTTTGAAAATTGACATCCAGAACTGAGCAGGTTTGTACGCGATTTGGTGGCGGTTCAGGTGCTAATCATTCAAGTTCGATACTGTTGGCTTGGCCTGCGCCTTTCTTAGAGGCTAACTGTTAGCTTGGAATCAAGCGTGTGAGTTGATAAAGGTCACAATAATTTCGACGACCTCCCGCATTTTAATGGCCAATAACCTAAAACACCCTTTGATTTCTCTCTTTTTTTGTCAGATTCGGGCGCTTTCTTGAAAAGTGATTTACTACAACGTGCTAGTATTCTTACGTTAGCGCGCAATTCGAAAAATTAATTAAACCAAAACCATGCTGAGAATAACGGGAACTACTATGAAAAAGTACAATAAAGGCCTAGCTATCGCAGTACTATCGCTTCTATCACCACTGCTTGTAAATGCTCAAAACTTGTCACCAATCCAGCAGAAAATTGCTGCTTCAATGGCAATGGATCATCGCACTGACGGAGAACGAGAGCGCGATGCTGACCGTGATCCAGTCAATGCGATGGAATTTGCTGGACTAAAAGACAATATGACCGTCATCGAATTCTTGCCTGCAGGCCAGGCTTACTACACAAAGATTCTTGGCCCTGTTTTGGTGGATAATGGCCACTTGATGGTTGTTGATTCACAGTCTACGTTTGATAGCTGGGACGAGTCGTGGACTGCTGATGAGAAATACGCAATGACTCATCAAGTACCAATCGAGTCCCGTTACATTCGGAGCGAAGGCCGTTATTCTATTGAAGAATTGAAGTTCGGTGTGCCTAGTAATAGCGCAGATATGTTTCTGTTTGTTCGGGAATACCATAACTTCAATACAGAAGATGCTGCTCTCATAAATGCTAAGGTTTTTGATACATTGCAGCCAGGCGGAAGCTATGTTGTTATCGATCACACTCGCCGCCACAATGCGCCAGAAACGGCAGTATCTGGTCGCCGTGAAGATCCTGTTTCCGTAATAACTCAAGTTCTGGCGGCAGGTTTTGTGTTGGATAAAGTCTCCAATATGTTTTACGAAGAAAGTGATGACCTAACTAAAGAAGTTGGCCAAATTGCTAACATGACAGACCGCTTTTTCTTTGTATTCAAGAAGCCCGAATAGGATAAGAAGCAGCAAGAAACGAAAAGCTGGGCTCTTGTTGAGGCCAGCTTTTTTTTTGAGCGAAATTAATGTCGATCTATTTGTTATGCGAGCCAGCAAGATTAGGTGGTATTTGCCGCGCGTGCGTGATGGCCTAGGCCATAGTCTGTCGTCTATTCAAGAGAGCGCGAATAAAGAGTAAGGAAACTCGCCGTTAGTAAATAGCGATGTGCATGAAGACGATTTTGAGCAGGTATTTGGCGGGTTTAAGGAATTTAAAAAATCGAGCATTCAAATTATCCTTACTAAGTGAGGTGGCGTGACATTTTAATAAGATGATCAGTTACTTAAACCGTTGACCAAAATGCTTTTTATTTATATGGTTATGAGGCGATGTTGTTGAAAGTCGCGTTTTAACCATAGACTTTCCAGCAATTCAAAGGCTGACGGCGCCCTCTGGTATCACAAATCAACTATTTTTTAGTAAGGAGAGAGTAATGAAAACAATAAGCTTTCTAAAAACATCTGTTTTGTCGCTTCTATTGGTACCAGCCATCAGTAATTCCGCTGAAAGGGTCGGTGATTTTTCGCTGCTAGACCACGACGGTTACCACCACAGCATGAGTTGGTACGATGACCATCAAGCGATCGCTTTGTTAGTTCAGGCCAACGGTGATGAAAGTGCTGCAGCTTCAATGCCGGCGTTTGAGCGCCTGAAAGCTGAGTACGATAGCCAAGGCATCGAATTCATGATGATTAACCCTCTAGGTAAAGGTGACCGTGAGGCAGTTCAGGCTCAGGTGGTTCAATATGGCGTGGACACGCCGGTCCTTATGGACGATACCAGACTTATTTCTGAGGCATTGGGCATCGCTCATATTGGTGAGGTTTTATTGTTCGATCCAAAATCTTTCACTGTTGAGTATCGCGGTGCGATCGCTGGGGTTGAATCAGCGATTAAAGATATCCTCGCCGGAAATGATGTAATCGCTGCAGAAGTGCCTTCAGTGGGAACCGCTGTATCTTACGTAACCACCGAAGCCCCCTCATACACAGCTGACATTGCACCGGTCTTAGCAGAACAATGTGCCTCTTGCCACCGAGAGGGTGGAGTTGCGCCCTTTGCCATGGACAGCCACGCCATGGTTCAAGGTTGGTCACCCATGATTCGTGAAGTGTTGATGACTCGTCGTATGCCCCCTGGGCAGATTGATGGTCACATTGGCGAATTTATTAATGATCGTCTCGTGGATAACCAAGACGTACGCAACATTATTGCCTGGGTTGAAGCCGGTGCAATTAAAGATGGAGATGCTGATCCGCTATCCTCACTGGTATGGCCTGAGTCGAGGTGGGCATTTGGTGAGCCAGACATGGTTCTCGATATCCCGGCCACTACTGTTCCTCCCACAGGCAACGGCGTTTTTGTCAATGTTGAGGTAGCCTTTGACATGAAGAGCGACCGTTGGGTGCGCGGTAGCCAAATTATAGCGGGTGATCGTTCCGTACTTCACCACACAGTAAACAGGTTAGACTTTCCTGAAGAAATCGGGAAAAAAGCTGGCCGATTCTTAGGGCGAGGTCACCCAGATAAGGCCAGTATTACAGCCTATATCCCAGGAGATACACCAGACCTAGCGCCACCCAATACCGGCGGTCTGCTTAAGGCAGGGTCAGTCCTAACGTTAAATATGCACTACACACCCAATGGCCGCGAAACAGTCGATAATAGTCAGTTAGGTGTCTGGTTCTACCCTGAGGGTGAAGTTCCTGAGGAGAGAATGTCAGGACAATGCGCCTGTGTGTTCCCTAACACTTGGACTACCATCCCAGCTTATGATCCTGCATTCGAGCAGTCGGCCACGATCACAATTACGGACGATTCCAACATCCACAGTTTCCTTCCTCATATGCACTTTCGCGGTAAGCGCATGCGCTTCTATGCTGACTACCCAAATGGCACTAGCGAGGAATTAATTAATGTCGCAAAGTACAATTACAATTGGCAGCTCAGTTACACCTACGAAGAGCCGAAATTCATGCCTGCAGGAACAAAAATTACGGCAGTAGCGGCGTGGGATAATTCAGCACAAAATCCAGCGAACCCAAATCCAGCACGCAATGTTGACTGGGGGAATGAAAGCTGGGATGAGATGTTTTTCGGTGCGGTTCGGTGGAAAGTAATAGACCAATCTGGTGGCAAAGACTAAGCGATCTCTTAGCTTGTAGTCCTAGGTAAAACGCGGTTGCTCGGCACAGTGAGAAAATTTTTCACGAGGCATGGGGTGGCTACCCTTAGGTGCTGAGATCCTAGGTCAGTGCGAGGGGAGGATCAATAAGAGGTGATGTAAATGACGGCACCTGATCGCTCAGAAAGCACAGCTCAGGCCAGCGCCGATGAGAGTGCTATTTCCCCCTATCCCCGCGAGGCCTATAGCTGGTACGTGGTTGGCATCCTAATGATCGTCTATGTATTTTCCTTCATGGATAGGCAGATACTAGCCTTGTTAGTAGACCCGATCAAAGCAGATCTAGATATTTCTGACACCCAAATTAGTTATCTGGGAGGCTTTGCATTTGCGCTGTTTTATACCTTGTTTGGCATTCCTATTGCGCGTATGGCAGACAGCAAAAATCGAAAAGTAATCATATCGGCAGGCTTGGCCACATGGAGCTTATTTACCATGCTATGTGGCACAGCAAATCGTTTCTTGTCATTCGCGCTTTTCCGTATGGGTGTGGGGGTTGGCGAAGCCACCTTATCGCCTTCTGCCTATTCGATGATTTCAGATATGTTTCGGCCGGAAAGAATGGCGATTGCCATCAGCATTTATTCCGCCGGTATTTATATTGGTACTGGGCTGTCTAACATCTTCGGCGGCTTGGTCATTGGCTATGCCGAGTCTATGGATAATCTGAGCCTACCGATTATCGGTGCGGTAGAGTCCTGGCAATATGTTTTTTTTGCCGTTGGTTTTCCCGGCTTGTTATTCACCTTGGTGATGCTCTCAGTTAAAGAGCCAGTCCGACGCGTTAGCATTGGTGCCGGTGAATCTCAGCAGAAATCAATCCCGTTAGATCAGGTCGTGGACTATATCCGCGCCAATCAAAAAACGTTCCTTTATCACAACGTGGGCTTTGCTCTGTGCTCTTTCATTTCCTACGGTGGGGCCTATTGGATTCCCTCTTACCTGATTCGAATTCATGAGTTGACGCGCCAAGAAGCTGGTCTTTATTACGGCAGCATTGTGATGGTATTTGGTACTGCTGGTATTATTTTTGGCGGTTGGCTATCCGATAGATTGTCGCAGAAAGGGCAAGTGGACTCAAAAATTAAAGTGGGTATGCTGGCTGCGATGCTGCATATTCCCTTTGGTATTGTTTATCCGTTGATGCCTGATGCCAACTGGGCTTTGTTGCTGCTGTGTCCTGCGGTGTTCACCGCAGCGATGCCGTTCGGTGTTGCTCCGGCGGCTATTCAACAAATGATGCCTGCTAGAATGCGTGCCCAAGGGGCCGCAGTTTATTTGTTCGTAATCAATTTGATTGGTTTGGGCTTAGGGCCAACTGCCGTGGCTTGGTTCACTGACTATGTTTATGGTGACCCTAACAAAGTGCACATGTCATTATTGTGGGTGAGTACTCTTTTTGGAGTAATAGCAGTATTTTTGCTTTGGAAAGCATCCGAGCATTTTCAAAAAAGTTTAGATTATCTAAGGGTATACGAAGAAAAAGTGCGGGGTTCATAAGCTGCACGGCCTCTTTTGTGCCCCTTGGATTTTGTAATTGAACACTGACCACTTAATTCTCTGCTAACTTTCCCGCATGGTCATAAAGTCGATCTACCAGCACACTAAATAGCTCTTGTTCCTCTTTATTAAAGCAAGCAAGTAACTCCTGTTCCATTTTATAAGCTACCGGCACAATTTCCTCATAAACAGACAATCCTGTCTCAGTCAGGTTCAACATCGAGCGCCGCTTATCAGAGGGATTAAACTCTCTGGCAACTAGATGCCGACTGAGCAATTTAGTGATCGCTCTGCTAAGAATTGATTTTTCTATCTGGGTTTTAAAAGACACTTCATCAGCTGAAACGCCAGGATACTCACCTAACACCGCCATGATTCTCCACTCGGTAATTGAGAGCGCAAACTTATCGCTGTAGGTTTGAGCGATCATGCTGCTGACTTTGTTAGAAAGTATAGAAAGTCTATATGGCAGGTAGCGCTCTAGGTTAAGAATACTGGATTCGGCGGGCTGGTTTTTCTTGTTTGATTGGTTCATGACTCTAGTTTGATTGACATTAGTTGCAATAGCAACTAATGTTAGTTGCGTTAGCAACTAATTTATTTCGACGCTCGGAGAGTTACATGCTGGACACTATTAATAACCCAATGGGCCTAGATGGCTTTGAATTTGTGGAGTTTTCTGCGCCGGAGCGAGGAATCCTTGAGCCTGTCTTCGTCATGCTTGGATTCACCCATGTTGCCAATCACCGCTCTAAGGATGTCTCTTTGTTTCGTCAAGGTGAAATTAACTTTATTATTAATTATGAGCGTGACTGCTACGCCGGTTACTTCTGTGACGAGCATGGGCCGTCTGCCTGCGGCATGGCGTTTCGCGTGAGGGATTCGCAACAGGCTTACTCGCGAGCACTGGAGTTAGGCGCCCAGCCTATGGACATTGAAACAGGCCCAATGGAGTTACGGCTTCCCGCAATAAAGGGGATTGGCGGTGCGGCACTTTACCTTATCGACCGCTACAGCGAGGGCAATTCAATCTATGATATCGACTTTGTATTTATCGAAGGAGTCGATCGTCATCCGCAGGGCTGTGGATTCAATCTAATCGATCATCTGACCCATAATGTGTACCGGGGGCGGATGGATTACTGGACAGGCTTTTACGAGAAAATTTTCAATTTTAGAGAGGTACGCTTTTTTGATATCAAAGGTGAATACACCGGCTTGTTGTCGCGGGCCATGGCTGCACCGGATGGGAAAATTCGAATTCCCTTAAACGAAGAGGCAACCCAAGGCGGACAAATAGAGGAATTTCTGATGGCCTACAACGGAGAGGGAATACAGCATATTGCGTTTTCCACCGACGACCTCTTTGAAAGCTGGGATCAGCTGAAAAAGCTGGGTATCCCGTTTATGACTGCGCCGCCAGAAACCTACTATGAAATGCTTGAAGAGCGCCTTCCAAATCATGGTGAGCCAATCGATGCGCTAAAGTGCAGAGGTATTTTATTGGATGGCTCTACTCATCAAGGCGATCCGCGTTTGCTTCTGCAAATATTTTCCGGAGCTCTTATTGGCCCAGTTTTTTTCGAATTTATTCAACGTAAAAAAGATGAGGGTTTTGGCGAAGGAAATTTCAAAGCGCTGTTTGAATCAATAGAGCGTGATCAATTAAATCGTGGTGGTGTCAATCTTCAACAGGCTAGTTAGGAGAACGCTATGAACCTTCAAGGTATTCATCATGTGGCTTATCGCTGCAAGGATGCCAAGCAAACCGTTGCTTTTTACCGTGATATTATGGGCATGGATTTTCAGCTGGCGATTGCCGAAGATGAGGTGCCGTCCACCGGCGAGCCAGATCCCTACATGCATATTTTTATGGATGCAGGTAATGGCAACGTACTGGCTTTCTTTGAAATCCCAAACTCTCCCGCCATGGGAAGAGATCCAAATACCCCCAGTTGGGTTCAACATATTGCATTCAAGGTGGAGGACATGGACGCATTACTCGCGGCCAAGAAACGTCTGGATACCGCTGGAATCGATGTGCTCGGCCCGGTGGATCACACCATATTTAAATCCATTTATTTTTTCGACCCAAATGGTCATCGGCTCGAACTTGCAGTCAACACGGCCAAGCCCGGGGTGTTGGATAAACTGCACGACATTGCCGAGGACATGATCGAAGAATGGAGCGAAACCAAGCGTGCCCCTCAAGCAAGATCGCGTTAAATTATCTCGATTATTTTGGCCCTGCGGGTAAGTGCTTTAAAAAATATTCTGTTCTCAGTGTTCCAAGATGCAGGGTTGTTCCATCAGCACTGCCGCTAATGCGATGATTGCGATTAGGGTAGACCATTAGATCAAACTGTTTGTTCAGGGAGACGAGTTTGTTAATGAGTCGCTCTGTTCCTTGGTAGTGAACATTGTCATCGCCTGTGCCGTGAACTAAGAGGAGTTTCCCTGCCAAACCTTCGGCATGATTAATTGCTTTAGTTTCTTCATATTGCAAGGCGTCTTCGGGCAAGACTCCTGAGTAGCGCTCTTGATAAATTGAATCATAAAGTGTGATGTCAGGCACCGGGGCTTGGGAGACGCCGACATGATACATTTCCGGATAGCGAAACATGAGGTGTAGGGTTGATGTGCCGCCACCGGAGTGGCCCCAAATTCCTACTCGCTGAGTATCTAAATAAGGCTTCTGTATCATCAGCGCCTTGGCGCCAAGCATCTGGTCTTTCATATTGGTTGTGCCCAGTTCTCGGTAGATCGACTTGCGCCATTCTCTGCCTTTGGGCGCTGGTTGGCCGCGATTGTCCAGGGTGGCAGTGACATAGCCTTTTTGACTCATCATGATATGCCAAAGGTTTCTGCTGCTCCATTGATCCCTAGCAGTTTGCCCTGCAGGTTCGCCATAAACATAAAAGATCACGGGATACTTTTTGCTGGGATCAAAATCCGGAGGCAAGCGCAGAAAGCCTTCCATAGTGATTCCTTCTTCACTGGTGACTTCAAAGAACTCACTAGTTCCATAATCCAGCGCAGCAAGTGTTTTTTGCACTTGGCCGTTGTCAGTGAAAAGCTGCAGGCGCTCATGGCCTGGTAGGCTCACCAGATCAATTGTTGTTGGCGTGTCGCGGGTCGAATACCAATGCACCGCATAGCGTGAGTCTTTGGCCACTAGGTAGCGATGGTCTCCCGGTTGGTCTGCAGGGGTCATTCGCTCGAGCTCTCCGCTGCCATCGAGAGGTGCGCGGTAGAGATAACGTCTTTGTGGATCATCAGGGGAGGCGATGAAATACACATAACCATCTTCTGCATCGGCATGAAGTATGGAGATAGCATCATAACTTCCGGGAGTTAGCAGTGTTTCACTGCGGCCGTCGCGACTTACAAGAAAAATCTGACGCCAGCCATTTTTATCACTTACCCACAGAAAAGACCGCCCTTCGTCGAACCACTGGAAATCAGTTACCGGATCTAGCCAAGCTTGATCTGTGTCGGTGAGGATATTTTGAATTTTTCCGGTGGATGCGTTAGCTAGCTCTAATTTATTAATATTTTGCCGTCTGTTTAACTGTTGAATAACCAGCTCATCGGAATTTTCCGCCCATTCCATGAAAACGGGGTAGTGCTGGCGAGGGTCACCGTCAAGTTGTATCCAGGTGGTGGGGCCGCCTTTAGCATCAAGCACGCCGAGTCGCGCAGACGAGTTAGTCTCGCCAACCTTAGGGTAGGGAAACTGACTCAGCTTTGGGTATAGAGTGTCTGTATTATTAATTAGGGTGAAGGCTTCCACGCCTTCAGAGTCTAATTGCCAGTAGGCAATTCGACTTCCGTCCGGACTCCAACGAAATCCATTACGCAGCCCAAACTCTTCTTCGTAAACCCAGTCGAAAGTACCATTGATGAGGTTGGTGGAACCGTCATTGGTAATCTGTGTCACCTTGCTTGAGGAGAGGTCTTCTACGTAGATATTGTTTAACTGAACATAGGCAATACGGGTGTCATCAGGTGAGAAGGTGGCAAACATTAAACTCGATGCTGGAAAGTCACTACCTATCTGAGACAGCGCGCCGCTGACTAAATCGAGCACCCAATAGTCGCCTCGAGAATTCGTACGCCATACCCGTTGAGAATTTGTATAGATCAGCACTTTGCTGCCATCGGCGGACCAGCTGTAGTTTTCAATCTTTAGGGTCTCATCGCTCATTGCTGGCTGCAGTTGGGATGCAGTGACTAAAATTTCACGATCGTTAGTCTTTGGGTCGTACCGAACGATGTCTTTTCTATCTTGAACTGCGTTTGAATCTTCCAGCAAGGTATAGCCGCTGCCATCGCTCAGCCACCGTGCGGGGCCAAAACTCTCAAGATCAAATTCTTCTGAGTTAAATAGTCGCTCTAGACTGAGCTGTGACTGCTCAGTGCTTTCTTGTGCTGTTGCTATAGTGGCGAACAGCGCTAAAAAAGAAGCTGGCATCAGCGATGAGAGAAGAGAGCCAAACGGTTTCATGAGTACACCTTAGTTTAGTTGCAGTAAGAAAAGCAGAAGCAATGGTTTTAAGCTGCTTAAAGATAAAGCCCGCTTCACAGGAGGTCAATTAGAATAAAAGGGCGAGGGGGTCAAGCCCTGCAAAGGTTAAGTCAGTGATAGGGGTTTCAGCGATGCGTGTCTGAAGCCTAAGTGAGCGTACGTTGAAAACCACCGGCATGCATGCCCCGCAAATATGCTGACTCTGGGTAAAAGAAAGCGGTAATTCAGTGCAAACGACGTTATATTTAGTTTGAACTCATTATTCTTTTGTTGGAATTTCACTATGAAATCAGTCCCAGCTCGCATTCATCATCTTGTTTTTCTCGTTAGCGTAATCGCGGCTTCATTCTTTTCGGCCAACGTGTTTGCTCAAAGGGCTGTGGCTGGAGATGTTAGCGTGACCGTTTTATCGACAAATTTAGCCAATGGGGCTGCTATCGGAGAATGGGGGTTGTCAGCTCTAGTTGAAGTTGACGGCAACTGTATCTTATTCGACGCAGGGCGCTATCCGGATACGGTGATTCGAAATGCAGCGGTTCTAAATGTTGACTTATCCTGCGTGACGGACGTGGTATTGAGTCATTTTCACTTTGACCACACCACCGGCTTATTGCCGCTAATAGAAAATATACGCGGCAAAAACCCACAAGCTATTCAGCGTGTTCATGTTGCTTCAGGCTTTTTCTCGTCTCGCCAGCGAGCCAGTGGTGATGATGCCGAAATGAATCAGATGCTTGCCCTGCGGGAAACCTTTGACGGGCAGGGTGTAGAGTTTTTAGTGCATAGCCAGGCTACAGAAATTTATCCGGCGGTGTGGATTTCCGGTCCGGTAGAGCGCCGGCACCCAGAGCAAAACTACTCTGCTGCTTTAAAAGTCGACTTTGAAGGCGATTGGGTTCGAGACTTCGTTCCCGAGAGTCAGGCGTTGGTTATAAGAACAGCTGAGGGACCAATTGTCCTGCTTGGCTGTGGCCATTCTGGTGTGGTGAATGCTTTGGACCATATTCAAGACACTATTCATGATGGGCCTGTGTATGCCTTGATGGGTGGCTTGCATTTATTCGCAGCCGATGACGAGACTTTAGATTGGACGGCGGCAAAGCTATTGGAAATTGGTGTAAAAAACCTAATGGCTGGGCATTGCACGGGCATAGAGCCCATGATGAGACTGCGTGCGGGATTAAATCTAAGCAGGAAAACGGCTGTTGTCGGGGCGGTGGGTTCAAGATTTGTCCTAGGGGAGGGCATCCATCCGACCGTCATAGCTATGTAGGGGCATGCTGAACCAATTAGAAAATGATTAACTAAGTCATAGCCACTGAGCTGACACTGTTGCTTTCGGCGCAAATGCTGTCGATTGCTTGGTTAATTCATCGTTACAACCCACCACGTTTGGGCCTGTTTCTTAAGTTTTTTCTAGCGGTGGTGTTTGCGATTAACGCTTAATCTTTGGCTGTTCAGCTATCCGGCAGATGTACGCTGGTCATTTTGGACTTGCGGGGTTGCCACCGTACTTGCGGCACTCAGTTCTTGGCGACTCCGAGATAAGAAGACCTTAGGAAATGTTTAGAATTGGCGTCTTTGCATTCATTGGTACTAACTCTCTGGGCTGAGACTCGGTATTTTATTTATGATGGTGATATTTTTTGATAACCGTTTGACCTAGTTGAATTTTCCATAAATACAGTGGATTGGTCTTCGTTAGCGCTAGTTTATTTCCTACGCCACAAAGTCATCCAAATTTGAAGCTTTTGTACCTTTTGGCCTCTAAAGTTCTGCTGGTTATGGGTATGGCCAGCTATCTGATAGTTTTAATTTTTTTGAACCGCCGTTCTGGACTGGGGATGCAATTTTACAAGCCCCAGTTTTCAATATTCTACTCCTAGGCTGAGGCTGCCTATGTTGTTTTCGATGCGACTGTACCGGGTTTACGATCAAGCAATGAAAAAAAAGATCGGCGTATTTGTTACACTTTCGGCTTTTGTTTTTATCAGCAATGAAATCGAACACGTGTGGTCGTGACTGATGTCAATCGACGTCGACCCGTCTAATGGTGAGCGGTACACCTACGCTATTGGTAAATTCGATGTTCAGTTTGTGCCTCAGAAAATCTACTGTCTATCGGCCTAGAAATCCCCCTAATGTCCAACCTGGTTTTTGATGATCACATTTTTAAAACCTGAGGCAGGGGTGAAATTGCTCATTTCACCTCCCACCGAGGCTTTTAAATATTACATAGCCGGAGCATAGCTTTTAACTTGCGCGGCAATATTGCGCGAAATTACCGTTCTTATGTCTGACACTTTAGAATTAAACCTTGCGAACCCTCGGCTTGTATTTATAGGATCGTTCATGAGATCGGCCATGTTCCTAGCGCTAATCATCAGATTGTGAGTGGCTCCTCGCTCGCCATCCGCTACGATCGTTATCAACTGTGTGTAAACCTTTTCGCTTTGGTATTCTTCGGCGAGTTCCATCCAGGCATCAACATACTTTTCTGGATCGGTTATATCCATCATTATATATTGGCTCACGTAATTTGGCGAAGCAATGATAGACTGATCGCCTACGGTGATTCCTGAGGCCTGGTAAAAAAGTTCTCCTGAGAGAGTCGCGGCAGCAGCCATTTCTGCTTGAAATATAATCCAGTCTTGTGAATTGGCATTTACTGCATTGAAATTATCTAATGCTTCCAAAGAAGGAAATATTGTTACTATATTGTGAGTAGCAGGGTTTTCACCATTAACGACGTATCGATTTAATACTGGGTATCCTGCTCTGTTTTGCGCGTTAATCGAGGCATTGTATTTGTCAAGTGCAGAAACTACTGCCGCAGGGTTTGTCACGACGAAATCAAATCCCATTCCTACGAATGACTGCGCAAATGTTTGGCCGCTAAAACTGAGGCCTAGTATGGCAAAAAATGTAGTTATTCTTCTTGATATTTTCATTGACTTTTACCTTTTATGTTATTATTTATTTTAGAGATAATCGCACGCAGTAATTTTGCTATTACTTACTCTGCTTGCTGCCAAAAAATACTCTTAGAATATTTCGCTTTTTACCGCTTTAGGTAATTTATTGTAATTTTTTACTTATTAACCGTCCGTTTAATAATTAGGAGTGTGTTGATACCGTTCAGATTGCCTCAGATGATTTTTATTTATGAACAATCTTTTACGAGTTGTAATTAGTTCCTAATTTTTGGCTGGCTTAGTTAGCGGCGTGAATAGCATTTCTACAGTTTAAAACTTCTTTTAATTTTATATTCGGCGCGTTGAGAACCAAAAACTAAATCGTACTGCATTCATTTATAAACTGGGGCAAAGAATAAACTGGGCGATCAGAACTCATCTATGTTCACATTGACCGTGAATCTTGGTTTTTAATGTTTATTTCATGAGCCTGATTTTAGTGCTTAGATTAATGAAAGTTTCGGAATTCATTTTTAAGCTATTTCCAACTCGTGAATCTAGTAATGTAGTGCTGGAAAATTCTATGCGGCAGGCGATATTGGCTGGCTTCACCAATCTATCGAATAAATTTATATAAGAAACTCTTGAACTTCTGAGGAGTGATATAGAGAGTCCGTGGGTTTTTTTCAAGCTATGACTAAATCTAAAATTACAGTGTGAACTTTGCGTTATGGCGTGCGCAACCGTTTAACATCAGCCCGTTGTTCAAGCGGATAAACAGCGGGACCAAATTGATTGTAAATGGCTACATCGGCGGCATCTCTTCCAAACCCTACCGCTACATATCCACCCTTGCTAGCTGACTGTACTGCATCGAATGTATACCATCGGTCTCCAACGTATGCTTCAAACCAAGCGTGCATATCCATAGGTTCGAGCTTGTAGCGATAGCCTACGACTAGACGGGCTGGAATGCTGAGGCTTCGGCACAGGGCGATACCCAAATGAGAAAGATCTCGGCAAACACCGGTTTGTCGTTGGTTTACCTCGATAGCAGAGACGGGCACATCACTGCTGCCAGGAATATAACTTATTCTATTAGCCAGCCATTGCTCTATGGCAAAAACTTGATCATAGCCTAGAGCTTGGCCTGCAGTGATTTCGGTTGCCATCTGCCAGAATCTATCCGATTCGCAAAATCTACTTGGTAACAGATAGTCGAGCACGGCATTGGGTAGATTTTGAACTTCTACAAAAGGGGCACCTGGCGCTTTATCCAAAGAATCAGTTACAGAAACCTCTGTTCCTGTATGAATAGAAAATGCTCCGGCTGGCGCTACTAAGCGCTGACATAAATTCCCGTATCTGTCGGTGTATTCAAACGCAGGAACTGACGGGGAGATTTCATAGTGTTCCCTGCTGATCCATTGTTCTGAGTTGCTTTTAGGCCGTAGCATTAAGATGAATGGAGTCGGGGTAATTATCTCAAAAGACAAATCGCAGCTGGTATAAAGAAGCATGGCAAACCTTAGTTAGATGTTAGTGTAGGCGCTGCCGGTTATCGTGGGGCGAAACTCAGCAGTTCATCAAACTTGCCAGTTGATACTGCCTCAGCTAGCTCCATATAGCCACCTACAGAGATTTCACCAATAAATATTTGTGGAACTGTGCTTTGGCCGGAACGTTTTTGAATGTCGGCTCGGGTGACAGAATCTCCATCGGTGGCAATTTCAATAAACTCATAATTCTTGCTAGTAAGTAAGTGCACCGCGGCCGTGCAATAACCGCAGTATTGACGAGTGTAAATAGTGATCTCAAGCATTCCAACCTCTTCGCAAGCTTAACCTTGCTAATAAAGTCATCGAAGTACGTCAATGACGGTAACAGATAATACAGGACGAATTTTACAGCCGCACTCTAAAGATCGGTTTTAAATGCTGGAGTTTATTTTTGCCTCCCAACAGTAATTGTACGGTAACCAATTGGCGCTGCCTTTTTATTTAGTGGCTCCGATACAAAATGTCTTTCCTTATGAGCGATGGCCTCTGATTTAGAATGGTGTTTGGCAGTCATAGCTTCCAGAATGGTGCCCACCATTACAGTTAAAAATATAAAGGCGGTAAGGAAAACAAATGATAGATGAAAAGTGAGCTCAATGGATTGGCTCCCATTGTTTCATACATCAGATTAGTCCAGTCTTCGAAAGTGGTGACTCTAAAAAGTGTCAACATGGCAATCGATACGTGACCCCAACGGCATTCATATACGCCGTTAAAAACCAATGAGCCTGTTGCACCGTGAAGCTAGCAAATAATAAACATCAGCGAAACGATCTAGCGGCATGCGCGAAATAGCGTTAGGCGGCGTATTAATGAACAAGAGTAACTCAGTCACGGCAGATACTAAACGTAATGCTCTGAACACTCATAGGAGCCTGCCGAGCACGGCTTGTGCGTTTGCTATAGGGACCACGCTGCCGATGAATATGAGTGGGGCAATAGATTCCAGCCATCGTTGAAAAACCACGGTGATCTTGGCGTGCGCTGAAGCGCAGTATAATTTTAGCTAGAAAAGAAATCGTTATTTCCCCGTCCAAAATAGATGTCGCCTACACAAAAAGAGGCGGTACATCATAGGTTTTGGCGCCAATAGAGATGGCGAAAAGCGCTACGATAAAGATGACGGAGCCTAGAGACAGCGGGCTGGCCTGAATTCGAGTCACGAACGAATCGGCTTTGACGGTTGCCGAAAGCTCTTGTGCTAGAGCGTCATTTTTAGAGTGTGAGCCGTGCGCTTGATGCGATGCGTCGGAGTCAGGGCTTGGATATGTTTCTGGGAATGCCATGCTGATTTTAGCCTGGAAAATGATTGGCGATCACACTGATCACTGGCCAGCCTTTCAACTGTATTTTTACCGGTAAGGAGTGCAGGCTTGTTGTTTCAGCCGGTGGTGAGGGTTTAAAGATGGGTTATAACATCTGCCTTAAAACGGTATATTGATTGAAAATTAATTATAAGCTTCCGACAGGAGCAAAATATGCCGGGTTTTAAGAATCGTTTAACGAAGCCACTTAGCAAATTATGGCTACTAACCTTAATGGCGCTAGCCGCCTCGAGTTCGGGTGTTGCCGCTGATTGGACTCTATCTTATACAGCAGACGGCCAGCCTGATATCGAGGGTATATGGAGTAACGCTACTCAAACGAGATTGGAGCGGGCGACTGATTTAGGGGATAAGCGCAGCTACACCAACGCTGAGGCCGCCGCCTTAGAAACCCGCGTAAAAGCAGGGATGGAAAGGTCTATGGCCCCCAGCGATGCCAATCGGGCGCCACCTGCAGATGGCAACGTGGCTAGTGCATACAACTCGTTTTGGCTGGAGCGAGGAAGCAATATCACGCTGATCGATGGCGAGTATCGCACGTCGATGATTGTTGAACCCAGTAACGGACAAATACCCTGGCGGCCTATCAATGAGCGCAGGCCGAGTCAGTTATCACGTTGGCTGGCTATGCCGGGTGTGGAGCCTTTTGATGGGCCAGAATTACAAACTATAGGTGAGCGTTGCTTATTATTTTGGGACTTTCGAACATCTAATTCTAGTGCGGGGCCGCCAATGATGCCGATGATCTACAATAATAATTACCAAATAGTGCAATCCCCGGGCTATGTTCTCATCTATGCTGAAATGATGCATGACGCCCGTATCGTGCGTTTGGATGCGCAGCACCGAGCCCCGCATATGGTGCAGTGGATGGGTGATTCGGTAGGGCACTGGGAAGAAGATACGTTAGTCGTCGTCACTAAAAATATGCATCCGCAGCAATCACACTTTGGCTCCAGCGAGAATATAACCATCACCGAGCGGTTTCAGCGCACCGGGGAAGACGATATTGTGTACAGTTTTACAATGGATGACCCGTCGGTTTATCGTGAGCCTTGGACAGCCCAAATGCAGATGAAGCAGAGGCCCGAAGATAGAATTTATGAGTATGCCTGTCACGAAGGAAACTATGCTTTGGGCGGAATCTTAGGTGGGGCAAGAGTGCAAGAAAGAGAGTCCTCGGAGGGGACGCACGCGGATCGGTAGATGCGATTGAAGGTGGTTTTAGTACAGACGATTCGTCAATCAATTTAATCAAGTCGCCAATTCAGAAGTTGAACAAATGAACGACTAAAAAGTCGATTCAGGTTTAGACGCAAACGAGAATAATAATAATGAAATTAAACACTCTTTTTAAACCAATCACCGCACTGCTTGTCTCGATTGTGGCTACCCACAGTTCAGCTCAAGATGATACGGACCATCAATATACCAGCGAGGCGGTTGCTGCAGGGCTGCGGGTTTACACACAGCAATGCGCTCTTTGTCATGGTCCTGAGGGCGGATTGGTCGATGGTATAAATTTAAGCCGAGGTGAGTTTCGCAATGCCTCATCAGATGCTGACCTACGGGACGTAATTGCAGGTGGCGCTGCCGCCGGCAGGATGCCTGCGTTTAGTTTAAGTATTGAAGAGCTAAGCGGCGTTATAGCTTACATAAGAGCGGGCTTTGACCCAGAAGGCGTCGCGATAAAAATTGGCGATCCAGAGCGGGGTAGGGCGCTATTTGAGGGTAAGGGCGAATGTGCAGAGTGCCATCGAGTCAATGGCTCCGGTCCTTACACCGCGCCAGATTTAACCTCAATTGGGTCGCTAAGAACGCCGGCATCATTGCAGCGAAACTTATTGGATCCGGCTTCGGCCATACTCCCAATAAACAGACCGGTACGGCTGGTTACGCGTAACGAAGAAACGGTTGCCGGGCGCAGGTTAAACGAGGATACCTACACCGTGCAAATGGTGGATTCACAAAATAGGCTTCGCTCATTTGTGAAGACTGATTTAGTCAGTTATGAAATAAGTATGGAACCTAGCAAAGGGCCAACAAACTTATCAAGTGAGGAAGTTGCCGATGTGATCGGTTACTTGCTAACGCTGCGAGGTAAAAAATAATGTTAAAGGCAAAAACTGTTTTTTATAATTTCTTGTTAGGGACTATTTTTTACCCGGCATTGGCTGTAGCTCAAGTACCATTTGAGCGGGTTTTAAATGCGGCAGATGAGCCAGAGAATTGGCTAACCTATAACGGTGGATACTCTAGTCAGCGATACAGTGAGCTTGATCAGATATCGGCTGAGAATGTTGATGAGCTTGAATTGAAATGGGTGCTGCAGAATCAGGTGTTTGGCGCGTGGCAATCCAATCCTATTGTTGTTGATGGGGTTATGTATGTCACCGAGCGGCCCAACAGTGTGATCGCATTGGATGCGATCACCGGGCGGGTGTTTTGGAAATATAAACATACTCCTGATGAGCGCTCGCGGGTTTGCTGCGGAGCCAATAATCGTGGTGTAGCGGTTTTAGATGATCGTGTGTTTATGGGAACCCTTGATGCCCGTTTGGTCGCTCTCGATAGGATTAGCGGAGAGGTACTTTGGGATGCCGAAGTAGGCGATGTTAGTCGTGCCTATTCGGTAACGATGGCGCCACTGGTGGTCAAAGACAAAGTCATTGTTGGGGTCGGCGGCGGCGAGTATGGGATTCGAGGCTATGTTGCCGCTTATGATGCAGCAACTGGAGAGGAAGTTTGGAAGACCTACACGATCCCCGGACCTGGGGAGCCTGGTCATGATTCCTGGGAAGGGGATGATTGGCAATACGGTGGAGCGCCAGTATGGATTACCGGCTCATTTGATCCAGAAACCAATCTCACCTTTTGGGGAGTGGGTAATCCTGGGCCAGATTGGAACGCGGGTCAGCGGCCAGGAGATAATTTGTACTCTGACTCGGTTATAGCCTTGGATGCTGATACCGGAAAGCTTGATTGGTATTTTCAGTTTACTCCTAACGATGCGTACGACTACGATTCAGTGCAGGTTCCAGTGTTAGCCGATATCGATTGGCGAGGAACTCCCACCAAAGTGATGATGTGGGCAAATCGCAACGGTTATTTTTATGTGCTAGACAGAACCAACGGTAAGTTTTTGGTGGGCGAGCCTTACGTTCGAGTTAATTGGTCGAGCGGCTTAGATGAGATGGGGCGGCCTATTCCAACCCCGCAGCCTGAAGGGATGCCGACCTATCCGGGCAATCAGGGCGGAACGAATTGGTATCCACCTTCATTCAGCCCCCGCACCGGCTTATTTTATTTCAGTGCTTGGAAAGACTACGCCACTATCTATCGCCCAGAAGAGTCTGAGTACGAGCCAGGCAAAGCCTTTCTCGGTGGCGGCTTTTCAGTGTTAGCTCCTTCCCCTGGGGCGCCAACAATTGGAATTGGCAGAACTAATCCGATTAACAATTGGACCAGCGAAGTAGGGCATGCGTCTTTAAAAGCGATGGATCCGAATACAGGCAAAGCGGTTTGGGAATATGACCAGTTTGATGTGAGCGACAGTGGCATGTTAACTACCGCCAGTGATTTATTGTTTACCGGTGGCCGGGAAGGTTATTTTCACGTGATTGATGCAGTTAATGGCGATCTGTTGTGGAAGGTGAGCTTAGGCGGTCAGGTGGTTATGGCGCCGGTTACTTTTATGGTGGAGGGCATCCAGTATGTCTCAGTGATCTCGGGTCACGCCATGTCAACTTTCGCCCTCAGAAGCCCATAAAATTGGCAGCGCAGTGGTTTGTCTCAGACCCTGGCCGGCGTTCATAAGCCTGCCGAGGTCGTGCGCTCTGGCTATGCTTGGTCAGTCAAAATAATCCCTTTGCTTCACAGTATTCAAGAGCTAAGGCATGCAATTAAGCTTTTAGAGCTCGTTAATTGATGCAATGCCTTATTAATTGGGCGAATTGACACAATTTGAAGCAGATTTGCGCAGCCGTTTCGTGCACAATCCGGTGTTCGATTTAAATACCCCGGTCAGACGCAGTTACACTATTTTTTTTCATTATTTTATTGCACTGATTTTGCATTATAAAAAAGAGAGAGGAGAAATCCATGAAGATTTCAATACTAGGAAGGCTTTTTCTGACGCTTTTGTTGGCCCCCACCTTGGTGAGTGCTCAAAGTTCAGATGAGTGGTTAACCCTAGGTAATGACCATGCTCATACCCGGTATTCGCCAGCTGCTGAAATTACAGCCGAAAATTTCGAAGAACTGGACGTGGCATGGCAATGGGATGGCGCCAGTTTTGGAGCGGTCAGCGGTCGTTCTACACCAACCATGGTTGACGGCATTCTTTATACCGTTGCAGGCAACAAGCGCTACGTTGTTGCTATTGATGCAAAAACAGGCAGCACACTTTGGACTTACCGTGAACCCGACACTCCCCGTGCAGAATATTCAATGCGTGGCGATTATGGGAAAGGTGTTGGTTTTGCAAAGATTGACGGTCGCGGCGTTGTCTACATCGTTTCTCCTGGGTTTTTCTTGACTGCATTAGATGCCAAGACAGGAATTCCATTAGAAGATTTCGGAAAGCCAGTTCCTATTGACGGTTTCCCGCAAACGGGAGTTGTTGATCTGTTAGCTGATCTTGGTCATCCTTACGACCCTTATGAAGGTATCCCTGTAGAGACCGGTTATATTACTTCATCGGCGCCTCCGCTAGTGGTTAACGACACTATTGTTGTTGGTAACTCAGCAGAGCAGGGCTATCACCAGGCTCGTATCGAGAACGTGCCAGGTGATATTTTGGCTTATGACGCGCGCACAGGCGCTTTCAAATGGAAGTTCAATGTTATTCCCAAGCCCGGTGAATACGGTCATGAGACTTGGGAAAATGATGCTTGGCAGTGGACAGGAGACGTTTCCTCGTGGGCTCCGCTTTCTGCTGATCCAGCCAACAACCTAGTTTATATTCCAACTAACAGCGCCACTATTGATTACTACGGCGGTTTCCGCCCGGGCGACAATCTTTACGGCGCGTCGCTAATTGCACTTGATACTCGCACTGGCGAGCGTAAGTGGCATTTCCAGATGGTTAAGCACGAAATCTGGAACTTTGATAACCCCACAGCACCTGTTTTAATGGATTTAGAAATGCCTGGTCGTGGCACGGTGCCAGCTGTTATTCAAGCAACTAAGCAGTCATGGGCTTATGCATTTAACCGCATCACCGGCGAGCCACTGTGGCCAATCGTTGATCGCCCAGTAGAGCAGTCTATTGTCCCAGGCGAAGTATTGTCTCCGACTCAGCCTTTCGTAACCAAGCCAGCGCCTTATGATATGCAAGGTCTTAGCATTGATGATCTTGTGGATTACACGCCTGAGCTGCGGGCTGAAGCAATTGCTGTACTAGATGACTACGTATTGGGCGGATTATTTAATCCACCAATTCACGCGGATAATCCAATGGGTAAATATGCCGCCATGAACTGCCCAGGTGGTGCCGGTGGTGCAAACATTACCGCGCCTGCGGTTGCTGATCCAACAACAGGCAAGTTCTATGTGTCTTCGCATACGGCTTGTTTCGCGCTTCGCTTGATTCCCGGTGAGGAAGCAGATTTATTGTTCCCTGATTCAACTGGTGTCACTACAGCTCGTTACGCAAACGGTGTTCGCGGTGCAACAGCGCGAACTCCACGTCTTAAGTCGGGTATTCCTATTTGGAAGCCGCCTTATAGCCGCATCACTGCTATCGATATGACTACTGGTGATCATTCTTGGATGATTCCAACGGGTGAAACGCCAAATCGAATCAAGAACAGCCCAGCGCTTGCCGGTATAGATATAGGCAACACTGGCACTGGTGCACTAGTGCCAATGGTTGTGACTGCTAATATGTTGATCTATTCAGATGCGGCCAGTGATGGCACGCCAATGCTTTACGCTATTGATAAAGCAACCGGTGAGATCATGAGCGAGATTGAAGCGCCGGATCGCAGCAGCTATGGGATGAGCTCTTGGACCTTGGATGGACATCAGTATGTCTTACTTCAAACTAGCTCTTCATTAACGGCGTTGGCGTTGCCGGCAGCGATGAGTGATGACGATGGTGGCCACTAATTAATTAGGCCTAAATCCTATCAGTGAAAACTAAAAAACCGGAAGCATGTAGCTTCCGGTTTTTTTTTGATTAGCAGGTTTTGAAACTAAAATAATCTATAATCTTGCTGTAACTATGGTGGGGCCAAAACTGGCCATAGGCTTGCTTACAAACGATTTTTTGCGTCGACTTTTTACGCTGGGGTTTATTAGGCAGCGCTTGAAAGCCGAAAAGGGGGGCGGACTACAGCGCTATTTAATGGCGGCGAATTGAGCCTTAGCGGTTTGAATCAGGACAGTTCTACCGTGTAACTAAGCGTTACTATCCCAGTGCCGCTAAAGGGCCCTGTAAGCGCGAAAGAAAGACGCCTACCCTAATGTCGCCTCCGTTCGCGCATTTCCTTTAACAGCTGTTTTAGTCCGGCCTGTGATTTAAGAATAGGGCTTTTCAATGTTGTAATTTAATTCCAGTGCTTATTAGGTTTAGAAGCATTCAGACTTAGACTTTTGGAAGGAATTTGTCTCTATTACTTACAGTAAACTTACTCCTCGTGTTATGGTTTTCGGATAATGAATAGCAATGCTCAGCAGGAGTTTTTTATGATTTCTCACCCTAACTATTTTGTGCACATTGGTTTTAAAACACTGGTATCGGTAGCTGCGGTTCTTTTACTTATGGCCCCTCTGACGGTGTTGCGCGGAGCCGAACTCGTTGAACACACTGTCTACTCTGACGGCCATCCCCTTACTCTGTGGGAAAAATCGGTTGGCAATCCAAAAGGGTATATCATTTTACATCATGGTCGCACTTGGAGTTCATTGCCAGATTTCGATTTGCAGGTAGCAGGGGAAGATCTATCACTAATGGACGGTTTCAATAACGCGGGCTACAGTGTTTGGGCTCTTGATGCCCGTGGCTACGGTGGAACTTCTCGTGACGTGTCAGGCTGGAACACTCCAGACAAAGCGGCCAAAGATTTAGCCGCGGCGCTGGAATGGTTGCAATCGCGCAATGATGCAAAGACTCATGTCTGGGGCTGGTCCTATGGCTCGATGGTGGCTCAGTTAACGGCTCAGCGCTACCCAGAAAATATGTTGAGCGTGACTTTGTTTGGGTATCCGGTGGATCCGGATCGGCCATATAGTGGCGGCGATGACGGAGCTTCACCTCCTGAGAACCCAACCACTGCAGAGGCCGCAGCATCGGATTTTATCGTGCCCGGATCAATAAGCCAAAATGCTATTGACGCGTATGTAAGGCACGCCATTAAAGCTGATCCAGTACGGGCAGACTGGAACCAGTTACAGCAGTGGAATGCCTTAGATGCCGGCGCAGTAAGGTTGCCAACCCTTCTGCTGCAGGCAGAATTTGATCCCTTGGCGCGTACCGAAGCCCATGCCAGCGTTTTTTCTAATATTGCCAATCCTAACAAGCAGTGGATTGTTCTCGCAGGGGGAGATCATGCCGCGCTGTTAGAGGCATCTAGAGCGAAGTTAATTAAAGCATCGGTAGATTTTATAGAGTGGTTAGACGAGTAAGTGAATTTTGACAAGCGCTTTGCCAGCCTAGATTGGGATGCGGTGAACTCCGGACTGTTGGCTAGGGGCTATGAGGTTATAGGCGAGCTATGCTCTGATATAGAGTGTGAGGGCTTGCTAGAGCAGTATGATCGACCTGAGCTTTTTCGTAAAACGGTCAATATGTCCCAGAAAAATTTTGGCAATGGTCAGTATAAATATTTCGCTTACCCATTACCTGACTTGGTGCGGCAGATTCGGTTTAAATTTTACGGGCCTTTGGCAAAGCTGGCTAATGAATGGGCTAAGCTATTGGGTGATGCGCAGGTATGGCCCGATAAGCAGCAAAACTTTTTAGACCAATGTGCGAGCGCAGGGCAGACAAAGGCCGCTCCGTTGATGTTGAAATACGTCGAAGGTGATTACAACCGATTGCATCAAGATTTGTATGGGCAAGTGACCTTTCCTTTTCAAGTAATCATCCTGTTGAGTGAGCCCGAAGTGGCTTTTAGCGGAGGTGATCTAATTCTCGTTGAAAAAACTCCCGGCATGCAATTGCGCGCTCATTCGCCAAAGCTTAAAAAAGGCTCTGCTGTAATAGTGCCGACTCAAGATAGGCCGGTTAGGGAGGCGAGTGGTTGGGAAAAGGCAGAAATGCAACATGGAGTGACTGAGTTGTTAACAGGCGAGCGGCTAACCTTGGGGATTATTTTCCATGATGCTTAGAAAATTTTAGGCAGTATCAGTCGCTAGCAGGGGTTTAAGCACGCTCACTAAATCATCCGTCGGCTTCTGTTTGCTGAGGCGTTCTAGGGCTTTGTGAAGTTCTTTCTGCTGGCGCTCATTTAATTTTGAAATCTTATTTTGCAGTTTTCCTTCAGTCACTTGAACACTATCTCTGCGTGCATGAGTGCGATTTTGCAAAATTTCCTCTAGGTGAAGAAACCGGCCTAACAGAACATAGGGGAAATTCCGATTCTGCATTGGCCCCTGCTGGGCAGCATAACCTCCCACTGGCAGTCCTTTGAGTTTGAAGCCAGCCAGCTTTTCAGCACCGAACCATGCGCTAGTGGCGGCTAACGCGCCCCCTCCTAGTGCGCCCAAAAAGAGACTGCTGCCAACTAAGCTAAGATCAGCTATGGCCCCTGCAGCTGCGCCTGCCATTGCTGCCGCTACGGTCAATTGTTTTCGGTTTAGCCCCCAAATAACCCATTTTTCAGTATCAAACAGGTTTCCAGAATCTGGTAAGTCATCAAGGTTGCTTTTCAAATGGTGATAAAACAGTGAGGACTTTAGAGATTCATGATGAGCTTGTTCAATGTCCGCCAAATCTTTGAAATAGCGGATTTCTAATACTTGCTTGAGGGCAGTGGCTTGCTCCTGAGTTAATGCTTTTTGACTTACCCGGTAAGCACAGGCTTTGGTCAGTAACGCCGCCAGTAATTCAGCTGTATCGTCCTGTCTTTGTGCTGAGCGCTCTCTATAGGCGTTGACAAGGTCGGCAATCGCACTTTTCCAATCGTCGCGTAATTGGGAAAAAGCCTGCAAAACCGATAGCTGTTTTTCTAGCTCGGCTTGCACAGCATTGAATACCTTGACGACTTTGAAGTATTGCCCCAGTGCATGCTGCCACTGAATAATATGATTTTCATTTTCGATTGGATTAATGAGAGCTAAGCTTGCCTGTCCGGTCCAGCGCAGTATCTCCATCTCGGCTTCATACTCTGAGCCGTAGGGCCTTGAGCCATCTACAACATAAATAATCGCAGCACCATCGATAATAGGGGTTAACAGTTGGATTTCATCTGGAAAGAGTCGCTGGCAGTCCTGATCTACTAAAAACGATTTAACGGCGTCTATGCGTTTATCTGCGGACGAGGCGCGCTCCTGCAGCCACGCTAAGACGCGAGTGGGGCGTTGAAATCCTGGGGTATCAATCAGGCTATAGCCAGCTTTGCCAATTTTTACGTCTATTTGCTGGCATTGCTTGGTGGTTCCACTTTGAGTGGAAATAGCAATACTGTCATTTTGTGCAAGAGTGGCTACGATTGATGACTTGCCTTTGTTTGGGTGCCCGACAACCGCGAAGCGAGGGGTCATGACTGCTCTCCTGGCTGCAAGATTCCCCAGTTTGAAAGTGTGGCAGCAAAGCGCTGCCATTCGTTCAAGTGAATTGGACTAGGAACATTGACAGCTGACTCTCCCCAATCCAAAGGAAGAATGTATTTAGGCTGATTACCATTAAGGGTCGTGAGGATATCTTTTAACTCACCTAGAGGGGCGTTCCAACTTTTTACTAAAACCACTATTGAATTAGACTCTTCGCTGTTTACGGCTTCTGGAAACCCCAGCGGGGAAAGCTGAATGAGAGCGATGGGTTTGCCAAAAGATTTGGTAATGAAGCTTTGGCAATGAGGCGGTGTATGGCTCCAATCCAATAGCTGATATCTATTGGGTAAGGTATAAGCGATGGGGGCAAGCAGAGAAGGATTATCTGCGCTGAGATTGTTTTTCTTAGTTTCAGATTCACTGGGCTTTAGTTTGTTATTCAATCTCACTGCGGCTGCGTATTGCCAGCGCGCAATTAGCAATAAAAACATCCTAGGTATTAAGTTGTAACTTAATTGGGCTGCCAGAATGAACTGCCACCAGTTTTCTGAATAGGCACTAAGCTGCCCGGCGATACGTGAGTTCTGTGATTGCTGCAAGAGTTGCAGGCTAGGCTGAGCATCTTGCCAAAATAACCAGGGCGAAGATATTAGCTTTAAAGCAGGCAAGAGATCGGTAGAGTTTAGTAATGTGCTGCGCCAGACGAAGTTTACATCTGTTCCTAAAAGCAGTGTGAGAAACGCCAAAATGCTTCCCAGTGCGAATGCCAGACTAAACACTTGAGATTGAAAAAAGAGCCAAAGCCGCCGTTGGCGCCCGGCTTCAAGTCGGAGTGGGCTCGGAGATAGGTCTGCAGGCCAGAATCGTGAGCTAACAATAACGGCGGTCAGGCTATTTAGTTTGATAGAGGCCAGTACAAGGCTTAACACAAGGCTTAAAACAGGTAGAAAGGCGAAAACTAAGAGTAGAAATAAGAGGTTTACACGGCCTTGCTCATCACCAGATAAAGCGCCGGCACCCACCAGCACGCCAACCGATATGCCCAAAAAGGCAAGTGTGGCAGTGGTTCTTGTGCCGATGCTGTGAGTGGGGTTCGTCAAAGCCGAGGATCCATGATGCTGAGCGCTTAGTATAGCGTAATCTAAATTAACAATTAGTTCTTTTAGTGGTGCATAAATAGCAGGCTAAGTAAGAGACGCAGCTAACCAGGTTCGGCAATAAGCTTGAGGACAAAAATCGAATAATCTGAGCTGTTGTGAGAAACGCTTTTCAAGCGAACATCCACCATGAAAGACCTGCCTTCGATGCTTTCCATACCAGCGTGAAACTCGTCAACGGCCCCAAAAATCTCATCGGAGGCGTCGTTTCCAAACATATCTTCCATGGGGATTTTGCCAATGGCCTGCTCCTTGGAATAACCAAAAACTTCTTTAGCTTTAGTGCCCCAAGATTGTAGTTAGCCAGTGTTATCGACAATTAAAATTATGTCCAGTCCGTTGACTGCAATGAACTGTAGATCCTGTTCTGACTGTGTTGCATCTGCTAGCAACACTTTAACTTTGCGATTTGAATACTCTACTTCGTAAAGAATCGATGCTGTAAGTATCATGGAGAATGAGAGATATTCCATGTAATAAAGCAAACATCGAATTTAGTCCTAAATAAACCATTTGGTTTTAACAAGTTAAAAAGGATAATTAACCTAGCGCGTGCTGGGCGTTAGCGGGTTATCCTATTTGCTGGAAATTGTGTAGGATATGGCGATTCAAATCCCTTATAAGAATTACAACAATGTCCAATGTAGCGTCTGGTTATTGCAAGTTTTCAGGATTTAAGCAACGTTTCTCTTTTCAAATAGTAGCTTTGATAATTTTAACCGCGCTCTCCTCAATTGGTCGTGGCCAATCTGGCCTTCAAGTCACGCCAGAGCTAATGATGGGTGTCTTTCCTCAAGCCACTCGTTTTTCTGACAAGTCTGGTTCTCCCCCTGTCATTAAAGCCTATGCAGGCTCAGCGGACGGCGAGCAAGTGGTGGGGTATTTATTTGAAACAAAGGACTACCCGCCAGAAGAGATTGGATACAGCGCTCCCATACAAGTTATCGCTGGATTGGATATGACTGGAACTCTGACTGGAATCAAAGTTCTTTTTTATCGCGAGTCTTATAAAAGTATAAGAGGAGATTTTCTAGCGACCGAGGGATTTCCTAATCAGTTTGAAGGGAAAAATGTCGTTGATGGATTTAGGGTTGGGCGGGACATTGATGGGGTGTCTAGAGCTACTATTACCAGCTGGGCTGTATCTCGCGGACTCAGGAATGCCAGTAGAGAGGTTGCTCGCGCCTATTTGCCAAGCTTTTCACAGGGCAGTGCAAGCAATAACGAAGACTATGCGCTAGCGCAATTGGGGGCTAAGTCTTGGCAGGACTTAAAGGCAGAGAATTTTGTTACTGAGCTGATAGTGCCTCAGTCCGATGGGTCTTTTCTAATCCTAAACTTCGTTTTTGTAGGGCACGATGGCCTAGGAGAATTAATTCTGGGGATTGCTGATTACTCGGGTGCAGACCGTGAGGCAAGTAGTCGTGTCTCAGAAGGTAAATTGATGGTGGTCGGTATTGACGGCAACACGCAGAAGCCATTTCGTCAGGAACGTTTGGCGATAGAACAGGGTGGGGAGCGTTTTCGAGTTAGCCGAAATAGATTCGTTTACGCCGGCAGTGCTGATGACGGATTAATCGCCAATCAGGTTCGCTATGCAGGAGCATTAGTGCTTGCGCCAGAGGTAGATCTTAACCTCCCTTTTAAAATACTCTATGACATGAGCGAAGAGCTCGGCAGCTTTGTTTCCTCTGTCGAAGCGCGCTATCAAATCCCCCCGCTGGCTTTAGCGTTGACTACAGGCAGTAGTATTCCCGCCGAATATCAGCCGGTTATCAATGACGTAATTGAGTTTGATGTTGAAGGAGGTGTTTTTGCTAATCTTATTTTTAATGCTCCGTGGCTAGAAGTTATTGCTCTGCTAGTTTTACTCGTCCTTGTTAGTACCGCATTTTTTCTCAAGCAAGCAACTATTCGCTGGATAGCTCTATCGTTCACGCTGGTTTACCTTGGGTTTATGGATGGAGGCTTTGTTTCTGTCTCCCACATCACTAATGGTTTGAAGCTAGGTCCTTCGATGTTTCTAAATGACTTGCCGTTACTATTAATAATCAGTTTTACTGTCATCACTACTTTATTTTGGGGTCGGGTATTTTGCTCATCTCTGTGCCCATTCGGTGCGCTGCAAGATTTTATAACTCGCCTTGTACCCAAAAAGCTCCAGCTTAAAATCCCTCAAGCCATTCATGATTTAGCGATTTATATTAAGTATGTGTTTCTGGTATTTCTGGTGGTCATGTCGTTAACTTTCAGTGAGCTGAGTTTGTTTCAGTATTTTGAACCGTTTGGTACTGTTTTTTACTTTAGCCAGTCTTTAGCGCTGTGGCTTATTTTGTTGGCGTTTATCGTTGGGGCAGTGTTTGTGCCTCGATTTTATTGTCGCTATGCCTGCCCGTTGGGTGCGGCACTAGGGGTGGCCTCAATTCTTTCGCCCTTTAAAATAAAGAGAGTTGAACAGTGCCAAGTATGTAAAGTGTGTGAACACAGTTGTCCCACCGGTGCTATTCGCGGCGCTGATATAGATTTTAAGGAATGCGTGCGATGCGATATTTGCGAAATCAAATTAATCGATAAAGGGGGTGTTTGTAAGCATGATATTGGTGTGGTTAAGAGTCGTGTAAAAGAATGGCAGCCAATTACTGTTGGGGCCTATTAGTCGAAAGCTGCCAATTGATGCCGCGGGTGTCATTGGCGCTGGTTTTGCGATGAGAGTTTCTATGATGGCCTGATAGGGCTGTCGATAAAGAATAGCCTGCGCTATTACGCGAGATTGTTCAGATCTTCTGAGTCTGATGGCTTCACAAAATTGTTTGCAAAAAACTTCTCATAAAAATTCCAGAAAAAGTCCCTAACCCCCCACCCCTAAAAAATCACCAAAACGCCACAAAAAAAGGAAGTCACTTAAAAAGTGCCTTCCTTATCTTTTAGCCTTGCTCAACAGCCAGCCTATGAAATCAAGGACTATCTTCTGTCAGCCAAGTAAGGTCGTCTTTTGAAAGGTCCAAAAGCTCTGTTCGCGCTCGTCTGGTATCTTCAGCGAGCCTGGCTTTACTAAGAACATCCGCGGGAATTGGATCGCCTACTACAATTCCTCGGGTCTTAGTTGGAGCATAGTATATTCTTGCATTGGCCATTTCATCGGTTGTCGCAGGTCCATATACGACGTCTTTGGTATGGTCTGGATTGAATCTGTTTTCCTTGGAGTTGTCGAACCACCAGCTCATATGCATTTTCGAACCGGCAGGAACAAACTTAGGCACCTCGTATTCATACAAAAACTGCCAATTGAAGTCGTAGTCTGGAACCCAAAGAAGCGTTTCTATCTCGCCATCGGGATATTCCAGATCATAGCGCATCGCTTTGCCTCGGTAGTGCATATGCGGGCCCATTGAAAGCAAGTATATGTCCTCGTCTATGTCATAGCTGTTATTGACTTCAAAGTTTGGATCTCCGGCGGGAATAGTCCAGCCTCGGTGGGGTAGGAGGTTCGTTTCCACTACGTGGTCAATGACATCACCATCTTCATAAAATACAAAGCCGGCGCGGGTCATATCGGTCACCGCCGTTCCTTCCCCCGGATTTTTGTGGTAATGCATGTTGACGGTGATAAATGGATCTTCCGGCATTAGCACCCCCCATCCTGCGGGGTAAGTGAAAGGGCCTCGACCTGGCACTCCCACTCCCATATGGCTTGAAACAATGTGGTGAACCCAGGGGCCGCCTGGATCGAGCTCAGCTTTAGATACCCAGCGAGGTTCTGTGTGGGCGCCTTCAGGTACCGGCATTTCGATGGTTGGCTGCCAATCTTCAACTTCATCTGGCACATAAAGCGGCCGATCAAATTGCACCACTAAATCAGGGTCGCCGATCCACCAGCCCGAATCTGGCAAGACCGTCCCGCCGGCTTGTGTCTGATTGCTTACTTGAACAGCGTCGGAGGGATTTCCTTCTAAGGCGCCACCGTCTACCCACGCTATGAGTAGTTCCTTTTCTTGCTCGCCGATGTATCGTTCGCCCTTAAATTCCCCTCTATGCCGGTCGTGGGCTCCCCAGGGAGGCATATAGCCGGTAACCAGTGCATTCTTAATAAGCGGCGCCCAGATTTTGGCTTGATCAAAAGCCATCAATGACATGGGTGCCGATATCCCCCCAACATCTGGCCCTTCAGGCTGGTGACACGCCACGCAATTTTTTTCAAACACTGGCAGGGCGTCAGCATAAAAAGTTGGAGTATCGGTCTGTGCTGCTACTTCTGCGGCCAGGCCAAGCAACAGCGTGCTTGAAACTAGCAGAGTTGGAAGTTTTGAGATGGGGAGCGTCATGGGTTCACCTGTTTATTATTGGCCTGTTTGTTATTGGGCTTCTGTTTTAGGACTTCTTGTCTTTGGGCAATACCTGATTTGAATTTTTTGGGTTACCGAAGACTAATTCTAAAGTTCTGTTTTGTCTATGGTTCTGCGCTGGGCACTGGAGTGAAAAGTGTGGCTTAAAGGGCTAAAGGTATCGGTTTTTACGAAGCAGCTGGCGTTAATCCATAAAATGATCGTAATTTCCGATTATTGCTATCGCTATAAGCCGTTTTACCGATTATCAGCTTGTGCGTATCATATTACTGCAATACAAGAAATTCACTTACAGAACAGGAAAGCAGAAATGGCTAACGAAGTACCTACTACAATACCGCAGGTTGTATTCAAAACTCGAGTAAGAGATGAGAGCCTTGCAGGCGACAACCCCTTTAGCTGGTTAGACGTGCCCAGCGACACAATATTTTCGAATCGTAAGGTCGTTATTGTGGCATTGCCTGGTGCTTTTACGCCAACGTGTAGCAGTACGCACCTGCCTGGTTATGAAGCGAAGTATGATGAACTCAAAAGCTTAGGTGTGGATGAGGTTTATTGTGTCAGCGTCAATGATGCGTTTTCAATGTATCAGTGGAGCAAGCAGCTAGGCGTGAAAAACGTCAAGATGTTGCCCGACGGTAATGGTGAATTCACTAAAGAAATGGGCATGTTGGTAAAGAAAGAAAACCTTGGTTTTGGCGATCGTTCATGGCGCTACAGCATGCTTGTTGAAAACGGACAGGTCAGCAAAGTTTTTGCCGAGCAAGGCAAAGAAGACAACTGCGAATCTGACCCTTTTGAATACAGCGATGTAAATACTATGCTGAACTTCTTAAAAACAGCTTAATCCTGTAGAGCGGCCAACGTTTTAGATTCTTGTTTTAGTTGGCCGCTCTTCTTTTAATTAAAGTGTAAGTCCTACTCAGCCCCAGGGGTCTCTCATCGCTTTGAAAAAAGCGCTTTGTTCGCGAATAATGCGCTGTGTTTCTGCAGGATCAGGAGTTAAGTCCCAATTATTGTATTCAAAAGTCCCGCCTAGCAAAATACCATCGCTTCTCGGAAACATGTAAGTACTGTCGGTTATGGTTATATAGTCTATTTCTTTTTGAGGGAGAATGAAGCTCAGCTGGCCCTTAATGGGAAAAAGTAACTCATCGTCAAATAAGTCTCGGGCACCCAAGCCCGTACAATTAATGATAACGGGCTCTTCTAAGGTGAGTACTTCATCGAAATCTTGAAATCCTTTAACTCTAATTTCCCCGCCGGCGCCATAAAAATCCTCCATCAGTTGATTTAGAAATATAGCCGGTTCGATAAGCATCGTATCGTAGTGGGTCGCAAAGGGCAGAGGGAAAGGATGCTCGCCCGGACCGAGAATGCTTAGCTGTGGGTACATGCTTGCATAATTATGGGGCAGGTCATCAGTGGGTCGCGGCTTGCTTGAAAACTCATAATTGCTAATCCAACGGACCCCATATTTGGGGCCAACTAAATTTTGAAAATAACGATAAGAAAGCTTCATAGCTTCCCCGAACTGTCTTTGGAACTGAGGTGTCAGTGATGCGTCTTCATAAACCGAAGCAGGAGACCATTGGCCACCTGCGATGTTTGAGGTTGTGTGTGGAGGCAGCGCTTTAGCATAGATCGTCACATCCCAGCCCTGATCTTGGAGCAGACGAGCATTGGTCAATCCCATCACGCCACACCCCAGTACTGCGCATTTTTTATGTGCAGTTTGCTGAGCGATTTGCATGGCTAAGTGAGACGTTCCCCAAGACAGCGTTATGCCGCCGCCGCCATGGCCGTAATTATGCACGACAGTCTTGTCACCTAGACGTTCACCTTTGACTACAAAACCTTCTCTGCGGAAAGGGCGTAAGCCTGAGACAGTTCTAATAACCCTCGACTCCGAGACGTTTACCCGCCGCAGGGGTAATCCAGATGGGGTGTAATTGATGCTGGAGGTCGAACTTGCCGAATTAATGGTAGAACAGGCACTAACGACCGGTAGCACGGCCATTGCTTGGAGGAGTGATCGACGACTAGTCATTAGCAAACTCTTATTGGGAATAAGAGATTTAGAATACCCTAGCAATACACTTTTGTTAATCTCTAGCCGTTAACAACTTAGTCATATACGGCTAGTTTTCTGTATTTAGCTGTGTCTTACGTGGTTCACAGACGGTCTAAGTTTTTCAAATTTAACTTGGCAGTGTTGATGATTTCATTGCGCTCACCTTCGTCTTTGCGGTCCCAGTTACCGTAAAGCATTCCAATCCTAGGGTTTTTTGAAAGCTGCTGACGGTGATCGATCATAAATTTCCAGTAAAGGCTGTTGAATGGGCAAGCTTCCTCACCGCTTTTCAGTTTGACTGTGTAGTGGCACTGTCCACAATAGTCGCTCATTTTATTAATGTAGTTGCCACTGGCCGCGTAAGGTTTTGTTGCGATATAGCCGCCATCTGCAAATTGAGACATACCGCGGGTGTTTGGTAATTCAACCCACTCAATTGCATCCACGTAAATGCCGAGATACCAGCTGTCAACCAAGTCTGGATCAATGCCGGTTATTAGGCAAAAGTTACCGGTTATCATAAGTCTTTGGATATGGTGAGCGTAGCTGGTCTCTAGAGATTGGCCAATGGCCTCGGACATGCATTTCATTTTCGTGTCACCAGTCCAAAAAAACTCAGGCAGCTTTGCCTTTGCTTTAAAGTGATTGAGGTTTTTATAGTGGTCTCCATTCACCCAGTAGACACCGCGGACAAATTCTCTCCATCCAAGTATTTGACGGATAAAGCCTTCCACTTGAGCTAGGTCTATTGTGCTGTTCGCCTTTTTGAACGTCGCTATGGCCGCTTCAATAACTTCCAAAGGAGAGAGCATTTTGCTGTTCATGGCAAAAGAGAGCCGGGAATGATAAAGAGACCATTTTGACTCACTTTGATAGGTCATTGAATCTTGAAATTTGCCAAAATTTGGCAGTGCTTCGCGACAGAACCAGTGCAGCAATTCGAGAGATTGATCCCTCGATGTTGGCCACATCAACTGATCGTGTGGAGTTCCAAAGGTGTCAATATCATGTGCTTTAAGCCTGTTGAGGATCTCGGTCACCGAGTTACTAAAGACCAGGGGTTCTGGGATGTCCGGAATATCTGCTTTTTTAAGCTTGTTTCTATTGTCGCTGTCGAAATTCCAGCGGTCACCGGTAGGCTCACTGCCGGTCATTAGGATATTGAATCGTTTTCGCATTTTGCGATAGAAAGACTCAAGGCGGTTGTGCTGCCTTGGTTTGACATAGGTTGATAGCTCTTCAAAGGGGAGCAGGAAATGCTCGGTATCATACTCTTTGATTTTTAGCGCGGTTGGCAGATTCATGCCGCGCAGTTGATTCAGAAGTCTCAGTTCGTCAGGTCTTTGGTAATGAAATTCCTGAGCTTGGTATTGAACGCTAAGCTTCGCGATAGCTGATTCTAAATTTGTGAATTCGGATGTGGCATCTAAATTTAAGTAGAGAACATCATGGCCTTTGGACTTAAGATGCTGAGCGAATTCCTGCATTGCTGCAAAAAAAGCACAAACCTTCTGTATATGGTGGCGGGTATAGTCTGTTTCCTGACGAAGTTCAGCTATAACGAACAACGTTTCAGGGTTGGGGGTGGCCAGCCAGCTATGTTGATAATTGAGTTGGTCACCAAGAATCCAGGCTAGGGTTTTATATTTTTTCTTCATAATTTTGGAGCCTGTTTTAGAGCGTGATTTTATTCGATAATTTGCCGCGTAGTTTGAAGGCTCGTTTACCCTGAGTCTGGCCGCAGCGAGCTAGTGTGCGCCGACTTAACGCCTGTTACCGCTTTGGTGTGCGCGATGCATCTTTGATAGTATGCTTCCAAGCCACGGGCTAGGAATACGCCACAGGTTACGTTTTAGATTAGCTAAAGACCCAAATCTGATCAGTGGTCGTATAAATCGAAAAGCACAGAGTTTCACGTGATGTCAGTAATACGAATAACCACAGCTCTTGGTTTTGCTGGTTTGTTACCATTTATTGGAGCATTGCTGGCTCTGGTGCTTAACGTCGATCTGCCATTTAAGGCTGAGCAAGTTTTTGTTTTTTACAGTGCCATTATTTTGAGTTTTTTATGCGGTGCTATTTGGGGAAGCCTACTCAACACTAATTTTGTAGCTCCCGATCTTGCTGGGACCGACTTTACAGAGGTTCATTTTACAAAAAAAGCTTCTGCTTTATTTATTGTGTCAAACCTTGTCTCTTTGACGGCATGGGTCTCGCTTTTAATTTATAACAGGCACCTAGATCTATCGTTAGGACTGCTAACTTTGGGTTACACGGTGGTTTTTGCCGCTGAATATGCGATGAGAGAATCACTCTATAAACAAGTTTATCGCGGCTACCTAAACCTGCGAAGCTGGCTCACGGTTTGTGTTGTGACACTCCATCTAGGAATGCTGATCATTAGCTAAATAATTTGGCCATAAAAGGAACGCAATGAAACTTACATTATTTTACGACAGCTACTGTCCGCTATGTGCGACTGAGATGGATATGCTGAGAGATTTAGACACCAAAGGTAATCTATCATTAGTTGATATACACGATGACGACTTCGCTACTAGGTTTCCAACTATTGACCCGGTTGCCGCAGATAGAGTTTTGCACGGGCTTTATGATGATGGGACCATGATATATGGTCTTGATGTCACCCATCAGGCGTGGCGAGCTGTAGGCAAGAAGCCTTGGTTGGCAATGTTGCGTTTGCCAATTATTCGGTGGTTTGCCGATATGGGCTATCTGGTTTTTGCCAATAACCGCTACACGATTTCATGGCTTTTAACAGGGAAAAAGCGCTGTGAACCTTGCGCGAAAAACCCTTCTTCTCAATGCGAACTGTAGACGAGAATGACTAATATTATCCAAGTCGAAGACAGCTCTGCAAATATTGCAATCGTCATCGGTGCCAGCAGTAAAATTGCTATTGCTCTTATTCAACGCCTCTCCGGAGCTAATGCCTCACCAAATGTTGTGGCGATTAGTCGCCAATTTTCCGCTACTGCGCGCGCGGATTTTGATAGCAATGTAACGCTTCTGCAAAGCGACTACACCGATAAATCGATAAGAGAAATTTGTGAGCAGCTAAAGCCCCACAAAGGGCAAGTTAGCCACGTGTTCATTTGCAATGGGATGCTCCATGATGCTGACATTTCCCCAGAAAAAAGGGTGGACGACGTCAGCGGAGACAACTTGCACGGGGTTTTCCAAGTCAACGCGGTGATCCCGATGCTTTGGGTCAAATACCTTAAACCTGTTCTGGCAGGTAAGCGAAACTGCGTAGTCACAGCTTTCAGCGCAAGAATTGGTAGCATAGAAGATAATCAGCGGGGTGGTTGGTATTCTTATCGTGCATCAAAAGCAGCATTAAATATGCTTTTGAAAACTGCGGCTATTGAATACACAAGGATCGCGAAAGGAGTTCGCTTTTTAGTTTTCCATCCTGGAACGACAGATACGCCCTTGTCCAAGCCCTTTCAAAAATTCGTCAGTGAAGGCAAATTATTCACGCCAGAATTTGTTGCTGGTCGACTACTAGATCTAGTGGAAGCAGAGACAGTTGATAATAGTATTCGATTCATAGATTGGGATGGAAAATCAATTCCTTGGTAGAGTTAAGCTCTTTTAGAGTGTTAATCTAAAACCCTTAACTCAATCTTCCGAAATTGAATTGGATGGCTCTCAGCCTGTATGGATATGTATCCTTCTGCCAGTTCAATTGCAGCGCCATTTTGGATCAAGGCTTTTGCGTCAGGGTCGGTGGTATCCAACTGAATGTCTTGATATTCCATTACGGTTACGCCATTAACAATTTGGCTAATACTCTCGCTGCCGCGCACGATCATTTCCATTTTTACCCACTGATCTCCGTGAAATGTTTCAGAGTTTGAGTTTGTACAGTGGCGAGTGACCAGTGCTCCAGCCATTGCCATATGTGTTCCCGGTGTGCAGACGTTTCCCGTTGGACGGGGATCTGTCCCATTGCCGCCTAACATTTGAGCCTCTATAGAAGCTGGAAATGCTTGATCAAAAGTCATCGACTCTGGTGCCTGACTATGAAGCATCATGCCATTGTTTCTGAAAGCCCATGCCGGCCCGTTGGCTACTTGTTCCCCTATAAAGCGATACTCAATTCTTAACTCATAGTGCGAAAAGGATTGGTCATAGAACATGTGGCCAAACTCGTTGTTGAAGTCAGGCCAGTTGTCATAGGAGACGGTAAGAAGTCCATCAACTACCTTGAAGGTGTCACGGTAATTCTCGCCGAGTTCGAAGCCGGTGAATTTAATTTTCCAGTTGTTTAAATTTTCACCATTAAAAAGCTGAATCCACTCATTACCCTCATTTGACTGGGCCTGCAAAAAACTAGGCGTGATAAGTAGGGCTGTACTGAAAAGAATCTTAGCTGCTCCTCGTATTGACATATTTATAATGTTCATGGCTTTCATAACGTTTAGCTCTAATGATAAAAAGTTTAGCGGTAACATAGCATTGTTCTCAATAGGCTTAATAAGCGAAGTCGACGGTGGCTTTAAGTTGATCCCAGATTAGCACTAGACTTCCTTTGCCGTCTTTGATGTTTGTGAACTGCCACGACAGCTGATCAAAAGAAGTGTCTGCAGCGCTTAGTGTCATTGGGCTGCGTACGACATCTTTCTCCGAAGTGTACTCATAAGCGCCCCATAGTGCTGACTTATTCTCATAGTCATAGTTGAGCTGTACCGGCCAATTCGAGAGTATAAATGTCCAGGATTGCTGTGTAGCTGCTGACTCACCAAAGTCGATAAACACAGAGTATTCACCCGGTGGCACAACAACATCAGCAAACGTTAGCTCGACCTGAGTTCGGAGACGGGTAGAGATATTAGCGCCGGCTCTCCAAACTGGGGCTCCGTCCAATAGGGCTTCACGCCAATCTGGCAGATTAAAGAGGTTTCGTTCTCGCTTTAGAGGCCGGCCGAATAGAATCTCTATCCATTGACCGTCTACATAGCCCGTGCGTTGGTCATAGCTTCCTAGAACCTGTGTGGCTGAATGTCCCGGAGGGCTCGCGATAGGGCGGTCTTGAGCGCTCGTGTTAGAGATTAGAGGCGCGGGAGAGATTAAGCAAAACCAAATGAGCAAGCATCTAGGATGTATGCTCATTTGGGTGAGATGGAGACTCAAATTGCAGGGCTTAGTCGGAATAGCTGGCACTAGTTTTTGGGTGCGCGTATAGCCATTCCACTACCTGTTCGCTGAAGGTCGATGACAGTGGCGGTACATGTGATCCTTCGGCGATAGTCCAAAGCTCGGATGAGCCGCCTACTTGACAGCCTTTTTTGAATGATAGGACGCTAGATTCATGGCCTTCTATGCGGGCATCTAGATCGCGAAGCTCGCGTTCGTCACCGTCAGTGCTACAACCGTTGTAAGCCGCCCACGTGGTAACAGAATCCAAAGCACTCGGGTATTTGTTGCCCTGAATCTCCGAGCCTTCATAGGCGATGGTGTCATCGGCGGTGCCATGAATTTGAAGGATATGAACGGGGTTAGAGGGAGCTGATCTCTCATCAATATGGCTGGCACCTGCCAAGCTAGCTATTGCGGCAATCGTACTCGAGTGATCATAGGCCGCTCTATAGGAGAGAAAGCCTCCGTTGGAGTGTCCAATTAAATAGACTCGATTAGGGTCAATATTAAAATCTGCCTTGATGCTGTCAATGATGCTTAGCACATAGCTGGAGTCATCAACTTCAGTGCTGTAAAAGTCACAGCATGCAGGTGAGGCATTCCAGAACCGACTTTCGTTGCCGCCTGGCTCTTTATCGCCATCGGGCGCGATAAATAGATAACCATATTTTTCAGCTAGCTTGCTGAATCCCATGTAAGAGTCTTGTTGAGTGCCGCTTGACGTGTAGCCATGCAGTAAAACAACCAACGGGGTTGGGGTTTCTGCATTGTAGTTTTGAGGGACAGTTAAGGGCAATTCGCCACGGCCAAGGTCGATTGATTGTGCCTTCGCTGTTGCAGTCAAACCAATGAGAAAACTCACGTTAAGTAACGTGAGAATTATAGATTTAGTTTTGAGCATATTAATATCCTGACCTTGCGGTTGAAAAATTTTATGTTTTATTTAATTGTCGACTACCTAGGTTTATTAAGCGTCTTGTTAAGGGTTGAGAATTATTTTACCTGTAGTTGCTCTGCCTTCCAATGCGGTATGGGCACTACTCGCTGCTGAAAGCGGATAACAATGCTCTAGTCGAAGCTTAAGCTTACCCTGTGCTATCCAGCGAAACAAATCACCACTTCTCCATTCCAAGGTTTCTCGATCTGAGAGGTAGTCAAATATTGTTGGACGGGTTAGGAATAAGGACCCTTTAGGGCCTAGGCTGCCTGGGTTGAACTGTGTAACTGGGCCACTGGCATTGCCGTATAAAACCATGGTGCCAAGTGGTTTAAGGCAATTTATACTTCTCTCAAACGTGGTTTTGCCTACAGAGTCGAAGGCTACGTTCACCCCTTTGCCATCGGTTAAAGCATTCACTTCTTCCTCAAAATCGGTTTCGGTGTAGAGAATTGTATGATCGGCACCGGCCGCTTTTGCTAGAGCCGCTTTGGCTGGCGTAGATACTGTTGCTATAACGGTTCCGCCGAGCATTTTTATCATTTGCGTCAGCAATAGACCCACCCCGCCAGCAGCAGCATGAACTAAGCAGATATCGCCTAGTTTTACCGGGTAGGTGGAATGGCAAAGAAAGTGGGATGTACAGCCTTGTAGCAAGATGGCTGCGCCTTCGTTAAAGGGGACCGTTTCTGGAAGAGCCAGCAATTTATCTTCAGGGACGGCTGCAAACTCAGCGTAGGAGCCCGGTATGTTGGTATAGGCAACTCGGTCACCCTTCCTAAATCGGGTGACTTCCTCACCAACGCTGTCGACTATGCCGGCACCTTCTAAGCCTAGAGTTGAGGGAAGCGGGATTTTATAAAGGCCTGAACGCTGGTAGGTGTCGATAAAATTAACGCCGACAGCTTCTATTTTAACCAGCACATCATTTGCCAAAACTGCAGGGGTCGCAACATCCTCAAAAATGAGAACTTCTGGGCCTCCTTGAGAATGTACTCGAACTGCTTTCATAGACTTATCACCGATTCATGTCCTAGCAAAGGGGTGTTTATTCCAGAAGTGGAGAAGTTTGGCAACAGGTAACAGGACGAGCTTCAT
>MDTF01011698.1_pt1 | contig 44311 bp, 39 predicted proteins | sample 811191 | NCBI WGS metagenome assembly MDTF01 (sample SAMN05326649, study PRJNA326480) | marine metagenome | isolation source: seawater | place: Southern Ocean | collected 2011 | reverse complement strand
GGGGTATAGCGCAGTCTGGTAGCGCGCTTGCTTTGGGAGCAAGATGTCGGGAGTTCAAATCTCTCTACCCCGACCAATTTCACTTTCCTCTTTTGTTGAAAGCTGGATGGTTTATGGTGACTGTAGCTCAGCTGGTAGAGCCCTGGACTGTGACTCCGGTGGTCGCGGGTTCGAACCCCGTCAGTCACCCCAATTAAATCAATGAGTTAGGGTCTGTTGTTAAAGCTAAAAATCGTGAAATGCTAACATCATTTCACAGACCCGAAATCGAACACTGTAACCTTGTCTGCGGTCCTGTTTTACTTCTCCATTTGAAGCCTTGATGGGTGACCACTAAACTCCTGCTTGTCACCCTCAAAGTCTGAAATCGCTTTTACATTAAATGACTCCCTTCGTCTTGGACAAAGTATGATACTTAAGGACAGGATGCACAAAGACTCGGTAGATTTTGAGCGTGGATATTCTTGGGTTTCTACGACTGATCTTGACGACATGAAGGTGGCTTTTGATGTTTCGGAGATTATTTATCTAGATGAAGCACAAGAGCAGCTCAGGCAGCGCGAATTAGCAGAGGTGCAACGCCAACAAGAGAGTCGAGATAGAGAAAGGCTGGGGCAAGAAGAGGCGGCGAATGCAGCTACTGCCGAACTCGCCAGCTCAGAATTCGAAATGATACAAAGTGGGACGGCGATAATTCAACAAGCTGTGCAGAGTGTTTGGTCAAGACCGCTCAGTGCTAGAAATGGTATGCGGGCGATCTTGCAGATAAGGATGTTGCCGACAGGTGAGCTAATTGATACTGTTAACACCGAGTCCAGTGGTGATCCAGCATTCGACAGGTCGGCGGAGAATGCCGTATTCGAGGCCTCTCCTTTTACTGAATTACAGGCAGTGCCTTCTAGGCTGTTTAATGAGAACTTCAGGTCTTTTCAAACAGAATTCCAACCAACCGATTTGTAAGAAGATTTATCAACAAATTGCCGAGTCCGTCTCGATAGTTCATTACACTGGGTGCATCGCACACGCCCACTTCCAGGTCGTTTAGATGCTGAGCCGGCATTTTCATCAGGTGGAAAAAGGTTATTATAATTGCTTTAACAGAGCGGAACGCTCTGGTAGCAACATTTGTGTGTCCCACCTTAACGAATCTAAATGGTAAGAGCCAATTGTTGTAAAAGAGGGTTCCAGTAAGGAGACTCCGTTTTCTCACATAAATAACCAACAAGCGCTTCCTGCGGCATGTGGTCGCATGCGCTTCTAAGACCTACTGAGTCATAGTAGAACTAACATATAACTACTTTATCTAGAGGTTGATAATGAGCATTTTAAAACTTGATATCAAAAAGGTTCCCGTTTTGGTGTGCGGAATTATGTTTTCTTGCCTTCAAAACAGTGCTGTCGCCCAAAGTTATGAGTTTGATATTGTTGGCGAGTGGAGAGTTCCCGGAGGTATTAGTGGTAGAGCCGCGAGAATTAGGTTTAACCCGGCTGGTGAAACGCTAGTCTCGCATCTTGAAATAGAGGGGCTTGGCCGATCTAATGACTTCACATTAGTTGGCGCCTTTTCTAATAATAGTTCTAAGCTCTGTGGCGATAATCAATTTATATCTCTATGTGTTGATATGGCAGTTTCTAGTAATGCGAATGGATCTATAACTATTCAAAAATGCGAAAAACTCCCAACTTCCGAGTATGGGTGCAGTGTTTCTATTGGCGATATCCTCCCTATAGAGCGAGCTGTAAGGCTGTCACTCTCTGGAATTTGGTTCGTTGGTGATGATAATTACATGCTTCTCACACATAGCTCAGACGGAACTGTAAAAGCCGACCCAGTCGCAGTTAGTGGAGGGGCTATTATTGAAGGGGTTTCGTATCAAGGAAATATATCAATAACGACTGGAGCGGGACAAATTACAGGCACAGATTACACTGATGGGCGGACGAAAGAGATTCAAATCACGGCTGCTACAGATTCGTCTTTTACATTTCAGACAAGCAAGTGCATAGGGAATTGTTATGATGATGAATTAGATGAAATCGGATTGGTGAAAACTGCGAAAAGAGTGGACTTGCGGCCTGGCTATAGTCATTAAGCATATGCAAATAGCTTGAGCTTTATGTTAGCATTTTATATGTAAGGTACTGATATATAATATTTTAACTAGACACTTTGACTCCGGTGGTCGCGGGTTCGAACCCCGTCAGTCACCCCATTTATCTTTGGAATTTGTTAACTGCTCAAACCTGACCCTTAAAAATCCTTTCTCTTTAAAACGCCCCTTCGCATACCTGCCCGCTGAGGTTATTCCCTTCACTGGACTCGATCTTTGTTGCTCGCTGTAATTTCTAGCGCTTGATTTCATTGGCTAATTTTAATAGCTAATTGCTGGCAATATTTCTGGCCTGAGCTGGGTCTTACTTCAAAGATTAAGGGGGTTCAGATGAAATTAATAAAAGCTAAGTCCATTAATGGCAGGCCAACATCCGCGGCCGAGCTTTCTGCTGCTAAGCTATTGGTTGGGAGCCTAAGTAAGCCTAAGGGCTTACTGTCATGGGTTGCGAACATTTCTAATAAGGTTAATTTGGTTGAAGCGGGGGTGTACACCGGAGTGACCTGCTGCGGAGCGCCTTATGAGGAGCATAGCTCCGGCGAGCAGGGTGCTAGCGCCCCTATTGCCAAGAGCCCCCCTGCGTAGGTTGAAGCTGAGCTGAGCGTCTTCTACCGATGGTTTTAGGGATGGCTTTGTTCGTTGGGAGCATAACTGCCTTGGATTTTGTTTGAGCCACTCTGAAGCGAAGGCACCTGCACAAAAGCTGTTGGCTAATGCGCTAGCGTTGAAATTATTAGCTCCAACTGTGCTCAACCCGCTTTTTATCCAGAGCAATGTGTTTAGCTCATCACCACTACTGTATTTACTAAATTCTACATTCCAAGCGAAAGTGACTGAACGACTATCCAAAGAAGCCTCAATGAAAAATCGAATAATTTGGGCTGGAGCGGTCTACGACGACCCAGTCTCGACGCAGTGCAAGCCCAAAAGCATCTGTAACTCTCGTCTCGAACTGGCACCTGTCAGCCAGATAGGCCATATCGAGCCAAGTTAATATTTGAGAGTAACCATTGAACTCTTTGACTCAATCCAATGAAGCTCCATTTTTATCTGGAAACACCCAGCCCCGCATATCCTAGGCACGCCATGCCCCCTAAGTAGGGCTTTTACTTCCTTGATTTACTGCAGCGGCGACCAGTATCGAAAGTCCTGAACCTAAATATTTCAATCTTCGTCTATGTAACGCTGCAGCATTTTCTTGATCGCATCGCGGGTGGCATCAGAATCTAGGTTTGTATTTTGTGAGCTTTCGGCCATTTCGAACATAGCCGCGTATAGCGGTATACGATCGGCTGACTGTCGAAAGGTAAGGGTGTTTTCATCTTGTAAGTAGTCAGCCCACACATCCCGGGTGATTGCCCAAAAAGTTGCCGTTCGCTTCCAGTACTCATCGCCTGCCCGCCAGTCATAGCCGCTGATACGCTCATATCGCGATAGACCAATTTCCCGCGCCAAAATTTGACTAGCTACGCCCTCATCGTCTAGGACCGTTTTCAAATTGAGCTCCTCCTGAACCCAGCCGCTAGGGGTGATGGTGTGTCTATTGGTTCCGATAAGAGCATCGTAGTCATCGCGCACACTGGATTCTCTTCGCGGTAAAGGGCGCCATGTCTCATCACTGGACCAGCTGGAGAAATTAGCACGGTGTTGCCAGCGGCCAGCGGCCATGTACCGGGGAGAATCGTCCACTTGATATACAGATTGAACCCAGCGACCTTTTGACTCTGAACGTGACTGTTCAGTGAGTTTCCAGGTGAGATTGCCATGAAACGTATGCATCCTGCGCTGTTCATAGCGCCAATCCTGTCGCCAGTGCTTAATCACTGTAGGTTCCGCAGGCATCCCTGCACTAGAGTCGAATCTGAGTACCATAATGTGCTGTAAACTTATGAAGTCAGGTTCATCTGTCACGGCATAGACAAATTCCGTACCCCAGCCTTGGTAAGGCGCCGCAGGAACGTAGCCCTCAATGAACCCGACTGTTTCGATGTAGTCAAAACTCGCCCGATAGGGCCCAGCCATTGCCAGAATAGCGAGGCGGTCACGTTCTTTATCTGTCAGTCCAGGCGCCCTGAGCCGAGCCCACTGTTCTCCGGCGGACTTCGCCAGCTCTACAGGTGCTCCGCCACCGCTTCCTCCCCTCGGTGCCATGTCGGTTTTATCTGCATACGGCCAAGAAAATGTGAATTGCCTTGGGTCACTTAGGCTGCTGTCATCCGACATGACCACACTTGGCGTGAACACTGCTCCCAACACCATTAATATTGCGCCTATTTGCCATTTTTTTGCCGCCATCGTTGTCGTCTCCCCTGATAAGATGCTGCCGCTATTGGTGAATGCACCGTAAATGTAAGGTAAACCCGGACCACTGTATTAAGCGTAAACAGACGAGTTGGATTTTTAAACCTTATGGATATCGCCCTAGAAAGTTGTGCAGGCGTGAGTGTCCTGTTCGTTGCAATCAAATGGCAGCCTAAAGTCTACACACTCGCATGTTTAAATACTAATGATTACCATTCTCAACTAGTATTTTACAACGATAGAAGCGCTATGGTTCTGAGTTAAAAAAAAGAGACATCCTCATAACAACCCTCCAAATAAGCTGTATCTAAACCCAAGATATTCATGGCGCAATATACTTATAAATGCTTCTCAATTGAAGACGGCTCCTGCGCACTCGTAGCCGGCTAATTTCTCGATTAGTTCGGCCCAATTGGAACGTTCGCCCATGGGTGCATTGATTTTAGAAATTCCGCAATATCACAGAGATAAGACAGTAGTGGGGGGAAGCTGTGATTTTAAACATTTGATTTAGAGCGCGCTCGCCTTGGGTGACATGTTATATCCACAAATGAATAACCGGCAGGTACCAAATACATTCAGATACACGCAATCCACGCCTCGGGATTGCTGCGAAGGGGTTCTCGGAAATGCGAAATATTTGATTGTTGAATCAGAGCTTTTATTAAAGAGGGGACACTTAGTCCGCGCGTATTTCTTTGCGGCGGCATCGATTGCCGAAATTGGGAGAACGTATTTAGCCTCCGATGCTCAAGGCAGAAATCTGACAGGCTCGGCTGTTACGGCAAAAATTTGAAACTCATTAGAAGACTGTAGCAACAAAATCAATGGTGCATCGCTGCAATTGCACAATCCTCTGAAAAATATGCCCAAGGGTGAATTTTCAAAACATTCCGGGCTTAATGCTTGCATTTAAACATGCAAGGAACCCTTCACTGCACACCGATTTAGACTAAGCAAGCCGTGAGATTCAACCATCTAAAAATACTGTGAGGGAGGTAGCCGCATTCGATTGTCTTGGGTTGACTAAATATCGTGTCAACACTACAGAAACTCATATTCGAACTGGCCAGCCTCGACCTACGAATTCTAGCGAGGACGCTTTTTACGCCATGTAAAAGCAGAAAACGAAGCAAGATTTTTACGATAACGATTTTGGACAATTCTATATTTTGCGATTTGAAGAGGGTATCGAAGATGTGGCGGATTCTGTCGTCCTGTTTAAGCGGTATACCTTTCCAAAAGGGAATTCTTTGAAAAGTATACATAATCACTGTGTCTAAAAGTGTGCTCGCTTCATGTAGTGTTTATTAATATTGCGTCTAGAGCTTATGCAGGCCGTAGAAGCGAAGATTTGGATTTCTCGCTTTTTTTAAATTACTTTTATTGGCATAACTCATTGTTTTTAAAATATTATGGTGCGCCCGCCAGGACTCGAACCTGGAACCCCCGGCTTAGAAGGCCGGTGCTCTATCCGGTTGAGCTACGGGCGCATATGTGGTGCTGAAATCCGGCGGTATTGTACATTAAATCTAGCTTCGAACCAGCAGAGTTATCGCCTGCGACCAGTTTTTTTAGTCCCATTGCTATTATTTGACTCTTTAAGGGCTGTGCGAGGCAACACGAAAGCGTGCGCGGTGTTGACGAGCCTCTTCATTAACGCCAATGATTTTAGATAATAAAAAATCAGATAGTTACTGCCTTTATCTTAAATATTATTTTCACAGTAGACTGTAACAGGCTCATATTGTTAGCCTGCGCTAGGTTTACGTTCTGACGTTAGGCTGTTTCAATTCTTGCAGTCAGGTTTTAGTTTTTAGTAGATCCCTTAAACAATGCTTTTCAGTGGCAGTAGTCCAATCTTTTCTTTCGGACAAGCGACGATGTCATCTTGGCCGGTGTCTCGCCAGCGTCGATGAGGGATAAGGTTGTAGGATCCTGAACGTTTTGCTTTGGCGCCTTTTCTGCGAGCTTTACTGCCATCTGGTTTACGAATATCAAAGACAAAAAATTCATAGTTTGCAGGCATCGCTGCAATGAGTTCTTTTCTGCTAGAAAATGATAACTCCGTGCCATAGCTAAGTTCACAGACAATAATGGGGCGCTGTTGCTTTAGCGTTTGGCTAAGTCCTTTAAGAGTGCGTTTCTCGAAGCCCTCAACATCAATTTTCATTAAGTCGATTTGCTTGATTGCCAGTTCTGAAAATAACTCATCACCATTCTTAAGAGAGAGCTCGCCCGATGCCTCATTACCTTTGCTTACTGTGCTTGCATCAAAAGAGCCTATACCTTGATTGCTTCCCGTAGGGGCGTAGAAGGTAAGCTTTTCAGTGATATCGCTAAGACCCACTTTATGCAGTGATATGTTTTTGATTTTGTTTAAGCTTACCTGCCGCTCCAGTTTTTTGCTGACCTCGTCAAAGGGTTCAAAAGCATGCACAGTGCCAGCGAATTGGGAGATGTATAAGGAATGCTGGCCAATATTTGCACCAATGTCACAAAAGCAGCTAGACGATTGGGTAGGGCAGGCAGGGGATAGGTTGGCCAGCGCATCACGGAGGAAAAACAACAATGGTTTCTCAAAGGCGCCATAGTAGTAGATGCTAAATTCGATGTTATTTTTCAGGTTTCCTTCGTATTTCAAGCCGAAGAAGTCTGTTGCAAATGGGGCGTCAGGAGGATTGCCAGTTTTTGTTAAAACTTTGTAAGCAGATTTCTTGTATTTCAATCCTAGCCATTTCATTGACCATATCAGTCTTGCTAGGCTGCTGCTCGCACTCATTGGGCTGACCTCATGGCTTGATTCATTGGAAAGGGCTTCAGATTCGCTTTCAGGTAAAGTGGATGGGCTGGCTGCTGAGAGCCGTTTAGTCTGAGGCAGTACAGATTAGGGTATCTTTTTAACAGGTACTTGTCTCTATTCAAGAAACCTCCATCGTTGCCCCAGCAAGCTACGGCTATTTCACTTCGATTTATCGCTTTGCCGATCCAGCTGTTATTCGCTGGGCCGATTGGCTTAGGGGCGAGTTTTAAATCAGTGGGGTAGGTTGCTCGGAAAGAAAATAAATTAACGATCTCCATGGCTTCATAGCCCCAGGATTTTGCAAAGCCGACACAGCGTCTAATCGTAGGATCGTCTTTGCGATGATCGGCGGTAGATGGATTTAAGCCGATGAAAAGCGCACGGCCATTACCGCCTATCCAGCTCCGTTCTAGGCTGTACCGGTAAAGGCCGCAGCGAGAAAATCGCGCATTCTGTGAAACGTATTGCAAAATGTGAATCCTTATCGTCCTTACGAGTGGTGATTTTGGAGAATTAGATAATACTCGATACAGTTACTTGCTAGGAAGAAGCTTCGCCAAACCTTTAATGCTTAGCCTAGCAATCAAACGTCCTGCCGGTATGGTTTGCTGCCACTGTCCAATTCAGCTGACGGCTCTAAACGTTGGAATTGCCATTGTGGGCTCTGTGCGGCGCGGTAGCCCGCCAAAATCAGCATTGTCGCTGTATTTCCTGATCTTTTGCTTTGGATATCTGCTTGCACAAGCTTTTTGTGTCGCTCATGTTGCGTCTACACAATACCTAGTTTATGGTTCTTTACTCGCTTCGAGCTAGTTGTAAATTACTTATCAGCTCGTACTTCATTTAGCTCGCTGGAATTAATGTATGTTAGCAATAATTGCTGGAACGGGTCTGACCTCAATAGACTGTTTTGAGCCGGTCAGCTGTGAAAATGTCATTACCCCTTATGCTGATGAGCCAATTTCAGTAAGTCTTTTGAGGTCAGGTGAAATCCCGATAGCATTTCTCCCTCGTCATGGTGAAGGTCATAAACTGCCTCCTCATAAGATAAATTATCGGGCAAATATTTGGGCGTTAAAAGAGCTTGGTGTTTCTGGAATCATTGCGGTTAACGCTGTTGGTGGTATTCACGAAAAGCTAGGCCCGAGTTGCTTTGCGATACCAGATCAAATTATTGATTACACATGGGGGAGGGACTCTACCTATTTTGCAGACAATCTGGATGAAGTCACTCACATTGACTTCACCAACCCTTTTGATGAGAAGCTTCGGCAGCGCCTAATAAGCAGTGTTTCTAAGCTAAAGGCAGAGGCCAAATCAGACTTAGAATTTCTTGATTCGGGGGTCTATGGTTGTACACAGGGACCGCGCTTAGAAACGGCGGCCGAGATACGTAAGCTGCGTCAGGACGGTTGCGATCTTGTCGGGATGACAGCTATGCCTGAGGCGGCGCTGGCGCGAGAGCTTAAGCTCCCTTATGCGATGCTGGCATTGTCGGTAAATTGGGCTGCGGGGCTCTCCGCTGGGGAGATAAGCATGGATGAAATCTACAAAGTGCTGGATGAGGGAATGGGACTCGTTGGCAGAGTTTTGGCTCGCATAGCAAACAGTTAGTTATCTCTCTCACTTGCTGCGGCTTCAGGGGCAGTGGATTCTAAGATTGTCCCATTTTCGCTGTCATCGTTTAAGCTGATATCCTCGATATCCTCAGCTTCAGGCAGAGCTGGCAATTCATACTGCTCCACTTGAACCACGATGCCTAAAGCCGGGTGGTCCAAATAGTGAAATTCATTACTTCTCATCGCACGATTTTGTAGCATATGGAACACATTTTGGATGTGGTACAAATCCTCATCGGTGTGTAACCGGTTTTGCAGGATTTGGAGAGGACCGTCGGCAATGCTAGTGGGCAGCTCTGGCAGCTGCCAGTGTTTTAGGGTAGCAGGGGGCTGCGGCCTTTTTACTGCCGGCGAAGTGAGCGGTTCTAACTGATTGCGGCCATCATCAATCACAAATTGGGTCAGCCAGATGTCAGCGCCCAGTACAATTCGGTCTGCATTTTCGTTAAATCGTATGGTGAGACTGCCGAGCAGTTCAGATTGATTGCCGTAGCGCTCTCCACCTTCTACCAATATAGCTTTGGCCTTGTCCTCAAAAGTTACTGGTTGTCGCCAAACAGCATGAAACAACAGTCTATGATCTGGAGATCTGCGCAGTGCTCGGTTAGTTTGGGCAAAATCACTTAAATTGCTAGGCAATTTGAGGTATTCGTCTCGCTCGAAATCCAAAAACTTAAAGGGAACTCCGGCCTGAATAGGAAAGGGCCCGACTTTTCTGATTGCTTCAGCCTGTAATTCCTGTTTTGAGAGAAGGGTTTCATCTGGGGTGCTCTGGCTAAGCTTAGTGATCGCCCCGACCTGACCCATTTGTGTGTCTAATTGCTCTACGGTCTTCAATTTCAGTGGTGCTGGTAGCAGTGAGTCAATTAACAGTAAATCGCCAAGTTCCTTCAAGCGCGTCATATTTTCTGGGTAATCTAAAATATTACGGTCGGCCTGCCATCGCTCTCGCTCTCTGTCAGCGAGGGTTTCATTGCTAAAAATACTCAACTCTATTTTGTACCAAGGCTCCTGTGCAGAGAGGTTCGTTAAGCCGCCGCTGATCAAGCAAATTGCTACCGCGGCCGGTCTCAATAACGCGGCGCAGGGTGGTCTCGCCCAATTGTTAGCTTGTCGGCGCTGTCTTCGTGAATTCATTTCTTAGACTGCTTTCTTGGTGTCGAGCTTCATCTTACCCAATAATTCGTCAATAAAGTGTAACTTGTCTTCATGGTCTTCACAGTCGTGAATAAAATGCAGCTGATTGGTGCCGGTCAATTTAAAAGTCATTGGGTCATGCTGGATCAACTGAATCAAGGATAAAGGGTCGACTGTAGTAGTGGGCGAGAATTCGATACGACCATTTTTTGCGTTAGCATCGACTTTCCTGATTCCTAGCTTTTGGGCCCGCAATTTCAGAGCAGTAACTCGAACTAAGCGCTTAAGCGGTTCGGGTAACAGGCCAAAGCGATCTATCATCTCAACTTGGAGGTCTACCAGTTCGTCGTCTGTTTTTGCAGTCGCTAAGCGCTTATACATAATCAATCTGGTGTGCACATCTGGCAAATAGTCCTCGGGAATAAGTGCCGGGATACGAAGGTTTATATCTATGGTGTCGTCCTGATTTAGCGCTATATCTGGAGACTTCCCTGACTTAATCGCGGCAACGGCTTTTTCCAACATTTCTGTGTATAGAGAAAAACCAATTTTCTGCATGTGACCACTTTGGTCGTCTCCTAGCAATTCTCCAGCACCACGAATTTCTAAATCATGGCTTGCCAAAGTAAAGCCAGCGCCTAAGGTGCTGGCTGCTTGAATAGCGTCTATGCGTTTGTGCGCATCTGCATTCATCTTGCTCTGACTGGGCAGTAACAGGTAAGCATAGGCTTGGTGATGGGATCTACCGACACGTCCTCGAAGTTGATGCAATTGGGCTAAGCCGAACTTGTCCGCTCGCTGGATAATGATGGTGTTAGCGCTAGGCACATCGATTCCAGTTTCAATGATTGTTGTGCAAATTAATATGTTGTAGCGCTTGTGATAAAAGTCGGCCATGACTTTTTCTAGTTCACGCTCAGCCATTTGGCCATGGGCAACGCCAATGCGCGCCTGAGGAATAATTTCTTGTAGGTGTCTGGCCGCATGCTCAATGGTTTTTACTTCGTTATGCACATAAAAAACCTGACCGCCACGTAACAGTTCACGAGAAACAGCTTCTTTAACGAGGCTGTCTTGATCCTCGCGTACAAACGTCTTAACCGAAAGTCTCTTCGAGGGTGGGGTAACGATAAGAGAAAGGTCCCTAATTTCCGCTAAAGCCATATTTAGAGTGCGCGGTATTGGCGTTGCTGTAAGCGTTAATATGTCGACATTAGCGCGCAGGGATTTCAATTTCTCTTTTTGACGGACTCCGAAGCGATGTTCTTCATCGATTATCAGCAGTCCTAGATCTTTGTAAACAACCGCACCGTGGAGCAGCTTATGAGTGCCAATGAGAACATCGACTTTGCCCGCTTTAACACCTTCTAAGGTGACAGTTTGTTCGGCGGAGCTTTTAAATCTGGAGACCACATCAACCACGAAAGGCCAGTCAGCGAAGCGGTCTTTAAAGCTTTCAAAGTGCTGTTGAGCCAGCAGGGTGGTGGGCACTAAAATCGCTACCTGCTTGTTGTTCTGCACGGCAACAAAGGCAGCCCGCATTGCGACCTCAGTTTTTCCAAAACCGACATCGCCACAAACAAGGCGGTCCATTGTGCGATCGCTTTGCATATCCTCAACAACCGCCTCGATAGCTGTTTCCTGATCGGCAGTCTCTTCGAAAGGAAAAGAGGCAGAGAATTTTTCGTAATCAGTCAGCTCTAGAGCATATGAATGCCCTTTCTTCGCCTGCCTTCTGGCGTAGATGTCTAACAGTTCGGCGGCAACATCACGGATCTTCTCGGCTGCTTTGCGCTTGATTTTTTGCCATTGGTCAGTGCCCAATGTATTGAGTGGGGCATTGTCAGCGTCAGCTCCACTGTACCGGCTAATCAAATTAAGTGAGGCTACAGGTACATAAAGCTTTGACCCGGCAGCGTACTCCAGCATTAGAAATTCGTTACTTTGGCCGTCTGTGGAAATCGTCTCCAAGCCACGGTATCGACCAATGCCATGATCAGAATGCACTACGGCATCGTCTAATCTCAACTCGGTTAAGCTTTTAATTATGAATTCGGTATTGGTTACGGTTCGCTTACGCCGTCTGCGCTGAGCCACCCGGTTGCCAAAAAGCTGCGCTTCACTGATGGCGACAAAATTCTGGTGAGGTAGCCAAAGGCCCTGATCTAAAGGGGCCACTGTAATGTGGCATTTGTCCTTGCTGGCCAAAAAATCCTGCCAGTTTTCGCACACAGTGGGATAGATTTCAGTCTGTCTTAACAGCTCAATCAGGGATTCGCGCCGGCCGGCAGATTCAGCGCAAAACAATATTTTGGGGTTATTTTCATCGATAAACTGTTTGACCGCTAGGAATGGCTCTAGCGATTGGCTGCTGCTGCCGAAGTCGGGAAGCGGCGATGTTTTTAAACTCAATGCTTGGCTGTGATTTTTGAATTCAATTTGGCGAAATTGTTTCAGCTTGGTCAAAATTTCGGCCACAGGAATAAAAATTTCAGTTGGCTTTAAGATGGGCCTAAATCTGTCTATTTGCCTGTCAATGTAGCGGTTCTCGATGTCTGACCAAAATTCAAGGCCAGTTTTGCTGATGTTGCCGATACGAACCAGGGTTGTATTAGCTGGCAAAAAATCGAATAGGGAATCCAGCTCTTTAAAGAAAAGCCCTAGATAATACTCCAGCCCAGGGGAGCCTAAACCGTCACTGACATCTTGGTAGATAGGACATTGACGCAGGTCCATATCGAATAGTTCTTGAAAATTACTACGAAACGCCGTTATTCCGGCAGCATCGAGGGGGTATTCTCGGCCTGGCAGTAAGCGTATTTGAGAGACTTGCTCGTTAGATCTCTGGGTCTCAGCGTCAAACGTGCGCAGGGTTTCAATTTCATCGTCAAAAAGGTCTACGCGAAAAGGCTGATTACTCCCCATTGGGTAAATATCTAAAATAGAGCCTCTGACAGTGAACTCGCCGTGTTCAAATACAGATTCAACTGCTTGGTACCCAGCCAGCACCAATTTTTTGCGCATGGCCATTAGGTCGAGTTTTTGGCCTACTTTTAATAGCAAGCTGTTTCCGTCGATGTAGCGGTGGGGCGGAAGCTTGTGCATCAGGCTGGTTATAGAAAGGATCAAAACGCCTTGTTCTAACTGTGGAAGATGGTAAAGGGCGTTTAGACGATCTGAAATAATATCCTGATGGGGTGAGAAATTATCGTAAGGCAGTGTTTCCCAGTCCGGTAAACTGAATATTTGCAACTTGTCATCGTCTGCACAGAAATAGCTTAATTCCCGTTTGAAGCGTTCGACCGATTCGTTGTCCTCACAGACAACTAGGATTGGCCCCGGTGATTTGGTGGCGGCCTCATAGATAGCTAGGCTAGGAGCGAAGCCATGGGCGTCGCTCCAGTAGCTAGCGCTCTGGTTATCTGCGGGTAAGGTTGGGTCAAATAGTGATTGTTTGGTATGCATAAGAAGCTGGGATTAGTTCCTGGTTCTGTGTCAAATGTCTTGGATTACGATGTAAAAAAACAGGCGCGAGATTGTATCCTAATTAGAGCGACTAATTTAGGGCTAAATAATGGAGAATTTGTGCACTATATTCGATTGTGTCATTGCACAAGAAATGCATAAGCCAGATAATACGGGCCTTTTCAATTTGGCTAAACATAAGGGGGTTTTGTGAATCGACCGAGCGTAGATGATTACTTTGATGACTGGAAGCAGCGCGAAGCACTAGTACAGGAAATGATACCAGTCATTGGTCGGTTTTTTAGCCAGCGAAATGTAGGCACATTTATCTACGGGCGACCCCTTCATAACCGCTCTGTGACTTTTATCATGAAGTCCCACCGTTTTGTGCGTCAAGTCGAGCGAAACGAAATGTCAGAGTTTGAATCTCATCCGGTTTTGATGGCACTCGCGAAATTAGACTTGTGGCATGCTCAGATAGATCTCGGCAAACTCACCGTTAGGTTTATGCAGCACGAAGAAGAGTTGGGCGACAAGGCTATGGGTGTTGATGCCTTCGTCAAATCTGAGTTGGGCCATCTAGATGGAGTGAAAACATCTCCGATTGTCAAATCGCAAGATGTTGTTCTGTATGGTTTTGGTCGCATTGGTCGGCTTATGGCGAGACTACTCGTGGAGCGCACTAGCACCGGTGAGGTCATGCGTCTTAAGGCGATTGTGGTTCGGCCCGGTGGTGAGGACGATTTAGAGAAACGAGCCAATTTGTTTTCCGCTGATTCGGTGCATGGGGCTTTTCAAGGAACTCTTCGAGTTGATAATGAAAACCGCTGCCTTATTGCCAATGGCAACGTCATCAAAGTTATTTATGCCAACGGGCCAGAAGAGATTAACTACAATGATTACGGTATCGATGATGCCTTAATTATCGACAACACGGGCAAGTGGCGAGATAAAGAAGGGCTGTCACTGCATTTAAAAGCCAAGGGCGCGTCCAAAGTCCTACTCACGGCGCCTGGTAAGGGGGATTTGAAAAACATCGTCTTCGGTATTAACGATGACGAAATTACTGTTGATGACAAAATAATCACGGCTGCGTCCTGTACGACCAACGCTATAGCGCCAATACTGAAAGTAGTTAACGATAAGTTTGGTATTGTTCATGGGCATGTTGAAACAGTCCATGCTTACACAAATGATCAGAACCTGATTGATAACTACCATAGTGGCAGTCGGCGCGGACGCAGTGCAGCGATGAATATGGTGCTCACAGAAACCGGTGCGGCTAAAGCAGTAGTTAAGGCGATACCAGCGTTGGCTGGAAAGCTGACTGGCAATGCGGTCAGAGTACCGATTCCTAACGTGTCAATGGCGATAATGAGCCTGTCGCTAGAGAAGGCGACCACCAAAGAAGAGCTTAACGAGTTTCTGCGCCAAATTGCATTGCATTCAAAACTCCAAAATCAAATTAGCTACACTGAATCTAAAGATGCTGTTTCTTCAGATTTTGTTGGCACTAGAGAGGCAGGCGTAGTCGACTCCCTTGCCACTATTGTTGATGGGAATCACTGCGTGCTTTACGTGTGGTATGACAATGAATTTGGTTACTGCTGTCAGGTTGGCCGCATGGTCTATAAAATGGCGGGAGTCACCTATCAGGAATATCCTGTCGAAGAGTGTATTTAAAACTGCCTAGATGTTGTCGTTATAGCTAGTAAATTTAAGGGCTTAGCCTTATAATTTGCCCCGCTCAAATAGACGAAGGCCAAGCTACGATGCGGGTCTGTTTCATCGTCTATACTCAATTGCCACAAAGAGTTTTGTGGCGACAGCCCTTCAGTATTTTATTCCGAGAACGGTATCCTCAAGGGTGCCGTAAATGAGTGATGATTAGAATCAAACGTGGCTTGGATTTGCCACTAGCAGGCGAGCCTCGCCAAAGTGTGGGAGATGCCCGTAGCGTCCGTAGTGTCGGGCTTTTAGGGCGTGACTACGTCGGTATGAAGCCGACGATGGCCGTTGCCGAAGGTGACCGAGTTAAGCTTGGTCAGGTATTGTTTACTGATAAGAAAAATCCTTCCGTAGCCTATACCTCACCTGGTTCTGGTGTTGTTAGCTCGATAAACCGAGGCTTTCAACGCGCTTTTCTCTCTATTGTCATCGAGCTGGACGGTAATGAAGAGGAGATTTTCGCCACTTACACCCCAGAACAGTTAGCGTCTATCGACAGACAAGCGGTGGTCGACAACTTGGTCGCTTCGGGGCTGTGGACCACGTTTCGTACACGACCTTTTAGTAAAGTCCCCGCTCCAGAATCCAAACCTTATGCTTTGTTCATTAACGCCATGGATACAAACCCGTTGGCCGCTAACCCTGATCTAGTTATAGAGGGCCAGCAGGAGGATTTCGTTCGGGGAGTGAATTTGTTGAGCGCCTTGCCTGAAAATGGAACTCATTTGATTGTTGGTGCCAAGGATTCCGCAGGTTTGCGAGGCATGGAGTTCAAGGATTCGATTAAAGTTAGCCAATTTGAGGGGCCTCACCCAGCAGGATTGCCAGGCACGCATATTCATACATTGGAACCGGCTGGCGCAAGCAGGCACATTTGGACAGTTAATTATCAAGATGTTATTGCGATTGGCAAATTGTTCACTTCAGGACAATTAAGCACTGACCGAATAATTTCAATTGCTGGACCGCAGGTGGTCGAACCTCGACTGGTTAAAACCCGTGTAGGTGCCAGCCTTGACGAATTAATGGCTGGGGAGCTCTTGGGTAACGAAACCCGGGTCGTTTCCGGCAGTGTTCTTGGTGGGCGCAAAGTGGAAGGTGTGGAAGCATTCCTCGGCCGCTATCATTTGCAGGTAACTGCATTGCGCGAAGGGCGTGAACGTCCGGTGCTAGGTTATCTGTCTCTCGGTGCAAATCGACATTCGGCCACGGGCATTTACATTTCCCAGTTCTTTAAAGGTCGGAAATTTGCCTTGTCTACTAGTGTTCAAGGCAGTGAGCGGGCAATGGTGCCGATCGGCGCCTACGAAAAGATAATGCCTTTGGATATTTTACCCACGCAGCTACTGAGAGCGCTTATTGTTGGCGATCTTGAAACCGCCACCAATCTTGGTGCCTTAGAGTTAGACGAGGAAGACTTGGCGCTATGCAGCTATGTATGCCCAGGTAAATATGAATATGGCCCGATTCTTCGGGACAACCTCACTCGAATTGAGAAGGAAGGATAGTAGTGGGCTTACGCAGAGTTCTTGACGACTTAGAGCCGCATTTTAAACCCGGCGGAAAATATGAGACGTGGTATGCCTTATTCGAAGCCGTGGATACAATTTTCTACAGCCCGAGTAAAGTCACCGTAGCTGAGCCTCATGTACGCGACGGCATAGATTTGAAGCGGGTGATGATTACGGTCTGGATCGCCGCATTTTTCCCTATGTTTTACGGAATATACAACGTGGGGTTTCAGGCCAATATGGCTATAGAAGCCATGGGTCTGCAGGGTAGTGGTGATTGGCATGAAGGAATCATCAGTCTGTTTGCTGGGCATAATCCTGCGAGCCTCTGGGATAATGTAGTGTATGGTGCGGTTCATTATATTCCCATTTACGTGGTTGTATTTGCCGTAGGTGGCTTTTGGGAAATACTCTTCGCCACCAAGCGCGGTCATGAAATTAACGAAGGTTTTTTCGTAACTTCCGTACTGTTTACTCTAATTGTTCCGCCAGATATTCCTCTTTGGCAGGCAGCGCTGGGGATTACGTTCGGAATAGTTGTCGGCAAAGAAGTTTTTGGTGGAACTGGTAAAAACTTTTTAAATCCAGCGCTCACCGGCCGTGCTTTTTTGTATTTTGCTTACGCACCTCAAATCTCCGGCGATTCAGTATGGACAGCCGTCGATGGCTATAGCGGGGCGACCGCATTGGGCCAGATTGCAGCAGAAGGTCTTCCGGCAATGGCCGCCAACACTGGGTTAGAGCTGACATGGTTGAATGCCTTTTTCGGTCAGATGCAAGGCTCGATCGGAGAAACATCTACAATCGCAATACTGCTTGGAGGTTGTCTTCTGCTCTTCACCCGGATTGCATCTTGGCGAATTATGTTAGGTGTCTTTTTAGGTATGGTTGCTACCGCGGTTTTATTCAACGCCATAGGCTCCGACACTAACCCCGCATTTGCGACACCTTGGTATTGGCATTTTGTCCTGGGAGGATTTGCTTTCGGCATGGTGTTCATGGCGACGGACCCGGTCTCCTCGTCGATGACCAATACCGGCAAGTTTATTTTTGGAGGGCTTATCGGATTTATGACAGTACTGATTCGAGTAGTGAATCCGGCCTATCCTGAAGGGGTAATGCTTGCCATTTTATTTGCTAACCTTTTTGCACCCACCATTGATTACTACGTGGTTAAAGCCAACGTAAGTAGGAGGAGAGCCCGCGGTGTCCTCTAAAAATTCGATCAAAAGTACTTTAATTGTCGCATTTTGTCTGTGCGTGGTTTGCTCCATCATTGTGTCGGGAACAGCCGTTGTTCTGAAGCCTCGACAAGATGCAAATCGTATATTAGACAGAAATAAAAATATCCTAGCTGCTGCAGGACTCTACGATTCGGCGGTCAACTCCGATAGTGACGTAGATTCTTTATTCGCACAGTTCACAACGCGAATAGTGGATATAAACAGCGGTGAACTGCTAAGTGAAACCGAGCTAGAGAATCTAGGCTTGGACGCTGGTAGTTACGATCAACGTTTAATAATGAATGACCCTGAGTTATCAGAGGCAATCAGTTCTGAGCAAGATCAAGCTAACGTAAAAAGACGTGCGCTATATCAGACAATTTATTTTGTTGAAGATGATTCGGGATTAGAAACCATTGTTCTGCCAATTTCTGGCTATGGGCTGTGGGGAATCCTCTATGGTTATATCGCTCTCGAAGGCGATGCGAACACGGTTAAAGGTCTAGCGTACTACGAATTAAAAGAGACGCCTGGGCTTGGTGCTGAGGTGCGAAATCCGCGCTGGACAGCGCTTTGGCCAGGAAAGAAAGTTTATTCTGACGACGGTTCAGTAGGGCTCGCAGTAGTGAAGGGCGCAGGCACTGGTGACTACGAAATCGACGGTCTGTCCGGTGCTACTCTCACCAGTCGCGGTGTCGATGACATGGTCAAATATTGGCTTGGGGACGATGGCTTTGGTCCTGTACTCAAGTCCGTTGTGGGGCCCTAGACTAATATTCGATAGATGTTGATGATTTTTAAGAATGCTTAAAAATATTAGTAAAAGTGACTAATTTCTGTTTTAAACGTGCCAATTCGTTGGCTCGAGTGCTGAGAAATACTAGGAAAAGTAAATGGCAACGGCTAAAGAAGTAATTTTAACTCCTTTATTTGAGAACAATCCAATTGCACTGCAAATATTGGGCGTATGCTCAGCTCTTGCGGTGACAACTCAGTTGAGTGTGACCCTTGTTATGTGTGTCGCACTGACTTCTGTTACGGCGTTCTCAAACTTATTTATATCAATGATTCGAAACCATATGCCCTCGAGCATTCGTATCATTATACAGATGACGATCATTGCCTCACTGGTTATTGCGGTTGATCAATTTTTGCAGGCCTATGCTTATGAGATAAGTAAAAATCTAAGTGTATTTGTGGGCCTGATTATTACTAATTGTATTGTCATGGGCAGGGCCGAAGCCTTTGCCATGAAAAACCCACCAGGGATAAGTTTTCTCGATGGGATTGGCAACGGATTAGGTTATAGCTTAGTGCTAATCGCTGTCGCAGTTGTTCGAGAATTTTTCGGATCTGGCAGCTTGCTAGGATTTGAAATCCTTCCCTTGGTTGGCAATGGAGGTTGGTATCAGGGCAACGGCCTTATGCTCCTTTCGCCCAGCGCATTTTTTATTATTGGTTTTCTAATCTGGGGGTTACGCAGTGCGAAAACTGAGCAAGTTGAAGCTGAAGAGTTTCGAATGGCGCCTCATCATCAGGAAGAGGGCGCATTCTGATGGAGCAATTAATTAGTCTTTTTGTTAAAGCGGTTTTTATCGAGAACATGGCCTTACAAATGTTCTTGGGTATGTGTACGTTTTTGGCTGTTTCTAAGAAAGTTGAAACGGCTATCGGCTTAGGTGTGGCGGTAGTTGTGGTTCAGGCGATTACTGTGCCTGTTAACAATCTTATTTTTAATGGATTGCTGAGGGAGGGCGCGCTTGCGTGGATAGGCCTACCTGAGGTCTCTTTAGATTTTTTAGGTTTCCTTTGTTACATCGGCGTTATTGCAGCAATGGTTCAAATTTTGGAAATGTTTTTGGACAAGTTTGTTCCTGCTTTATACAACGCCCTAGGGGTTTTTCTGCCCCTTATTACTGTTAACTGCGCAATTTTAGGCAGTTCACTGCTCATGGTCGAGCGAGACTATTCGTTTTCTGAGAGCGTCGCATTTGGACTTGGGTCAGGGTTTGGCTGGGCCTTAGCGATTGTCGCTCTAGCGGGTATCAGAGAGAAGTTGAAGTACAGCGATGTTCCAGACGGTTTAAGAGGTCTTGGCATAACCTTTATTACTGTTGGTCTGATGTCCTTAGGTTTTATGTCACTTGCCGGTGTGTCTTTGTAGTAGGTTGAAATTATGATCGATTTTACAGCCATAGTTGGTGGCGTTGCGTTATTCACAGTAGTTGTCATGTTATTGGTAGGCATTATTCTAGCTGCTCGATCCTTTTTGGTGAGCAGTGGCGATATCTCTATTGAAATTAACGGTGATCCAGAAAAAACCATAGTGGTCCCGGCCGGTGGCAAGCTGCTGAATACTTTAGCAGACGCTGGAATTTACTTGTCATCTGCCTGCGGCGGCGGCGGGACTTGTGCTCAATGTAAGTGCCAGATTTTGGACGGTGGCGGATCTATGCTGCCCACAGAGGAGGGCCATTTTACTCGCGGAGAAGCCCGTAGTAATTGGCGATTGTCTTGCCAGGTTGCTGTTAAGCAAGATATGAAGATTGAAGTGGCACCTGAATTCTTTGGTGTGAAGCAGTGGGAATGCACTGTGATTTCAAATGATAACGTGGCTACTTTCATCAAAGAGCTTGTGCTCGCTATTCCTGAAGGTGAGAACGTCAATTTTCGCGCCGGCGGCTATGTGCAGTTAGAAGTCCCGCCGCATGAAGCCCGTTATAAAGACTTTGTTATAGGCGAAAAATATCGCGGCGATTGGGAGCATTTCGGGTTATTTGATGTTGTATCCAAAGTACCAGATACAACCATTAGAGCGTATTCGATGGCTAATTACCCTGATGAGAAAGGGGTTATCAAATTCAACATCAGGATTGCGACACCGCCACCAAGAACCGACTTACCAGCGGGTAAGATGTCATCTTACGTGTTTGGCTTAAAGCCCGGTGACAAAGTAAAAGTATTCGGCCCTTACGGTGAGTTTTTTGCTAAAGAAACCAAGAACGAAATGGTATTTATCGGGGGAGGTGCTGGCATGGCGCCGATGCGCTCACACCTGTTTGATCAGCTACGTAGGCTTCATAGCGACCGCAAGATCAGCTTTTGGTACGGAGCTAGAAGTCTGCGTGAAATGTTTTACGAAGATGACTACAACGAGTTGGCCAAGGAAAATGATAATTTCGATTGGCATATAGCACTATCAGACCCTCAGCCTGAAGATAACTGGGATGGAATGACAGGCTTTATTCACAATGTGGTTCTTGAGAATTATTTAAAGGATCATCCTGCCCCTGAAGACTGCGAATACTATATGTGCGGTCCACCAATGATGAACGCTGCAGTAGTCAAAATGCTAAAAGATCTTGGTGTGGAGGACGATAATATAGCGCTTGATGAGTTCTCATGATCCTTAGGCTGCACAGGGTCGCATATCCCTTCGCGGTTCTGGCAGCACTGCTAGCTCTTTACTTTTTTTGGGGGCCATCGACGCCCCCCAATTCAATCAGACAGCTTTCTGGTTTAACGATGGGGACTAGCTATCGCATTCAACTAGTTGATGTGCCCGTAGGAAAAAGCGAGCAGCAAATTAGCCTAGACGTTAGCGCGTTGCTGACCGAAATGGACAAAGGTATTTTTTCTACCTACGCAGACACCTCCGAACTCTCCCGATTAAACCGCCATCCGGTTAATACTCCTTTTGAAGCCTCCACACATTTGCTAGAGGTGCTATCGTTAGCTATAGAAATTTCCGAATTAACAGATGGTGCTTTTGATGTAACAATCGGGCCGCTGGTCAATTTGTGGGGGTTCGGGCCGAAAATAAACCCGGCTGATGCGGTTCCCCCCGACGTTGAGATTCAGGCGAGAAGAAACCAAATAGGCTTTGAGAATGTCATTATTGACAGAGACGGCTCTAAAATCACTAAACGGCGTAGTTTATTTATCGATTTGAGCGCAATCGCTAAAGGCTATGGCGTAGACCAGTTAGCGCGCTATTTTGATGATCTCGGTGTTGAAAGCTATTTTTTAGAAATAGGAGGTGAGCTAAAAATAAAAGGACTTAAGCCCGGCGGCTTAAGCTGGGTGCCGGCAATAGAGGCGCCAATGGATAGTGCTTCGCAGGTGTATCAAGTTTTTTTTAGTCGAGGTGAGACCATCGCGGTGGCAGGTTCTGGTGATTATAGGAATTATTTTGAGAGTGATGGGGTTCGTTACTCCCATGAAATTGACCCTCGCACAGGTTACCCGGTAGACCATTCTCTTGCAGCGGCCTACGTCATCGATGAATCAGCCGCTACAGCAGATGCTCTAGCCACTGCTTTCATGGTAATGGGGCTTGAAGACGCACGCGCGTTGGCAGGTTCTATGGGCCAAGCGGTTTATTTTATTTACAAGAACAGTGGCGATGGGTTTCTGGATTATGCAAGTGATGAATTCGCGATATATATGGAGGATTAAGTGATGATCGTATTAGTGATAAGCTTTTTGTTGATTGCTGTAGTTGTATTGATGATGTCGGTAGGCGTGATTATGGGCAGAAAGCCAGTGCAGGGCTCTTGTGGTGGGCTAAATAATTTAAGCGGCTTGGACGAGTGCGAGCTTTGTGGTGGCAGCGTATCAAAATGCGAAGAACTAAGCATTAAGGTTTAAATGTTAAGGTTTGTGCGCGAATGTCTTACTGCGCATAGCGAGCTGGCGAGAGTTAAACCCCGAGAAGATTTTTTCTAACTAATTCTAGGATTTAGTGACGATGGAAAAAGGTCATTTTGACTTAATAGTCATTGGTAGCGGTCCTGCCGGTGAAGCGGCAGCAATGAACGCTCGTAAGAAAGGCCGCACAGTAGCGGTTGTTTCAGATTACCCACAGGTAGGTGGCGCTTGCACACACTGGGCGACGATACCTTCCAAGGCGCTGCGTCATTCGGTTAAGCAGATAATGGCATTCAACACGAACCCTATGTTCCGCGATTTTGGCGATACCAGAAAGCTTAGTTTTCAACAGATAATGACTCATGCAGATCGAGTTGTTTATGAGCAAGTACGGATGCGATCCGATTTTTATGAGCGTAACGCAATCCCTGTTTTCACCGGTAAAGCCAGTTTTATCAATGGGAACACAATCAAGTTAAAGGGCAAGAGGAAAAATCTGTCTGCCGATAATTTTATCATCGCTACAGGTTCAAGACCCTACAGACCGCCAGTGGTAAATTTTGATCATCCACGGATGTTTGATAGTGACACCATACTCACCCTTGATCATTCTCCAAGGAAGGTCACTGTCATCGGGGCAGGTGTCATAGGTTGTGAATACGCATCAATTTTTGGTGGCCTTGGGGCCAAGGTTGAGCTCATTAACCCATCCTCCTCGCTACTGAATTTCCTAGACACAGAAATTAGTGATGCTCTGAGCTACCACTTGCGTAATGTGGGGGTAAGGAGTCGGCACGGAGAGGAGTTCTCAGAAATAGAATACCGAGACGACAGTATCGTTACCTATTTGCAGTCGGGCAAGAAGATTAAGAGTGATATTGTGCTGTGGGCAAACGGACGAGCTGGCAACACCGAAGACCTCGGCCTGAAAGATTTGGGGTTAGAGACAAACAGTCGCGGCCAAATTCCCGTCAACGATTTATACCAAACTAGTGTTGAAAACATTTATGCCGCTGGTGACGTCATTGGTTGGCCTGCATTAGCCGGTGCCGCTTACGATCAGGGACGTGCCGCCTGTAATGCTATTTTCGCACCCGAGGAATGCCATCCTGTAAAACAGGTGGCAACAGGTATCTATACAATTCCTGAGATTAGTACATTCGGTAAAACCGAGGCAGAATTAACCGAGGCTAAAATACCCTATGAGGTTGGCAAGGCGTTTTTTAAAAATACGGCGCGTGCTCAGATCACCGGTGAACAGGTTGGTATGCTAAAACTAATTTTTCACTTTGAAACTTTAGAGATTCTTGGAATTCACTGCTTTGGGGACCAAGCGTCGGAGATTGTTCACATCGGTCAAGCCATAATGCTTCAGCCCGGAGCAGCGAATACGATGAGATATTTCCTGACCACTACTTTCAATTATCCAACGATGGCTGAGGCCTATCGAACGGCAGCGCTGGACGGACTCAACCGGATTTTTTAGGGCTGCGTTGCTAAATCTTTACAGCTGATCTGTCTATTTACGGCATGTACGCTTGTGATGATTGACCCTTGCCAAACATCAAAATCGAGGTTAGCTTTGAGTCTAGGTAACTGGTTATCCTAGAAAGACCACTTTTGGCCAACTACATCGCGGGTTGTAGCGGAGAAAAAAATGATAAAAACTGCCAAAGATATTCTCAAAGAAAAAGGCGGCCACTTGGTAACGGTCACATCTAATGCCACAGTCCATCAAGCCCTTACTGTAATGACTCAAAACAAAGTGGGCGCCATTGTGATTGTTGATGACGAAAAAATCGTAGGTATCTGGACTGAGCGAGATCTTATGTTTAGAGCTCTGGAAGATGGTTTTAATCCTAAAACTGCAAAACTCAGCGATAATATGAGTGTCGATTTAATTTCTGCAAACGTTGACGAGCAGGCTTTTCAGTTATACGACAAATTCCTTGGTCGTCGAATTCGCCACCTTCTAATTGAAGAAGACGGTGAGTATATTGGCTTGCTATCGGTTGGTGATGTGATGAAGGCTAATCTTCAGCAAAAGAGCGAAGAGTTTAAAGAGCTTAACCATATGGTTAGCTTGGAGTATTACGAAAACTGGAAAGGCGTCCAGTCTGATCGTTAGACGAACGAAGTTTCTAACGCAATAGAGACGGTCCGGTTTTTAGCCACAAACTACTTGCCATTCCCGATCTATCCATGTAACTATCAAGACTCAATAGCAAGACACCTTTGCTGTTAATATTTAGACAGTTGTAAGATCAGAATAAATAAAAGTTGGTACAGAACTTTTGTGCCAGAAATAAGAGCCGTAGTCTCTAATCTGACGAACAATTTGCTTCATGCAGTGTGTTTCGAACATTGCAAAAATTGCCAGTTTAAAGGGCTCCCATTGCAGAGTGATTATGCTATATGGGTAGTGCCAAAAAACTTCGCTTCATTCTCCAAACTTCATTGGCTCAAAAGCCAATGCTGCTAGTGCGACGTCTTTTTAGGCTAATTCTCCAATTTACTCTCTCGCTACAAGACTTTCGATCCGATCAAACTTTAGCACTAGCTCAAGGTCTTTCATTAGACCGTGCGTGCTCAGTTGTACACTCTTGCGTTTTACAGCCAGCAAAGGGTGAGTATTAGGGTTTAAAAGGCAAAAATAAGACGAGCTAGCCCAAATTTTAGAAATTTGGATAAGTGTGAACGTGAGCTAAGCTGAATGGGGCTTGGTAAACGTCACATTTCTAGAAATTGGTACTTACGTTCACTGAACCATGTGAAAGTTTGAAGATGGAGTTGAAGACTTGGAAGTAACAAGCGAATTCTTGAACGACCTGCGTCCGTTCTTGTTCTATGTGGCATTGGTGCTCGCCGTCGTAGCCACCATGCTAGGCCTGTCTTATTTTCTGGGGCAGCGAATCTCTCGGCCCTACAAAGATATACCCTTTGAATCGGGGATCGTATCCGTTGGCAGCGCTCAATTTCGGATATCCGTCCATTTCTACCTCTCTGCTATTCTCTTCATTGTTTTTGACCTCGAGGTCGTATTCCTTTTTTCATGGGCGGTCGCTGTTAGGCAGGCGGGCTGGCCTGGCTTTATAGAAATAACAATTTTTATTGGGATTCTACTTGCCGCGCTTTTCTACCTTTGGCGAATTGGCGCGCTAGACTGGCGGACGCAAACACAGAAACGAGAGCTTAAGACAATGGTTGGCCCTGGCGGCGTTACCAATAGAAAGGAATTTACCCTATGACTTGGGAGTTGCAATCAACCGATGATGCATCATCTGTACAGCCGGGAGGAAGCTCTTACGAAGAGTTTATCCGCCGCAATGTGATGATGGTAAATCTTGAAGATATGATCGCTTGGGGCCGAAAAAATTCAATTTGGCCGTTCAATTTTGGTCTGTCTTGTTGTTATGTAGAGATGGCTACAGCATTTACTTCTCGTCACGATTTGGCGCGCTTTGGTGCTGAGGTGATTAGGGGAACCCCTAGGCAAGCGGACATGATAGTTATTGCTGGAACAGTATTTCGTAAGATGGCGCCCGTGGTTAAGCTACTTCATGAGCAATTACTTGAGCCTAAGTGGGTTATTTCAATGGGCTCCTGTGCTAATTCTGGCGGCATGTACGACATCTATTCAGTCGTTCAGGGTGTTGATAAATTCTTGCCAGTAGATGTCTATGTTTCAGGCTGTCCACCTCGGCCCGAGGCATTATTAGAAGGGCTTATTTTGCTACAGGAAAACATCGGCCGAGAACGAAGGCCGTTAAGTTGGGTCATTAACGATCAAGGCATAATTCAAAAAGAAGCTAAACCAATTCAACGAGAGGTTAAACATAGTGAGCGTATTAACGCTACCGAATTGCGATCCCCGGATGATGTTTGAGTAAGTTTGAATTTTTGAATTAAAGAAAAACATCGATTATAAAAACTAAATCAAGAAAAATGAAAAATGTCAGAACCGGCCCATAACATAGTAGAAAACTCCCAAAGCGAAAATTTGCTTAGTCAAATTCGGCGTGATTTTGCTGGGAAGATTCTAGCAGAGCAAACAACTTGCGATGGAATTCCGACCGTATGGGTTGGACGTGAGAACGTTAAATCTCTTCTCAATGCTTTACATGATGATACCTCTCCACGTTTTGAAATGTTGTTTGATCTAACTGCGATAGATGAGCGGCTGCGGTCTAATCGACAAGGCCAGCCGGCCAGTGAATTTACAGTTGTTTATCACTTGATGTCATTCAGTGGTAATTGTGATGTTCGTATTAAAGTTCCTTTGCAAGACAGTGATCTTCTTATTCCAACCATTATTGATATTTGGCCCAACGCGAATTGGTATGAGCGCGAAACTTGGGACATGTTTGGGATTCAGTTTGAAGGCCACCCTAATTTAATTCGGTTGATTTTACCGCCAACTTGGAAAGGTCATGCGTTGCGAAAAGAACATCCGGCGCGGGCTACGGAAATGGAACCGTTTTCTCTAAATGATGAAACGTTGGCCTACGAGCAAGAGGCGCTAAAGTTTAAGCCAGAAGAATGGGGTATGACGCGCAAATCAGAAAATTCTGAGTTTATGTTTCTAAATCTTGGTCCCAATCACCCTAGTGTCCATGGCGCATTTCGGATTGCTTTGCAGTTAGACGGTGAGATTCTGGTCGATGCAGTGCCAGATATCGGCTATCACCATCGTGGTGCCGAAAAAATGGGTGAGAGGCAGTCCTGGCACACGTTTATTCCTTATACAGATCGCATCGATTATCTCGGTGGTGTGATGAATAATCTGCCTTATGTTATGGCAGTAGAAAAAATGGCCGGTATTGTTGTTCCTCCAAGGGTTCAGGTAATCCGGGTCATGCTGTCGGAGATGTTTCGCATCTGCAGTCATCTTCTTTTTTATGGAACATTTGCTCAAGATATTGGTCAGTTGTCACCAATATTTTATATGTTCGTAGAGCGTGAACGTATTTTTAATATTATTGAGTCCATCTGCGGTGCTCGTATGCATCCGGGCTGGTTTCGAATTGGCGGAGTCGCCCAAGACCTCCCGCAGGGCTGGGAAAAGAAAATTGCAGAGCTTCTGGATTTCATGCCAGACCGCTTAAAAGAATACGACAGCATGGTCATGAATAACGGCATCATAAAACGTCGAACTCAGGGTGTAGGCATGTATAACACCGAAGAAGCTTTTAACTGGGGGGTTACCGGCGCGGGGCTTCGTGCAACCGGATTCGAGTGGGATTTCCGTAAGCAAAGACCTTACAGTGGTTATGAAAACTTTGAATTTGATGTGCCTATAGCGGCCAACGGCGATGCCTATGATCGCTGTGCCGTTCGTGTTGAAGAAATGCGACAAAGTCTGCGGATAATTAAGCAGTGCCTCGACAACATGCCCTCTGGCCATTACAAATCGGACCATCCCTTAACGACACCGCCAAGGAAAGAGAATAGTTTACAAGATATCGAAACCCTCATTAATCATTTCTTAAGTGTAAGTTGGGGGCCAGTGATTCCGCCAAATGAAGTGACGGTTGCGATTGAGGCAACAAAGGGAATCAATAGTTATTACTTGGTAAGTGATGGAAGTACAAACTCTTATCGAACTCGAATTAGAACACCTTCCTTTCCTCACCTTCAAATGATTCCAGAGATTAGTAGGGGGTTTATGGTGGCCGACCTAATTGCCATTATAGCGAGCATTGATTTTGTTATGGCGGATGTTGATCGATGAGTGTGCAAATGTCTTCAGATTCTTCAATGATCGCAAGTACTTCAACCCGTGCTCGCAAGCTCAACGCAGCCGAGATTGCCGAGATAGAACATGAGATGACTTTATATCCTGATAAGCAGGCTGTGGGTTTAGAAGCGCTTAAAATAGTACAGAAACATCAAGGTTGGGTGTCTGATGAAAGCCTGCTAGGAATAGCGAAGTATCTAGATTTGCCAGCCAGTGATTTAGAAGGTGTTGCGACTTTTTTTAATTTGGTTTATCGCCAACCGGTCGGTCGAAATGTGATTCTTTTTTGCAACAGTGTGACCTGCTGGATAATGGGTTGCGACGATTTAAGGCGGCATATTACACACAGTCTAGGTATCGATTTTGGTCAGACCACCGAAGATGGCGAGTTCACGCTGATTCCAGTTCCCTGTCTCGGTGATTGTGATAAGGCCCCGGTAATGATGGTAGGTGAAAAAATGCAGCGAAAACTCACCAGAGACTCAATAGACGAGCTAGTGGTGGAAGTTAGAATTCAACCCAAGGCCAGAGACGATGTCTAAACTGGATACAAAAAACACACAGCACAATAGTCGCGACAAATTAATAAGCAAGACGCAGCATAAGGATGCACAGTGACAGACAGGCCTCTAACAAGAAATATCGACCTCAATCGTGGGCCTCTTGATATTGCCGGCTATGAAGCGGCGGACGGCTATCAGAGCATGCACGTAATCGCCAAAGGGTTAAGTCCTGACGATGTCTTGAATATAGTCAAAACGTCTGGTCTCAAAGGCCGTGGGGGCGCTGGATTCCCAACCGGATTGAAGTGGAGTTTCGTGCCGAGAGGAGATGGATCACCAAAGCAGAAGTATTTGGTGGTTAATGCAGATGAAATGGAGCCCGGTACATTCAAAGATCGGCTTTTAATGGAGGGCGACCCCCATTTACTTATCGATGGGATGTTAGTTGCTGCCTATACGATTCAAGCGAACATGGCTTATATCTTTCTTCGAGGAGAGTATATAGACGCTGAAAACGCGCTTAAAAAAGCTGTTAAAGAAGCTTACGAGCGAGGCTATTTAGGCAAGAACATTTTGGGAACTGGGTTCGATCTGGATATTGTTTTGCATACTAGTGCCGGTCGCTATATCTGCGGTGAGGAAACTGCGCTTCTTAACGCGCTGGAAGGTAGAAGGGCAAACCCTCGGGCAAAGCCACCATTTCCACAGGTAAGCGGTCTTTGGGGTAAGCCTACGATAGTGAACAACGTAGAAACACTCTGTAATTTACCCGGGATATTAGCTTACGGAGTTGATTGGTATCAGGGGCTTTCCAGGGGTGTAGATCATGGCACTAAAATGTTTGGTGTCAGCGGAAAAGTCAAAAATCCTGGCTGCTGGGAGTTGCCGTTAGGTACACCGGTTCGTGAGCTTTTGGAGGGTCACGCCGGTGGAATGCGTGATGGTCTGGAACTGCGCGCATTTTTACCCGGGGGCGGTTCAACTGATTTTATGCTGCCGCAGCACTTGGATCTGAATTTGGACTACGATGAAATAGGAAAAGCAGGCAGTCGATTAGCCACCGGAACGATGATTGTTTTAGATGATCAAACCTGCCCGGTTGGCATGGTTGGAAATCTTATGACGTTTTTTGCTCATGAGTCCTGCGGCTTTTGTACACCATGTCGCGATGGCTTGCCTTGGGTAGATGAGATTTTTAGAGGGTTTGAAGCAGGAACTGGAAATCAAAAAGACCTGCAAATTTTGCACGATCATATTGAGTATTTAGGGCCAGGAAGAACATTTTGTGCTTTGGCCCCGGGAGCAACAGCTCCGCTAGGCAGTGGTTTGAAATATTTTGCCGAAGATTTTGAAAAACACATTACTGAACAACGTTGTTCTTATAAACATTGATACAAATTATGTTGGAGTTCTAGATGGCTAAAATTGTTATAGATGGAGTCACCTATGAAGTGAATCCCAGTAACAATCTTTTGCAAGAGAGCCTTTCTCAAGGTTTGGACTTGCCTTACTTTTGCTGGCATCCATGTATGGGTTCTGTAGGAGCATGCCGTCAATGCGCGGTCAAACAGTATCGGGATGAGAACGACGAGAACGGTATGATTGTGATGGCATGTATGACTCCGGCAACGGACGGGGCCATAATCTCAATCGAGGACGTGCAGGCAAAAAAGATGCGTGAACAGGTGATTGAGAGTTTGATGATAAGCCATCCTCATGATTGTCCTGTGTGTGAGGAAGGCGGCGAATGCCATCTTCAAGATATGACCCAGATGTCTGGGCATAATTATCGCCGTTACGATAAAAAAAAGGTCACACATCGCAATCAATATTTAGGGCCTTTTATTAATCATGAGATGAATCGCTGTATAACTTGCTATCGCTGTGTCCGCTATTACGATGATTATGCCGGAGGCACAGACCTTTCTGCACAGGCCTCACATCACCACGTCTATTTTGGTAGGCAGGACGATGGCGTGCTAGAGAACGAGTTTAGTGGCAACTTAATTGAGGTTTGCCCGACAGGGGTGTTCACTGACAAAGCATTCAGTAAGCGCTACAGCAGGAAGTGGGACTTACAGGTGGCGCCAAGCGTTTGTACGGGCTGCGCGGCTGGTTGTAACACTTCTCCCGGCGAGCGGTATGGTGAATTGCGACGAATTGTGAATCGCTACAATAGCGAAGTAAATGGTTATTTTCTCTGTGATAGAGGCAGGTTTGGTTTTGATTTCGTTAATAGCGAGAACAGAATCACTGCGGCTTTTAGACGCAATAGAAACGGTAGCGAATGGATTGAAGAGGTAGATACGGGAGATGCGAGAGCCGCTGTAGCAAATCTTAAAAAGACTAGCGTGCTAGGCATTGGTTCGCCAAGAGCCAGTAATGAATCTAATTTTGCTTTGCGCAGTTTAGTTGGACAAGAAAACTTTTTCGCGGGTTATTCTGATCTAGAGCATGAATCAATGCAGCTGATCAATAATCTTATGACGAATGACACTTTTCATAACCCAAGTATTAGAGAAATCGAGCAGGCCGATGCGATTCTTATTCTTGGGGAAGATGTTACTAATGTGGCTCCGCGGATTGCATTAGCGCTACGTCAATCAGTGCGGGGGCGGGCGCGAGAATTAGCTGCAGCGAATCAGATTCCCCAGTGGCAAGATGCAGCAGTGCGCGAACTTGCTCAGCGTGAGCTAAGCCCCATGACCGTAATGACTCCGTATGCGACAAGACTTGAGGATGTGACGACTCACAGTATTGTAGATTCAATTAGTGGCCTTATAGCGATGGCGCAAAGTATCGCAAATGAAATTTCTAACGAGGCCCCAAGTTCGAGTGAGGCCAATAGTGATTCGAATAAAGAGGCGAGAGATTTAATCAGTCAAATAGCTAATGAGCTAAGCGAGGCCAAGAGACCTCTAATCATCGCTGGCAGCACAGCAGGTGATCCAAAGACCCTCAAAGTGGCAGCTAATATTGCTCGTGCTTTATCGGCAAATAGATCGAAACCCACCGACCTATGTTTGCTTAGTCCAGAGGTTAACTCTGTGGGTCTAAGTCTTATGGTGAATTCTGAAAACAGTCTAGGGAAAGCTTTGGCACTGCTGAGTTCTGGTGAAGTTAAGAATGTTGTTGTGCTTGAAAATGATTTGTATCGCCGGGCTAGCACCGCCAGCGTTGATGCAGCTCTTCAGACAGCTGAGTCGGTTGTTGTGGCCGACCACCTGCCAACGCCGACGACTGCTCGGGCTACATTGGTTTTACCAAGCACGGGATTTTCAGAGCATGAAGCGACCTATGTAAATTTCGAAGGACGGGCGCAGTTAAGCTATCAGGTGCATCGCTGTCATAGTGACGCATTGCCTTCTTGGCGTTGGTTCATGGGCCCAGATATAGCACATGTGGATGACCTCATTTCCTTATGCGCTAGTGAAATAACCGAATTAAGGGTCCTCAGTGAGCTAATTTCAGGGGCTGATATTATTCCAGGGATTAAGGTTCCTAGACAGTCACATCGTTACAGCGGAAGAACCGCTATGAAGGCGAATATCAATGTTCATGAACCCAAACAGCCGGTAGATGAAGAGTCTAAAATGTCTTTTTCTATGGAGGGGGTCCCCTCGACAAAAGATTCCAATATTCTGGCCTCGAGCTGGGCGCCAAGCTGGAATTCCAATCAGTCTATTTCCAAATTCCAAGAAGAAGTCAACGGTGAATTGAAACAGGGACATGTGGGGTCACAGGTATTTGAGAAGTTGAGCGCGCAGCAGAGCTATTTCGAAATAACAAACTCTCCTCAAGGCTCGCCGTGCGACCTGACTATTAGCTTCGCGCAACAGATATTTGGCAGCGATGAACTAAGTGCTAAGACAGCAACCATAGTTGAGCGGATGACACCTTCCTATATCGGATTGAGTTTAGAAGACGCGGATTCGCGGGGCTTGAAACAAGGAAATACTGTTCGCCTTGGGGAGAGTTCTGCCATTGCGATTGTCACTATTCGCAGTAAACAAAAAACCGGCACCGCGGCACTTTACTGTGCGCCAGGTGAAATTAACCCTTTTGATGTCGCAGAAATTAAAACGATCTGCAAAAGTGACACTAAACAAGCTGTAGGCGATTTAGATTGCCTACAGTTAAGTGACCACTGGGAGGATGATTAGCCTATGAATTGGGAAGTTGGATCTGGGCTTAACATCGGTGTAATTCTTTTAACCGTGATCATTGTCGCGGCGATGCTAATTTGGGTTGAGCGACGCCTATTGAGCCTGTGGCAAGAGCGCTTGGGACCAAACCGTGTTGGGCCGTTTGGTTTGTTGCAAGTGGTTGCCGACATGATAAAGATTTTCACTAAAGAAGATTGGGTACCTCCGTTTGCGGATAAATTCAGTTTTGTCTTGGCGCCAGCGATTATCATGGTTGCTATTTTATTGAGCTTTGCCGTGGTTCCATTTGCGCCGGGCGTAGGGGTGATCGATTCCAACATAGGCGTACTATTTGTTCTTGCCATGGCTTCTATCGGAGCTTACAGCGTTATGTTGGCAGGTTTGTCCTCGGATAATAAGTATGCGTTGCTAGGAAGCCTGCGGGCTGCAGCGCAAATGATAAGTTATGAAGTCTTCATGGGCGTCTCTTTGCTGGGCGTTGTTGCATTAAGTGGCAGTTTCAATTTGCGGGAAATCGTATTGGCCCAAGCGGACGGTTGGTATGTGATTCCTCAATTTATTGGCTTTGTTATCTTTCTAATAGCAGGTATTGCTGAGAGTCATCGCTTGCCCTTCGATATTCCTGAGGCCGAACAGGAAATTTGCGCTGGCTACCACACTGAATATTCGGGTATGAAATTTGGTATGTTTTTTGTAGGTGAGTACCTCGGACTAGTCTTAATCTCTTCATTGATTACTGTGCTTTTTTTCGGAGGGTGGATGGGGCCTGAATTTCTTCCTCCCATCATCTGGTTCGTTATCAAATCATTTATTTTCATTGCGTTTTTTATTTTGCTGCGGGCCGCAATTCCACGGCCTCGCTATGACCAGCTAATGAGTTACGGCTGGCTATTTTTGTTGCCTCTGTCGCTGCTTAACCTATTGGTTACAGGCGCTATTATATTGAGCACTTAAATGCTAGAAACTTTTCCGACATTATTACAAACCCAGCGGGCTTATCCCAGAATAGATCTAAGCGATTTTATACAAAGCTATCAGCAACGGATATTTTTATGCTCAAGTTAATACAAGACACGCTAACTAGTCAGGTTCATACGTTGTGGCTTGTTTTCAAGCATGCCTTTGTTAAAGCCGATACTGTCCAATATCCTGAAGAAGCGCCCTATATGTCACCTAGATGGCGGGGCCGGATAATACTTAGCCGTGACCCAGACGGTGAAGAGCGCTGCGTGGCATGTAATCTTTGTGCCTGCGCTTGCCCGGTGGATTGTATCGCCTTACAAAAAGCTGAAGATGAGGATGGACGTTGGTATCCAGAGTTTTTTCGGATCAACTTTTCACGCTGCATTATGTGCGGTTTCTGCGAAGAGGCTTGCCCAACTAACGCGATTCAGTTAACACCTGATTTTGAAATGGCCGAGTATGTAAGACAGGACATGGTCTGGGAAAAAGAAGATCTGCTTATTAATGGCACAGGTAAATATCATGATTACAATTTTTACCGAGTTGCAGGTAAATCGATAAAAGGTAAGGACAAAGGTGAAGCCCTGAACGAAGCCGAACCAGTGAATGTCAGGAGCTTATTACCATGAGTCTGTTATTTTATTTAGCAGCTTTTGTGGCAGTTATATCTACTGTAGCCGTTATTTTGCAGACCAACGTCGTGCATGCACTTATCTATCTTATTTTGTCACTGCTATCGGTAGCGGTAATTTTTTATGTGCTAGGGTCGCCGTTTGCAGCAGTTCTTGAGGCAATTGTTTACGCAGGAGCAATAATGGTGTTGTTTCTCTTTGTCATTATGATGTTGAATTTAGGTCAACATACACGTGACCAAGAAAAAAAATGGTTGAGCTTGAAAGGTTGGATTTTACCTTGCCTGCTAGCGGGAGTCTTACTTTTTCAATTAGTCAGCGTACTAAGCAGCTATGATCAGAATATGGCTCCAGAAACCGTAGGGGTGTTGGAGGTGAGCGCGCTGTTGTTCGGGCCCTACGTACTCGCAGTGGAGCTAGCCTCTATTCTTTTGTTGGCGGGGCTAATATCTGCCTATCACCTGGCAAAAAAATAATGATGAAAGGGAGTCAGAGAAAACAATAATGGAAACAATACCTACAGAACATGGTTTGATTTTAGCCGGGATTCTTTTTGTTCTTGGGTTTATCGGCGTACTAACAAGGCGCAACATTGTGTTTGTGCTGATGTCTTTGGAAATCATGCTCAATGCCAGCGGCTTAGCTTTTATAGTTGCCGCTGCGCGCTGGGGGCATGCGGAAGGTCAGATTATGTTTTTAATGATACTGACCTTGGCAGCTGCTGAAGTGGCGGTAGGTTTGGGACTAATCATTCAGATGTATCGAAAATTTCAAACAGTAGATATTTCTGTGCTGAGTGAAATGAACGGCTGACACAATCCTTATCATAATAATACTAACTAAAGAGCGATAAGAATCGACTGTGCAAGAATTTATCTGGCTATTACCAACATTACCTCTGCTAGGCTTTTTGAGCCTAGCAATCACCGGCGGCTCACTTCCTAAGCGAGCTGTTGCTGCTATAGGTGCAGGTAGTATAGGCGCCGCATTTTTGGTAGCGGCTTTAATTGCCGTCGAGTTTTTGAACGCGGGGGAAGAAGTCTTCGTCTATCAGGCGTGGGTGTGGATGTCCGTTGGATCTTTTAGCCCCGGTTTTACTTTTTACTTAGATGGATTGTCACTGGTTATGATGTTGATCATCACCGGGGTGGGTTTCCTTATTCATCTTTACTCTACCGGTTTTATGTTTGACGATCCCAGTTATAGCCGGTTCTTTTCGTATATGAATCTTTTTGTGGCGGCTATGCTGATGCTGGTTTTAGCTGACAATTTGGTTCTTCTCTATCTGGGTTGGGAAGGGGTAGGGCTATGTAGTTACCTGCTGATTGGCTTTTGGTACGAAAATCCTGCCAACGGCTATGCCGCTCGAAAAGCATTTGTAGTAACCAGGGTAGGGGACACCTCAATGGCGATAGGCCTATTTCTTTTGTTTAGGGAATTAGGCACTCTCAACATTCAAGATTTGATGATAGCCGCGCAAAGTGAGTGGCAAATTGGAACAGGAATGGCAGTGGCTTGTTCATTGTTACTACTTGGTGGTGCGGTTGGAAAATCTGCGCAATTACCATTGCAAGCATGGTTGCCTGATGCGATGGCTGGACCTACGCCAATTAGTGCGCTCATTCACGCGGCTACCATGGTTACAGCAGGGGTCTATTTAATAGCCAGAACTCATATTCTGTTCGAGTTGGCTCCTTCTGTACAGTTACTGGTTGCTTGGGTTGGTTTGGCAACTCTGTTAATGGCCGGCTTCACCGCAATGACTCAGCATGACATTAAAAGAATTCTAGCGTATTCAACAATCAGCCAGATTGGCTATATGTTTTTGGGTCTTGGGGTAGGTGCTTGGTCTGCTTCGGTGTTTCACTTAATGACTCATGCATTTTTTAAAGCGCTTTTATTTTTGGCCGCTGGCACGGTCATTTACAGCCTGCATCACGAGCACGATATTTTTAAGATGGGCGGCAAACGTAAGCAACTGCCAATCGCCTTTGCCTCCTTTATGATAGGAAGTCTCGCTTTAGCAGCATTCCCATTCACCTCTGGGTATTTCAGTAAAGACGAAATTTTATTGGCTGCTTATGCAACAGGTGGCCCGGGTGTTTGGCTGTGGGCTGGAGGAGTACTTGGTGCTTTTCTAACGGGAATTTATAGCTTTAGATTGGTATTTGTTGTGTTTTTTGGTGCTAGCCATGGACACCACGATGAAAAAGAGAAGACAGGATTTTCCATGGCAACGCCGTTGTTTATTTTGATGTTGCTGTCCTTGTTAGGAGGTTGGATACAAATTCCAGTTGAATCTGTTTTTAATCATGGGCAGGCTCATGAAGAGCATCACGTAAGCGCTCTAATTCATGGAATCATGATTGCGGTTCCCCTGGTTGGGATTGCTGTCAGCTATCTGTTCTTTGTTAGCGGGGCACTGTCAGTTGAAAAGCTAATGTCCTATAAGTTCAGCAAGATTTTACATAGATTTTGGTTTAGTGGCTGGGCTATGGATGCTTTGTATAAACACTTGTTGATAAACCCATTCATGTGGTTGGCCAGACTTAATCGAAACGATTTTTTCGATGCCCTATATAACTCTGTTATTGCTATCTCACGCTCAGCCCATGGTTTGGTTGCTAAAACTCAAACTGGCTATTTAGGTTGGTATCTTATTAGCATGGCGGCCGGGTTAACTGCAGTATTAGCAGTGGGTGTTTACCTATGATCCTCTTATCGCTAATTAGTGTTCTTTTTGTGGGCGGACTTATTGCTTGGGCCTCGGAAAGCGTTGACGCAAACTATCCGAAAGTTGTTGCCTTAATTGCCATTATTATTGAGCTGGCTATAGTCGTTTTATTACTGCTGCAAGATGCTGGCGATGGAGGTTGGGTGGCATCAATCGATGCTCCTTGGATTCCGCGTTTCGGAATTAGTTTTTATTTGGCAGCGGACGGACTCAGTGTCTTGATGATTGCCTTGACCGCTTTTTTAGGATTGATAGCGGTCGGCTCTGCTTGGGCTGAAATTACCGAGCGGACCGGTTTTTTCTATTTTAATTTACTGTGGACTTTAGCCGGTGTGATTGGTGTGTTCACAGCGCTAGATTTATTTTTGTTTTTCTTCTTCTGGGAAGTCATGTTAATTCCTATGTACCTCATTATTGCGATTTGGGGACATGAGAACAAAAGCTACGCGGCCATGAAGTTTTTTATTTTTACTCAAGTGAGCGGCATGCTAATGCTAATCGCGATAGTGATGATGGCCTATTTGCATTTTGTTGAATTTGGACAATTGAGTTTTAACTACCAAGATTTGCTCAGTGTCTCTGTCGCTAACCCTCTTCAATTTTGGATTATGCTGGGCTTCTTTATCGGCTTTGCCACCAAGTTACCTTCGGTGCCATTTCATGCTTGGTTGCCCGATGCGCACAGTCAGGCACCCACTGCCGGCAGTGTCATTCTTGCGGGCGTGCTTCTTAAAACAGGTGCCTACGGTCTGATTCGGTTTGCGATACCTTTGTTTCCAGAAGCATCCGCTCAATTTGCACCGTTCGCGATGGGATTAGCCGCTTTTAGTATTCTTTATTGTGCCAAGGTAGCGTTTGCGCAGTCAGATATTAAACGTTTAATTGCTTACACCAGCGTTAGTCATATGGGCTTTGTAACCCTAGGGATTTATGCTTGGAACGAACAGGCTTTGCAGGGAGCGATAATGACCATGCTGGCTCACGGTTTGAGTGCGGCGGCCTTATTCATGTTAGCTGGTGGATTGCAGCATAGAATTCATACTCGGAATATGAACGAAATGGGTGGATTCTGGGTTCACGCCCCACGCATGGCAGTTGTCACTATGTTTTTCTCTATAGCTGCGCTAGGCATGCCCGGGTTAGGTAATTTTGTTGGAGAATTTCTAGCCTTATTAGGTGCCTTTCAAGCAAATACATACGCCACTGTCGCCTCAGCCTTTGGTTTGATATTGGCTTCGGTTTATTCTCTGTGGGTTATTCAAAAGGTCTTTCAAGGTGGCTTCAGTGATTCTAGGTTTGAAGTTTCTAAACTGAGAGACTTAGATCGGCGAGAAATGTGTTATTTCGCTTTAATGATGTTTGGATTGATCTGGATGGGGTTATACCCCCAGCCATTTCTAAATTTAGCAGAACCGGTTCTGGCTTCATTACTGGCTAGTACACAGAGTGCGACAATGGCCGCGACCCTAACCACGGGAGCAGGGTTCTAATGATTAGTTTCGATGATTTATTGCCATTGCTTCCACTGCTCATAGTGTCTTTAACAGTTGTTATCACAATGATAGTGATTGGTATTAGAAGAAGCTTTATCCTTTCAGGGACGTTAACAATACTGGGATTATTGTTAGCGGCTGTCGTGGCAATGGTAATGCTCCCTTGGACCGATCAACAGGTAACCCCACTGTTAGTTATTGATCAATACAGTTTGCTTTTTACGGTAATCACCTGTGTTGCATCGATGTTTATCGCAGTCTTTAGCTTTCCATATTTTTTCAAGTTAGACGATGACAAAGAAGAGTTTTACCTACTTATCGGCCTCGCCACAGTTGGCGCTATAGTTATGGTCAGCAGCAATCATTTTGTTAGCACGGTACTCGGCTTAGAAACTTTAAGCATGTCTCTATACGGGATGATCGCTTATCCTCTGCACAGCAAACACTCGGCAAATTATCCATTAGAGGCTTCGGTAAAATATTTAATTCTATCTGCCGGCGCCTCCTGTTTTATACTTTTTGGTATGGCTCTCATTTATGCCCAAACAGGGACTCTAAGCTTTACTAGTCTGGCCGCGCTCGATCCTGAGTTTAGATTAAGTGAAGGGTACACGGTTGTAGCTCTTTTATTGGTGTCAACTGGGATGGCCTTCAAGCTGTCTCTAGCACCGTTTCATCTTTGGACGCCAGATGTGTATGAGGGGTCGCCACTGCCGGCGACAGCCTATTTGGCTACCGTTGGAAAAATGGCAATGGCTGTGCTGTTACTCAGGTTTCTAGCTAGTACTGAAGCACTTTCGTTTGGCGCAATCCCCACTGTTTTTTCATTGATAGCCATTACCTCGATAATTACCGGCAACTTGTTGGCTTTACTGCAAGAGAATCTCAAACGAATCTTGGCTTATTCCTCTATAGCCCATATGGGATATCTCTTGATTGCAGTGGTGGCCAGTTATGCCAACGACGGTGGTATTAGCGTAGAGGCAATTAGTTTTTATTTGGTTGCCTATGTTGTTATGTCTCTTGGTGCATTCGCTATTCTGTCGGTAGTTTCTTCCAGTGAAAATGAGATTGACCAAGTGGCAGACTATCAGGGCTTATTCTGGCGATCACCTTGGTTGGCAACCATGCTCATTTCCATGTTGTTGTCTCTAGCTGGCATTCCATTGACGGTTGGTTTCATCGGGAAGTTTTACATTTTTTTTGCCGGTGTTGAATCATCCCTTTGGGTATTGTTAGCGGCTCTGGTCATTGGTAGTGGTATTGGACTGTATTACTACTTACGCATTGTGTACATAATCATTCAGCCCTTGAAAACGCATAACAAAACTAATTTTCCAGTAGCGGGCATCGAAAGCGTGAGCTCGTATTTTGTGATTGCACTGCTGTTCATCATGTTAATTCTTTTGGGTGTCTACCCTTCGCCGTTGGTATCTTTGATTGAATCTGCATCGAGTTTTATTTAGCATTTTCTTGCCGTCGTTCTTTGAAAGCTCTAACCATTCCTAGCTGCTCGCCGCTTCAGGTTGCGCCATCGGGGTCATCGGCTAGCCCAGCCCGAACTGACTTAGTCTAAATACGGGGTACTGCCTGAATGCAGTCAGATCCCCTCCTTTACTTGCCGCGCTATTTCCTTGCTCTTGTTGTATTTTTAATTATTGTGCTAACTGTAGGCGCATCGCGCACCAGCCATTCTCAGATTTCGCAGAACCGTAAAGATTTGGATCGCGATGCTTTAGCTCATGGACTCCCTGTGAATAGTGACGACGATGATCTTTTGGCGGATGCTGTTCGGCTGTCTGGCGATGTAACTAAAGGGGAGTGGGAGGGTTGATTCGTTTGGGCTCCAACATAACCGCTTAGCTTATTTGGCAAAATCCAAAGGTGCGGTGACTATGGCTATCATTCCCGCCGCAGCTCAGGATGGTTTTAACGGCGAAGTTGATCTGCTAGTTGTCATCGATATGTTTGGGCGTATCCAGGGGGCTAGGGTACTTCAGGATATGCCGAGCTCTGGCTTATATGGAATGCTAAGAATTATCGAATCACAGTCGATGAAATTATTTGAAGGCAATACCTTTAGAGACATCCAGCGCCTGAGTTGGCAGACAACACCTGCGGATAATGAGCATGCTCTTTTTGTCAGCGCGCCCGTTACGCCAAAAACCGTTTCAGCCTAAATATATGATGTGTTGATTTTTTTTAATCCAACCGGAAAGCTTTTCTGCAGGCGGGGTCCACTAACATTTAGGAATCCGTTTTCGAGACGTGCCAAGGTCTACGGGCAGGCTCACCCGACTTACCTAACTGAACTATTCGACTACTTGGCTTCTGTAACGAGCTCAAAGCATCTGGGTCGGGACTGCTCTGCTGGGAATGGATAATCAACACCGGCCCTGGCAAATTATTTTGATCAAGTGATAGTAACAGATAGCAGTGCCGCTTAAATTGAGGCGGCGCCGCGAACGGCTATTATTGATTACAGGGTGGCGTTGGCGGAGGATCTCAGCCTTGAGCCGATTAGTGCTAATTTAATTGCTCCGTATTGGTTTAAAATAGAGAGCTTTTTGAGACTGTAGACACCGTATTGAAACCGAGACGTATAGTGGCGGTTTAATCCTACGGCATCTTCTCTTTTGGGGAGGCAGCAGATAGGTTTATCGACGAGTTTAATCACTAGACGCTATGGGGCTGCTGGTCGTAAGAGCTGCGTTTAGTTGAGCAGGGATACAATGGGTTGGAATTTCCCTATGAGAAAATCCCTAGTCTAAATTTTACGATGGACTTAGCTTGGACTCAGAATCAAGTGCAGCAATATCTTCGCAGTTGGATTGGTGTAAATAAATACATTGAGACCCATGAGCGTGATCCAGTGCCAGCACCTGCCGATAAGCTAAAAATAACTTGGGAAAATGAACTGACCAAAACAAAAAGCTGGCCTTTGGTTCTTGTTTTATGCCGTAAATCGTAACTGCGAGGGGCAACTGCCTTGGTAATGCCATGTGAGCAGACTATCATGGTCTCGGAAGAATACTGGCGAGCTTGCACTTCATAATGAGTAAATATGCAAAACAATAAAGTTTCAGTTATCGGTGGTGGTAGTTTTGGCACTGTCATAGCAAATATCATTGCGACCAACGGTTTCGATGTTCAATTTTGGATGCGCAGCAGCGAACAGGTAGCGCAAATAAACAACACGCGTGAAAATCCTCAATACTTGCCCGGTTATAAACTTAATAGCCGAGTTTGCGCTACGATAGACATGGCGGAGGCTGTGCATGACAGTAAAGTTGTGTTTGTGGCTGTGCCTAGTTTGTCTTTTAGAGAGGTGGTCAAGGGGGTTGTTCCTGAATTAGATTCTGATGCAATGCTCATTAGCACGACAAAAGGCGTTGAGGCAGGCACTTTTCTGCTTATGAGTCAGGTGTTAAGCGAAGAGTCCCCAAAGTCGAAGATTGGCGTTCTCAGTGGTCCCAACTTGGCGAAGGAAATAGCATCAGGGCATTTAACTGGCACTGTTATCGCCAGCAGTCACGAAGAAGTCAGAAACGGTGTGAAGGCGCTGTTAAAATCCGAAACGTTTAGAGTTTATGCCAATGACGATATGTTTGGTGTAGAGCTTGGCGGTTCTCTTAAGAACATATATGCGATTATAGCGGGCATTGCCGGAGCCCTAGGAATGGGGTTTAACACTAACAGTATGTTGATAACACGCAGTCTTACAGAGATGGCTAGGTTTGGCCGTAAACTCGGTGCCGACCCGATGACTTTTCTGGGACTTGCTGGCGTGGGGGATCTTGTGGTTACTTGCTCTACGCCTCTTAGTCGCAACTACCGGTTAGGTTTTGCGCTAGGGAAAGGAGGGACAGTGAAGGATGCGGTTGCCGAGATTGGACAAGTTGTCGAAGGGGTGAGTACGGTTAAGCATGTGAAAGAAAAGGCCGATGAGCTGGGGGTCTACATGCCACTGGCTAATGGTTTATACAAAGTCATCTATGAGCAACAATCTATAAAGAATATGATAGCCTCTCTAATGCTGGGAGAGCAGGCATTAGATGTCGAATTTGAAGCCCATCAAGAGAAAGTACTTAGCAATGAGGATGTGTAATGACAGACAAGTTTGAAGACACAGTCGATAACCTTAAGCAGTCATCGCAGTGGGTTCGCGTTCCGTTTATGTTGGCTTATGGTTTTGTTCTTTATCTGATTTTTGTTCCTGTAGTTATTGTAATGATGACAGCGCAAATAATTTTCGCCCTGAAAACAGGAGAAAGCAATCGCAACCTTAGAGGGCTGGGGTCGGTCGTACAGCAGTATGTATCCCAGATAATCGACTACATTACCTATAATTCGAATGAGCGGCCGTTTCCTTTTTCTGACTTCCCAGAAGAAGACCTCTCTGTGGTTGAGAAATCTGCAGCCAAGAATCAGGAGCCGTCAGCTCAGTTTGAAGACTCAGATTCTAAGCCGAAAGCGGCAAAAAACGCTAAAAAGCCCGCTGCTAAAACAAAAACTGACGAAACCTCAGCCGCTAGTAGCGAAACTCCTTTGGCCACTAAAAAACCAGCAAGAAAGAAAGCACCGGCAAAAAAGAAGCTCAAGTCTGCACTTCCCGAACCCGTTGATGCAGACGTTGCGACAGCTGAAGCTGATTCATCAAGTGAAGACGCTGAGTCGAAGCCAAGTTAGAGCGAGATGTTATTTTTTTATAATCACAGGGTGTTGTAAGGCCGCTATTTTATTACAAAATGCATAATGGTGAGTGACGAAAAATGATAGTTTATTTGATGCGCCATGGCGAAGCGGAAAAGCAAGCATTATCAGATCCAGCAAGAGAATTGACCCGCCAAGGTGAAATGGAAAATCAGGCCGTGATTGCGAAATTAAACCAACATGCTCCGATGATTGATCATGCAATGATGAGCCCTTATCGGCGTGCTAGACAGACCAGTTCAGCCCTCGGAATGCCTTTTCCGCAGCTTCGCTTTGAAGTGAGTAAAGATTTGGAGCCAGAGGCTAGCGTATATGACCTGCTAGACAAAGTTGAAAAAACGCAGGCAATGCAAGTATTCCTTATCAGTCATAACCCCCTGATCTCTAATTTGTTATCCCTCATGGTCGATGGAACGTTAGAAACAAGTAGGCATATGGGGACCAGTCATATCGCGTGCGTATCAATGGATATTGTGGCACCAGGATGCGCAGAGTTGCTTTACACGCTCACACCATGAATCAACCCTTAGGGTCTTAAATGTTTAGAATAGTTTATACAGTTTTATTGTTGCTCCAGACCTCTTTGGTCTTGGCTCAGCAAAGTGCCATCGATCTTATTACTGACGATGTAATGGAGGCGTTTCCAGAATCAGTCATTGATTCAAACTCTTATACTCCTGCGACGATCCATCAGATAGCCCTAGGCATATTGCAGGGTATTTCTGGCGTGGCGGTACCTGAGGAGACTAGAAGGGTGTCAGGTGCCCTGTCTAAGACGCTTTATGAAATACCACGAGAATACAGCGGCGACGATGTTTATCG